>Ga0366819_10004_pt1 | contig 144714 bp, 90 predicted proteins | sample TotcelFGM3001N15_FD_207091 | JGI IMG/M metagenome (GOLD analysis project Ga0366819, IMG submission 207091) | Enriched cells from coal bed in the Powder River Basin, Montana, United States - Total cells FGM rep3 HSBNCT.FGM.300.1.N15 ... | reverse complement strand
GCCGCCGATTGAACATGGTCGTTACGTGACTAGGACGCGGTTCTCTAGGAGTATCTGACCATGCGATCCAGCCTTGCGTTCCTGATTCCTGTGCTGGCCGCCGTGACCCATCAACCATGTGCAGCGGCTGAGTCAGACGGGAAAACTGTCGACGCGCCGGTGCACTTTCTCGTCGTTTGGGACAAGGATGCCTACCAACTGACCCCGACAGATGCCGGGTCGAAGCTTGAGAAGGGCCAACGAAGGCTTTCCTGCCGCGCCCTTCGAGTTGAGCGGCAGGGCGAGCAAGCGGTCGTCGTGTTTGTCGACGCCGTGCTCGAATCGGATGAGAGCCGCATTGCTGCGAAAGAAATATCGGTTGGCTCCAACCCCTTCGCGTTGAGATTTGATCAGGGCCGCCTGAAGTTCAAGACAAAAGAGGCTGAGACACGCTTCCGTGAGGAAAACAACCTGCAAAAGGGAGATCCGACGGAGAAAGGCATGAAGGCGTCAGAAGTTGAACATTGGGAGAGATGGATCAACCGGCTCAGGGACTCGCACTCGAAAGATCCGTAGCGTACGGACTGGTCGTCGAAACGGATGGTCCGCCGAGTCGCCGGGGCGGCGTGACGTATTCACTTTGTCACGTAACATCGGTTGCAACCGAGCGGAGTACCGCCGGTTGAACCGTAACGTTCGGCGAAATGATGAAACGGCCCTGGCCGCCACGCGGCGTTGCCGAGCCGGGGTACTTCAGCCTCGTTCACCGCCGGGATTCGAGATATGCAAGCTGTCGACTGGCGTTTGCGGCAGCCAAGTGGCGGAAAACATGCCGGAAAAGCTTGTCACGGGGACTCAGGTTTGCTAGTCTGGCACCAGTCCGGGATTTTGGCATTACCTCGGAAAGTTTTCCGACTAAAGCGTCTTACCCCGGAAAGTTTTCCGCTTTTCGCGCATTATGTCGGACGCGAGTCCTCTTTTTGCGCATTATGTCGGAAAGTTTTCCTCTGAAACAGATGTTCGTCAGACTGGGACGCTTCCGTCGACCTTGCGTCCGAATCGAGGGCGATGAGATGCAATTCCGCCTTGCACAACTCTTCCTGACGATCTCCACCTGCGCCGTTTTCTTGGCGATGCGCTACTGGTGGGTCACGTCAGAGGACAATCGAATCGCGATTGCGACACCAATCGTGACTTCAACATTCTGCGGTGCTCTGCTGGGGGCGTCGCGACGTCCTGGAATAGCCATTGTTGCTCTGTCGGGATTCGTAGGCCTGATTGCCGCAGTGGCTTTGACTCTCGAATCATATTCCCATCCTTCGACTTCGCACTGCCAGCATTCATTGGCGAGCGATTGGTCAATAATCGTTATAGTCCTGTTAGTATTTACTTTCCTGTCGACAGCTGCGGGCGGCTTGGCTTGGCTTGCTACGCGTCTATTGCGTTCGTTTGTGACGGCGATGATCGGGGGTGGGACCCCGGAACCTTCCGCAGCAGCGGAGGGATTTGAGGACCCATCCCGCCACACAATTGACGAACCATCGGATGCAACCGAGCGGAGTACCGCCGGTTGATCCGTGTCGTTCGGCTATTTGAGTGCAGCATGAATACGTTTGTGCGTTGGCCGAGCCTTGGTGGAGTTTTGGCGATCGTAAACGGTCTTTCGTGGTTAGCGTTGTTTTTAGTGACTCGTTATACGGCTCTGGCTTCCGAACTTACGATCGGCATCGCAATGCTCTTGTCCCTGCCGATTGCGTTTCCTTTCCTTCTTCCGAGAGGCCACCAAACACCGACCGATGCGGACACGATTTTCCTGTGCGTTGTCATTGGGCTCAATGCCTTCGCTTGGGGATATGGCGTCTCGTGGTTGTGGCAAAACGTAATCCGACGTTGTTCACTTCGAGTGCTGTTTGCTGTAATGACGACCATTGCGGTGCTGCTCGCGATCTGGAGACTGGGATAGCCTTACCCACTGGTGATCGCCGAACAAAATGTTGGACCGGAGCGGCGGTTCGGTCCAGCGGAATGGTAAGTCGACCGGCCGCCGCCCGGTCAACACGTCGTTATCCGACGGACTGCATGGCACATTTGTTGCTGTTCACGGAGTTCGGTCTAACCGTTCCGTGCTGAACTCTTGGAGAAGGACTCCAATGTGCTCACATGCCTGGCCTTATACTGCTCGTCTCGCCTGACAATCCTGTAGATCCTACATCCGATTCTGCAAAAGTTACACTGATTCCTGTCGATGAAACGGCCTTCTGCGGTCGCAGTGTTCAATTCACGTTTAACAACAGTTTTTCCCCACTTCCGAAAAGGACTTCACTATGATTCGACTACTCACCCTTTGCATCCTGCTCACCATCGCAACGCTGTGCCAGGGTGATGACGGGGCCGCAGAATTCGACAGCGCTCCGGACAGCAACACCCACGAAGGGGCTTTCGCAGATGCTTCGCCAGCCGAGTTGCAGCGACTTTCCACGATCGATGAGGAGACACGAAAAATCCTCTCAAAGTACCTGAGCAAAAGGTTTGACGAATACGAGGCTCGCATCTCACAACTGGAAGACGAGCTTGCCAGTCGATCGAAGTCGAATCCACAACCGCAATACGCCACACCGACGCCGGCCCCCGCACCCCCGTCGCCCTACACGCCGCCACCTAAAGCCGCTGCTTACAGCCCATACCGACAGCCAGACTACGCTCAACCCGCTGCAACGTGGCCGCGCCGGCAGGCTCAAACGAATCGTACGCAATACCGACCGCCAGACTACGCTCAACCCGCTGCGACCTCACCCCAGCAAACACCTTCCACACCTGCAAAGACGTGGCAGCGATTCAACTTAAACGGGCGATGGTTTTACATTGTCCCCGTCGAGCATGTAGACGCGTTCACACCGCCTCAGCCCGAGTAGAAGCGGATAACGGATGCACGCGAGCGGGAACACGTCCAGCGGCATGGAACGTCCCCTCCCCGCCCGCGTGATCCGAATCGTTCGTCAGACCGAGACAAGTCCGTCGACCGTCCGTCCGAACCGAGGGCGATGAGATGCAAATCCGTCTTGTACAACTCTTCCTCGGCATCTCCGTCTGTGCCGTCTTCCTGGGAATGCGCTATTGGTGGGTCACGCTAGAGGACAACCGGATCGCGATTGCGACTCCAATCGTCGTCTCTGTGTTCTGCGCCGCTCTTCTGGGAGCATCACGACGGAGTGCATGCATCGTTCTTGGTATGTAGGGATTCGTAGGTTTTCTTGCCGCAGGCGCGGTCACGCTTGAATCGCTCTGTCATTCAGCAGCAACGAATTTCCTGCGCCATCCTCACCAGTGTGCGTGCGCGGATGATCCAGTGCTGAATAGTATTGCCGTTCTAATATCTACCCTGATCTCGACAGTAGCGGGCGGCGTGGCTGGCCGATGTGTTCGCGACTGGCCACGTCTTTCCGCCATCGCATCCGTTCTCGCCAGCAGAGCATGACGGTCGAAGTTGCGCATGGCGGGCCGGAATCTTGGCCGAAAGCCATCTTCACCGTAGCCTGGGGCAACGCCCCAGGAAGAAATGCGAACAGCCGTTTTTTGGCCGAAGGCCATCTTCACCCTGGCGGAGGAACACGGTGAAGATGGCCTTCGGCCAAAAGGCCCGAATGATAACGCGGTCCTGGGGCGTTGCCCCAGGCTACGGTGGGAATAGGCCTTCGGCCAAACCGTGCCGACGCCCGAATGCTCCGCCTGTTCGAAGTTGGCGCGTGCGAATGCGGTCATCCCGGTGACCGCGAGCGTATAGCCGCCGTGGAGCGACATCTTCGATTGAGTCGGATTGCGAACCTGCTTGAGGTTTTCCGAACCAAATGAGGGACCGGAGTCGCGGTCAACGTCCTCGAACATCGTAGGTTGCTCGGCCGCGCCCCCGTCAGTATCGTCGTACGTGCGGACGAAACCCCGGACCGAAGGTGGAGGCGTTATCCGCACCGGGCCGATTACGGCGTCAGTATCGTCGTACGTGCGGACGAAACCCCGGACGCCTCGCCCATCGCGGACGAGACTGTGCGGTGGACGGGAAGGACTCCAGAAAAACTGGAACACTAATCAGGTCAAGGGGTAAAGGCCCGCACAGCCCACGATCCGCTGGGCCATGCTCTCGATCACCTCGAATTGCCCGCCACGCTGAAAGTAGTTGCCTTCCAGGTCGTCAAGCTCGGGGTCATTCGCGCCTATCTCCCAGATGACTCCGTACTCCCGACGAACGGCGTACAGGATAGAACGGATGGAGGGGACATCCTCGGGAGTGGCGCGGCGGATGGAGAACTCGAGTTCCCTGTTCATGGCAGCTCTTGGGGTGGGTGTGAAAGTCTTCCGTGCCAGGTTAATCTTCCTGGAATTGCAGGGTGACCAGAATACATGGCCCGCCCCAGATGACGTTCATGCCCGCCTGTCGGGCAAGCTCGATGGCTTGGTCGCTCTCCGATCCAGGTTGCATCCAAAGATGACGGATTCCAAGTCCCACCGCTTGCGTTACGATCTGTTCCGTGATGCGAGGCGGGGTTACGATCGACACGCCATGCACCATTTCCGACAGGGCGGCGAGATCAGAGAACGCGACGAGTCCTTCCACAACTCGGGCATTCGGATTGATCGGATGCACGGCCCGCTTCCGCTGGAGGTACGCCCGCAGCACTTTGTTGCCATACTTCCGGCGATCTTGGGATGCGCCAGCCACGGCGTGCGGCGTCCCCTCCAGAAAGGCTTGGATTTGTTGCTGAACTGTCATGAAAATGATCCCGAGGATTGTGACTGTACCTGTCAAGATAAAATGTCGCAGGTGATTTGGTCAACGGTAGCGCGAAGGAATCGTCACGTCACGAATCGCAACTGACCGGCGTTGTCGCGATCCTGTGACCAGCACCATTCTTCCTATCGCGGCCAGGACCGGCCATAGAACATCACCCCGCCCGCGGAGAAGCTCGCCGAGGTCCGCAAACTGACTGACGCCTATCGGCGGTTCCGCCAAGCCGCACATGGAAAATCCATTGCGAACGCCGCTTCGGCTGTGATACAATCAACCGTTAACCAGCCGCCAGACACGATTTGCCCCAGGTACCCGCCTTCCCCACCCGCGATGATGATGTCGATCTTCAAAGCGACCGTCCAAACCGGCAGCTTCCGGAGAGAATGATGGCACCTGACTCGCTGCGTGCTGCTATGGCAGCGACGCGGCCCCACCCTGCATGGAGGAATCGACGTGAAATTGTCCAGCACGATCCTCGTCCTACTGTGCGCCGGCACGCTGGCTGCCGCCGAAACCACCCTGCGCATCAACCCGGCGGACTCCCTCGACGGGCTCCGAGAGCGACTGGCCGGCGACCCGAGCATCCGTGAAGTGACCTTCGAGGAAGGCGTCTACCACGAGAATCTGCACGTCAGCGGCCCCCAGGATGCGGATCTTTCCGAGTCTCCGCTGGTGTCCGGGCTGCGGATGGAGCCAGGGTCGACCGTCGAGCAAAACCGCCTGATCTTTCACACCAGCGACGGGCAACCGCCCGAAGCGGGCCAACTGCTGATCAGCGCGCACGACTGTGGGATGTTCATCAACCGACCGCACGTCACGGTGCGCGGCATCGACGTTCAAAACTACCTGGCGCGCGAGAAATGGAGCACGGCGGTCGATCTGCGAGTGGACCATATCGCGGTCGAGGATTGCACTGCCCGCAATTGGTCCCTGGGATTCATCGTCACCGGCAACCACAATGTGGTCCGCCGCTGCACCGCCGACGATGTAGGTGGCGGCGTTTACGTGGGTGGCGAGAATGCCACGGTCGAGAACCGCCGCCTTTTCAAGAACCGCGACACGTTCATGGTTCCCATGTACGCGCAGGACGATACGGGCATCCCGTTCTACAGCCCGGCTCGCGGCCATAATGCAGAGACAACGGTCATGAACCAACGCTGCTTGAGGCCTTCCCGTCGTACGTTCCTGCAGGCTGCCGCTTGCGGCGCCGCTCTGCTGCTGCTTTCGTCCGATCCGACGTCGTGCGCTTCGCTGGACGAGAGGGAAAGGCCGAACGTCCAGCACGACGGGACCGTCAAGGCCTTCCCGACGGCACAGGGTTTTGGTGCCGTGACGTCGGGCGGCCGCGGCGGCCGCGTCATCTATGTGACGAACTTGGACGATGCGGGCCCCGGCAGTCTTCGAGCGGCTCTCGAGGCCGAAGGGCCGCGGTTCGTTCTCTTCAAGGTCAGCGGGACGATTGAACTGAAGAGTAACATCGGCATCAGGGAGGAAAACAGTTACGTTACCGTCGCCGGGCAGACCGCTCCCGGCGACGGCATTCAACTGAAGGATTGGAGCGTTTCCGTCCACTCCGGCGCCCATGACGTGGTGATCCGTTTTCTCCGCTTTCGTCCCGGGACCGGCGGCGTCCGCATCGACCCTTCACGAGGCGTACTGAACGGAAATCAGATCGACGGATTCACCGTCTATGGCAATTCGCCAAATACGGTCCGAAATGTGATTCTCGACCACTGTTCGATGCAATGGGCGGTGGATGAAAACAGCGAAGTCTACGGGAACGCGACGGACGTGACTTTCCAATGGTGCCTGATCGCCGAAGGGGCGCTGTGGGGCCACGAAAAGGGGCCGCACAGCATGGGCATGATCTTGGGAGGTTGGGGCGCCGAACATCAGATGCGCGTCAGCGTTCATCACTGCCTGTTTGCGCACCATCGTGGCCGCAATCCTTTGATGCTGCCCGTGGGTCCAAAGACCCCGAACGCCGGCCTGTTGGACTTTCGGAACAATGTCGTGTACAACTGGGGCGGGGCCCAAGGCGCAACAGAACTCGGGGCGGTCAAGCCGGGCGGCGTTCCGCTGGATAGGTCCGTTGGAACCGTGGTCCAAGCCAACCTGGTCAACAACGTCTATCTGCCCGGACCGGATACCGGGGGGTATTTCACTCTGCATGGAGGCATCGCCCACGTCAGCGGACCGGTTCGAATTTTTCTGGAAGGCAACTACGGCCCCAGGTGTGAATCCGGCTGCGGCGACTCGCACTGGGATCGTGCCATTGTCGATGTCAGCGACGTCTCGAACATCCGTTTTGCTTCGAAAGCACGCTATGGGTCGGATGTGGAATTCGCGGTCGCGCCGGTGACCACCACCCCGACTGGCGAGGTCCGCGACATCGTATTGGCCAATGCGGGTGCGACCCGCCCTAGGCGCGATACGGTTGATGCGCGGATCGTCCGTGAAGTCATGACCCGCACGGGCAAGATCGGCCCGTACGATGGCGTGGACGCGATACCTCGCGACCACTACCCCGACCTGGAATCTACCGAACCTCCGCTGGACAGCGATAACGACGGCATGCCTGACGATTGGGAACGGGCGCACGGTTTCGATCCGCATGATCCAAGAGACGGGAATGGATACCGGTTCGGAAACGGCTACACGAACCTCGAAAACTACTTGAACGGCCTTACTGGAGATCCGATACCCTTCGGCAAGCCCTGAACCGATCCTCAACGGAGAAATAGGAATGAGAACTCACGCAACCATACAAAGGAAGAATGTGATGTACTGGAGCAGACCTCTGATTTTGGTTCTCGTCCCTTTGCTTTTCCTCACGCCCTGCGGCGCTGTGGTTGCTTCGGAACCCGCGCGGCACCCGCTTCGCATTCACCCGGAGAATCCCCGCTATTTCACCGATGGCACCACGGCGCCTGACGGCTCGTTGAAAGCCGTCTATCTGACCGGCTCGCACACCTGGAACAATCTGGTCGACATGGGTCGAAGCGACCCGCCGGGAGCATTCGATTTCGACGCCTATCTCGAGTTTCTCGAGAAGCATCATCACAATTTCATTCGTCTGTGGGCGTGGGATTCGACCACCTGGGACACGCGCGCCAATGGGGCTTTGGGCAAGGATTTCATTCATCACGCCGCCCCGCTTCCGTGGGTGCGGACGGGCCCAGGCAAGGCGCTTGACGACAAGCCGAAATTCGACCTGACGAAATTCGAGTCCGAGTACTTCGAACGGCTGCGGTCGCGCGTGGAGGCCGCAGGCCGGCGCGGGATCTACGTGGGCGTCATGTTCTTCGAAGGTTGGGGCCTGATGCATGGCAACCGCCGCCGCAACACCGAAGACGGCTGGGCCTGGCGGTCGCATCCGTTCAATCCTGCAAACAATGTCAACCATCTCACCATCGAGGGATCGGACGCCCTGAGCGGACGGGTCCACACCCTTCGATATCCGGAGGCGAACAAGCTCCAGGCGGCCTATCTGCGCAAAGTAGTGGACACCGTGAACGATCTGGACAACGTGTTTTACGAGGTCCTGAACGAGGGCGGGGAGAAGGAGTGGAACTGGTGGGTGATCCGGACCGTCCAGGAGTACCGGCAGACCAAGCCCAAGCAGCATCCGATAGGCAATACCGGCCACGGCGCGGAGCGTCTGGCCAGTATGCTGGCCAGTCCCGCGGACTGGATCTCTCCGGGCCGGGTAGATGGCTTCGCGGAGGACCCGCCCGCATGGAACGAGAACAAGGTGAGCCTGTTGGACACGGACCACATCTGGGGCGTGGGCGGCAACGCCGCCTGGGTCTGGAAGAGTTTCCTGCGCGGGCACAACCCGATCTTCATGGACCCGTACGACGGCTCCGTCCTGGGGCAAGATCGCGGCTGGGGACCGCTCCGCGCCGCGATGGGCCACACGCGCCGCTTCGCCGAACGAGTGAATCTCGCGGCCATGCAGCCCCGCGACGAACTGACGTCCACCGGCTACTGCCTAGCCGATCCGGGAAGAGAGTACTTGGTGTATCAGCCGAGAAAGGGCGAGGCATTCACCGTGGAGCTGAAGGCAGGCGTCTATCGATTCGAATGGTTCGATCCTGCCAAAGGCGCCCCCGCAGGCGATGGCCGCATCAAAACACCCGGCGGCGCGCAGCAGTTCAAAACGCCTTCTGCAGGGGAGGCTGTGCTATACCTCAAACAAGCTGATTGACCGGATAAGCAATCCGCGCGACCAGATCGTTGGAGAAAGTGACGGTAACACGAAAAAGAGGAGATACATGACATGAACGTCCATCGAAGACTGTTAAGGCTTCTGGCTTTCACCGTCGGCTGGCTTCTGAGCCTGTCCGCTTGGGGCGGCCACTTTTCCCTTCATCCGGAGAATCCGCGTTTTTTCCAGTTTCGGGGCGAGCCGACCATCCTGATCACCTCCGCCGAGCACTATGGAGCGTTGCTGAACCTGGATTTCGACTACAAGACGTACTTCGAAGAATTGGGGGCGCACGGCCTGAACAACACGCGAGTTTTCAGCGGCGCTTATGTCGAGCCGCAGGGGGCGTTCAACATCGCCCGCAATACCCTGGCTCCCGCGCCGCATCGCTTCATCGCGCCCTGGGCGCGCAGTTCCACGCCGGGCTACGCCAACGGCGGAAACAAGTTCGACCTGACACAATGGAATGAAGATTATTTCACCCGCTTGAAGGAATTGGTGGCCGAAGCTGGAAGACACGGCATTGTGGTGGAACTGGTGTTTTTCTGCCCGTTTTACGATGATGCCCAGTGGAAACTGAGTCCCCAAAATGCCAGCAACAATATCAACAAGCTCGGACAGGTGGCCCGCACCGACGTTTATACCTTGGACAAACACAGCGGGCTGCTCGAGATCCACGAAGCTCTGGTCCGAAAAATCGTGCACGAGCTGCGCGACTTCGACAATCTGTACTACGAGGTTTGCAACGAGCCCTATTTCGGCGGGGTGACGCAGGCGTGGCAGAACCGTATCACCGAGGTGATCGTCGATGCCCAAAGAAGCCATCCTCGGAAGCACCTGATTTCGCATAACGTGGCCAATGGCGCCGCCAAGGTCAACAACCCGCATCCCGCCGTTTCCTTGTTCAACTTTCATTACGCGAGCCCGCCCGATGCCGTCGCGCTGAACGCTCATCTGAACAAGGCCATCGGAGACAACGAGACGGGTTTTCGAGGCACGCACGATTTCCCCTACCGGAAGGAAGCCTGGGACTTTATTCTTGCCGGCGGCGCTCTCTTCAATCACCTGGATTATTCCTTCACCGCCGGGCACGAAGACGGCACGTTCGAGTTCCCGCCGACTCAGCCGGGCGGCGGCGGACGCGCCTTCCGGCGACAGATGCAAACGTTGAAGGAGTTCATGCATTCGTTCGATTTCCTCCGCATGAAGCCCGACACGTCGCTGGTCCGCGGCGGCCTTCCGGAGGGGTTCGGAGCGCGGGTGTTGGCCGAAGCCGGTCAGGCCTACGCCATCTATGTCAGTCCGGCAGTTCAACCGAAAAACTACGCGCCGGATCCCAAGCGAGCGGCAAGATCCTTTGCCCTGGAACTCGATCTGCCCAAAGGCACCTATGCCGCCCAGTGGCTCCAACCGGAGTCTGGTAAGATCGTACGTCGCGAGGTTATTCGATCCGCCGGACGGGTCGTCATCCACTCACCGGAATTCCAGGAAGATCTTGCGCTGCGGATTAGACGCGATGCCTCCGGAGAATCTTTGCCTTGAACAACGCGACTCGAGCGTTGGGGACACAACCACGGAGCCATGATGTGCCGGTGTTGGTCGAGGGTGCAATCAGAACATGATTGGGTTCGTGGCGGCGTTGTCTTGGAGATCAAGGGCTAACTCAAAGGAGATCCAAAGATGTTCGAAAGAGGGTACCGAATTCCGCGTGTTGCCCTGATCGCTGTGTTTGCGATCACGACGTTCTGGGCGTGCGATGCGGTCTGGGCCGATAACGCTGACCGCATTCAGCCGCATGTGAAGAATCCATACTTCTGGCAATACGCAGGCCGTCCGGTGCTGCTGTTGGGCGGCAGCGATGACGACAACTTGTTCCAATGGGACCGAAGCATTGAACGATGGGCGGCTGGGCGTGGATGATCCGGCCTGCGACTACATTCCCAATGGAAAGCGCATCCTCGGAAATCGAGGATCACGATAAAGCAACCCGGTGCCTTGAAGGTGGAATGAAATCATCAAACGGAGACATCACCAACATGAATCGCATCGAATGGCTACTGGCCGGCATTTTCCTTGCCAGCGGAACGCTTTCTGCCTCGGCACAATGGTCCCACCAAGTCGAACTGTACCACTGGGTCGATTTCCCGGTCGAAGCGCGAGGAGCCGCCGATGGGTTCGCCAAGTGGGATGTTGAAGGCTCATGCTCCCGCGTTGGGCCAGGCGCGGCGTCGGTGCGATCTACGGCCGACTGCTTGACCGCAACGTCCAAGGAAGCGAACCTTGGCCCAACCGCGCCGCGATCAAAGCGGTGATCGAAAGTATCGACGAATGAAGCATTTGAAGGAGTCCAGCGATGTCCAGAACCAAGATGTGTAGAACCAAGATGTGTGGAATACTCTTCCTCACATTCGCCGGAATGTCGTTTGCGGTGGAGGTCCAGGATCGAGGCCGATGGCCCGGCGCCCCGTATCCCCCGAGCGGATTGATCCAAGCAGTCGAGTGGTCGCCAGCCGACACGGTCATCCGTCAGGCCGACGGCAGCGACAATTGGCCGATCACCTGGGCCGATGACGATCATCTCTATACCGCCTATGGCGACGGCTGGGGGTTCGTGCCCAAGGTGGACAAGAAGCTCAGTCTGGGATTCGCCAAAGTCACTGGCGGCCCGGAGGACTTCACGGCTGTGAATATCCGCACCGAGAGTGGCGAACGGCAGGGGGACGGGCACAGAGGCCCGAAGGCCAGCGGCATGCTCTTTGTGGACGGTGTGCTGACCATGCTGGTGCGGAACACCGGCAATTCGCAACTTGCCTGGTCCGAGGATTATGCCAGAACCTGGCGTTGGTCCGACTGGAAGTTCGAGACCAGCTTTGGTGTGCCGACTTTTTTGAACTTCGGCAAGGACTATGCCGGCGCGCGGGACGACTATGTCTATGTCTACTCGAACGACCACGACAGCGCCTATGAAGCGGGAGACCGCATGGTCATGGCCCGCGTGCCGAAGGTCAGAATCCGCGAGCAGGATGCCTACGAATTCTTCCGGGAACTCGACGGGCAAGGCCGACCGCTGTGGACTCGGGACATCCGCGACCGCGGCGCCGTCTTCGTACACCCAGGCCGCTGCTACCGCTCGGGGATCAGCTACAATGCCGGCCTGAAGCGGTATCTTTGGTGCCAGATCCTCCCGGAGAGCACGGACTCGAGGGGCCCGCGCTTTCAAGGCGGCTTTGGCATCTACGAGGCCCCCGAACCCTGGGGCCCCTGGCGCACGGTCTTCTTCACCGAGACGTGGGACATGGGCCCCGGCGAAACCAGCAGCTTGCCTCCGAAATGGATGAGCGACGACGGTCGCACCTGTCACTTGGTGTTCTCCGGCAACGACCGCTTCTCCGTCCGCAAACTCACCTTCCGCATAAGATGAACTGGCATGGTCTTTGTGATACCTATGAATAGTCGCATTCTGGCCGTCCTGTTGTTTTCCGTGTCGATCACGGCGGCTGCCGCGGAAGCGCCCTATCCCCCCAGCCCCATCATTGCCGAAATGCAGCTGGACTGGTCGAGGCATCAGCGACACGCTCAGGGGAGCGACAACTTCCAACTGACCTGGGCGGACGACGACCATCAGTACGGTTGGTGGGGCGACGGCGGCGGCTTCGGCGGCACGAATACCGACGGGCGGGTCAGCCTCGGCTTCCTCCGCGTCGAGGGCGGCTGGGACGACCACCGGGGCTACAACGTGTGGGGCGGCAAGAACCCGGAGAACCCCGCGCAGTTCAACGGCAAGAGCTGGGGGACGATCTGCGTCAAGGGTGTCCTCTACTCCTGGATCGTGCCGGATGTGCCGGACACGGGCGGCCCGCGCGACCACTACCGGTACATCGAACTTGCCAAGTCGACCGACTACGGCGCGACCTGGATCAAGGCGGACTGGCGCTGGACGGGCGAGGACAACCTGATCATCCCGACTTTCCTGAACTTCGGCAAGAACAACGCCGGTGCACGGGATGAATTCGTGTACTCGTACTTCATCCGCCCGCAATATCCCGGCGTCCGCGAGCGCGGCGACGACGGCCACGGGTTGAACGTCCACAAGCCGGGCGCGCTCTTCCTGGCCCGCGTCCACCAGGGCCGGATCTTCGAGAGCCGCAACGTCTACGAGTGGTTCACGGGCACGGACGGCGACGCGCCGACGTGGGGAACACTTGCAGAGAAGCAGCCGGTCTTCGAGAACCCGGACGGGACGGGCTGGTGCCTGAGCGCGAGCTTCAACCCGGGACTGGACCGCTACCTGCTCGCAACCGAGCACACCAGGTCACATGCCGGCATCCTGGGGCTGTTCGACGCTCCGGAGCCCTGGGGGCCGTGGACGACGGTGGAGTACTGGACGCCGGACGACCGGTTTGGCGCGCAGCGGCCGGGCAGCGACCTGGACTGGCGGGACAACCTATTCTTCTTCTCCTTCGCCCCGAAATGGTGGAGCGAGGAAGGGCGCGAATTCACGCTCGTCTTTACGGGGGGCGGGAGCGGACGGGACAACGACTCCTTCAACGCCATCCGGGGAATGTTCTTGATTCGGAGGAAATAGGACCAACGTGGTGCGGGCCGGATAAGGAAAGATAACGACAGGGAAAGAAAGATGCGTCCTATGCATTCCGCTAAGACTGTTCACGCCGGCCTGGTTCTATCGATCCTATTGCCGATGACCGCCCACGCCGTTTCAGCGGGCACGCCCGCGGAGACTGTACAGATCACCAAGGAGTTGGAATTCCCGGCGCACCAGGTGAATAAGCCAAGAAACGAACATCCTACCCCAACTCTGGACGCTTCCTTAGCCCCAACAGGAGACAGAAGCATGCTTGCACGACCCAACCAGACGCAGCGCATCGGAATCATCGTTGTCTTGGCGGTGGCGATGGCCTGGCAAAACGGCGCCGCACACGCCGACAACGCCGACCGGATCCAGCCGTGGTCGGAGAATCCTTCCTACTGGCAGTACCAGGGCCAGCCCGTGATGCTGCTGGGCGGCAGCAAGACGGACCACATCTTTCTGCTCGACGACCTGAAGGAGCACCTGGACGAGATCCACGCGGTCGGCGCCAACTACGTGCGCAACACGATGAGCCAGCGCGAGGGGATCGAGTTGAAGCCGCACAAGCTGCTGCCGTATGGCAAGTTCGACATGGACCAGTGGAACGACGACTACTGGCAACGGTTCCAGAACATGCTGAAGTGGACCCACGAGCGCGAGATCATCGTCCAGATCGAGGTCTGGGATCGCTTCGATTATGCGGAAGGGAACTGGGAAATCAGTCCCTGGAATCCCAAGAACAACGTCAACTTCGACTACCAGGCTGCGGGTTTCGCGAAGGCATACAGCAACAATCACCTCTATCGTGATGAACATCCGTTTTTCCACACGATCAAAGGCACACGCCAATACACCAGCCGTTACGAGGTGATACGAAAACATCAGGAGGCGTTCGTGGACAAGATGCTATCCTACAGCTTGCCCTATGGCCATGTTCTCTACTGCATGAACAATGAAACTTCGTCAGAAGCCGGCTGGGGACAATTCTGGATTCGTTATATCCAGAAACGGGCAGCGGAAGAAGGCGTGACCGTCTGGGCAACCGACATGTTTGACGACGCCTACCTGGGGCCCCAAGCAAAGAATGCTCCGATCGTCTTCGACGACCCCGAGCACTACATGTTTGCGGACATCTCGCAGGTAAACAGCCGGAACTTCGATCAAACGCATTGGGACAGGCTGCAATGGCTGTTGCCGCAGATCAACAAGCATCCGCGTCCCAGCAATCACACCAAGATCTACGGCAGCGGCTATCACAGCTTCGGGACGGGCGGCCCGGAGGATGGCATCGAGCGATTTTGGCGCAACATCCTCGGGGGCTCGGCCGCCGCACGGTTCCATCGTCCGAATTCCGGCAACGGACTGAACGATCTGGCCAAGGGCAGCATCATGGCAGCACGCCTTCTCGAAAGCCAGATCAAGTTTTGGGACACCACGCCGCACTTGGAACTGCTGTCCGACCGGGAGCCCAACGAGGCTTACCTGGCCGCCAAGCCAGGTGAGTGCTATGCACTCTATTTCACCAACGGCGGCTCCGTCGGGCTGAATCTGTCCGGCGTCCTGGGCACATTCCGCATCACTTGGATCAGCGTCTCGATGGGGATCCCCATCGAGACATCGCAAAGCGGGGGATACCGTCTGATGGACAAGACTATCGAAGGGAACCGCGTGGTGACGCTCTCCGCGCCGTACAAAGGCGGCTGGGTCGCCGCGCTCGTGAAGCAGTGAAGGAGTTGACATGCTGTACGCACACCCCCATCGACCGCTTTTCGTTGCGGCACTGGCGATGATACTTGCCGCTGCCGATGTAGATGGCGCCACGTTTCACGTGGCGATGTCCGGTGACGATGCCGCGGCGGGAACGGCAGCGGCGCCGTGGCGGACGATCCAGAAGGCCGTCGCCATCGCCAGAGCCGGAGATACCGTCGTCGTTCACGGCGGCGTGTACACAGGGCACGTGATGCTCCGGCACTCGGGCGAACCGGACAGACCGATCGTGCTGAAGACGGCCCCCGGCCAGCGGCCTGTGTTCGACGGAGAGAGGAAAGGGCGAATCGAGCTGAAAGCGCAGCAGGGCTGGCAGAAATCCATCGGCTGGATCATCGTCGAAGGCTTCGAGATCCGCAACGGCTGGGACGGAATCAAGTTCTACAACGCTCACCACGTCGTTCTGCGCAACAATCACATCCACAGCAACCTCAACCAGGGCATCTTGGGCAACGGTCATCACGTCCGCATCGAAGGGAACATCATCGCTCGCAACGGCTTCAAATCCGACAACGAGCGCAGCAACCTGGAACACGGTATCTATTGCACCGGAACCGACTTCACCATCGTCAACAATGTGATCCACTCGAACAAAGCGTATGGAATTCAGGTGGCCGGATATCCGTACCATTCGGAGCACCACCCCGGACCGGAATTCGCCGACGCCCGCCGCTGGCTGATCAGCAACAACACCCTGGCGCTGAACCAGAATCGCGCCGGGATCGTGATCTGGCAGAGCCGGGCCACCGACTGCATCATTCAGAACAACATCTTCTACAAGAACTCGGTGAGCCTCCGCCCAGGGGCGGTTCAGGGAATTGACTTCGTCGGCGCGGGCGGCGGGCACGTGATCCGCAACAACTTGTTTTTCGCACCCGGCCGAAAGTCCATCGGCGATGCTGGGACGTTCAGCGCAACGGACAGCATCGAGCAGGAAGACCCGCGGTTTGTCGAGCCAGAGCAATTCGACTTCCGGCTTCACCCGCACTCACCCGCTGTTGACGCCGGCGCCCCGGAGAGCGCCCCCGCAACCGATCTGGTAGATACGCTGCGTTTCCAGGGACGCGGAATCGACATCGGGGCATTTGAGCGGCGGGAATGATCCGCAGATGAAAAGTTGGTCGGCTGCCCTGACAGGCCGCCGATCCAGCCCGCCAACAAGACGAGACACGGAGCTTATTCGTTGGCCCTCCTCGCCATAACATCCTTTCATCCCGGAGAACTCCGCATGCGCATCATTTGTATCACCGATCTGCATGGCGATCCCGGATCCTTGGATCGCATCTTGTCGGATGCAGGACCGGCAGACGTGGTCTTGCTGGGCGGCGACATCACCAATTTCGGGACGCCGAATGCCGCCGAGTTCCTGGTGCGGCGGTCCATGCAGTTCGGCGCTCAGGTCTTGGCAGTCGCCGGGAACTGCGACTCGGCGGCGATTGACGAGCGGCTGGCCGGTTTGGGCGTGTCGTTGTTCCGTCGCGGCGTGATGTTGCAGGGCGTAAGCTTCTACGGTGTCTCGGCGATGCCGCCTTGGACAGGTACCATGTACGAATTGAGCGAAGACGAGATCGCCGCGGCGTTGGAAGCGGGACGCGGCCAGTTGCCGCAACCGCTGCGCGAGGTCGTTCTGTCGCACACGCCGCCGCGCGGGACGCTGCTGGATCGCACCCGCCACGGCCAGCACGTCGGCAGCGCCGCCGTGCGGAATTTTGTCGAGCAAGTCCAACCGGCTTTGTTGCTGTGCGGCCACATCCACGAAGCGCGCGGTATCGACCGGCTCGGCGCCACCACGCTCGTCAATTGTGGCCCGGCATATGACGGGCAATATGCCGTGGCCGACGTGAATGCGGACATCGCGGTGGAACTGCGCGACGCGGGCCAAGGCGTCTGAACAATTCACCGCTGGTACGTGCCCATCAATTCGCCTTCGGCCAAGACGTGCCCGTCCATCGCCTTGAGCAATGACGTCTTGTCGATCCCCGGATTGACGCTCAGTTCGCAGTCGAGCGCGTACAGCCGGAAGTGGTAGTGATGCACGCCGTGGCCCGGCGGCGGCGCGGGACCGCGATAGCCGATGGTCCGGCCGCTGGTCCAGGAATTTCGTCCCTGCAGGGCCGCCCGCGGGCTTTCGATCCGCGCGCCGGCCGGAACCCCTTGCGGCAATTCCCGCAGCGCGGCCGGCAGCTTGTAGATCACCCAATGCACCCATGGTTCCGCGGTGGGGGCATCCGGGTCGTCGCAGATCAGGGCCAATTCCTTCGCGTCCTCGGGAACGCCTTCCCAGCGCAACGGCGGCGAAACATCTTGGCCGTCGCCGGTGAAGGGCTTGGGAATCTGTTCGCCTTCGGCAAACGCGGAACTCGATACAATGATCTTCACGGTCGGATCTCCTTTCAGGATAAGTTCGGCTCGTCGGGTCTGGGGCGTCCGCAGATGTCCGCGGTGCAGATCCACCCAACTCCCACAATCGCACCGGAGGCCCCGGCCGAACGGAAACAATGTGACATCGTAATCACGTCCGCAATGCGGACAAGTGATCGCCATCGGCAGTCCTTTTCCGAGTGCAAACCCGTGTGTAATGTTCGATAGCCTTACTCGACGATCCGATATTCCACGCTGGCACGCCGGCCTTTTTCACGCTCGTAGGCGGCCTTGATCTCGGCCTCGCCCAACGCGCGTTTGAAGATCCTGACCTCGTCCAGCAGGCCGATGAAAGGCTGCCAACTGGAACCGATGGTCAAGTCGGCCGGCGTATCCAGCGAACCAGTGAAATTGGCCGGCAGTTCGTGGCTGCTGTCCAATTGGCCGTCGAGATAAAATCGGACCCGGCTGTTGGTCCGATCCGCCACGACGGCGACATGGCTCCAGGCGTGTTCTGGAATCCCGGCTTGCGTGCGGCTGGTCCGGCTGACTCGGTTGCTGTCCGCCATCTCCAGGCTGATTCTGCCCGCAGGCGTAATGTCCATCACCCACCAGCTGCGCGGGTGGTCATTCTTGGACAGAAAGCGGCGGCGGGCGTCGCTTTGTTCGATGGCCAGCATCGTGGGGCACATCCAGAGGTCGATGGAGAAGTCGCCGCTGCCGAAACGCAAGCTCTCGTCGTCCTCGATGACCACATGGGTGCTGGTCGTGTCGCACAGCAGGGCCGTGCCGAACTCGCCGGTGGCGAGCCTCGCCCACAAGTCTCCGTCGTTGCCGCAGCCCGAGTGGTCCGTGGCAATGTAGCCGTCGTCTTCGGCAAAGGTCCAGTGCCCCATCAGCATCTGGTCGTTCGCGGGTTCGCCGCGATTGGCCCGAGCCTGTGCCGGAGAGCGGACCGCCGGGCGGCGTCTGGGCGGCTGGGCAAGTTCTTCCGCGGTGCCGAGCCTTAAATTGTCGATGTAGAAGACGCTGGCGTCCTGGCTGGTGCTGGAGATGCCGAGCCAATCGATGCGGCGAAATGTGTCGCTCCGATAGGGAAGCTCTTCGACGATCGGGTCGCGTCCCGGCGCGGCGAGGGTCAAGCGGTAGGTTCCAGGAGCCTGAGCCCCCAAATCGATTTCGATCGCCACGTTCACCCATTCCCCCAATGGAACCGTGCCGACCGGCCGTCCACTGGCAGTCACCGCTCCGTCCGAAGCGACCGAGACGGTGGGGCCGATGCGGTAGGGCGACCCACTGTCCATCTGTCGCACCTCGACGAAGAAGGCTGCCGAAGCCTCCGCGCTGTTGCGCATGTCCCAAGACAGTGTCACCTGGCCCTGGTCATAGGTGCGGCGATAGTACACGTGCGGCGTCCAAGCGTGGGACTGGTTCGGGGCGTCGATGAACTTGAGGCTCCGAGTGCCGCCGCGGGAGGCGTCCGCCGAGACCAGCACCGAGGCTCCGTTCTCACCCTTGGCGATGCTGCCTTCGAGCGGTTCGGCATCCAACTCGTCCGCCTCGAAATCAAAGTTGATGACGAGGGGAATTTCGACAGGCGGCGGAATCTCGTTGCGAGCTCGATTCGGATAACGTTTGGCCCGTTCGATCCACTGCGGATCGCCGTACAGCCCGGCGCGTTCGATCGCGATGGGCTGGAAGCCCAGCCCTCGTGCGGGCGAATCGGGCCGCAACCGAAAATCATCTTTTGCCGGATCGACGAACCGCGGATCGCCGACGAGGGAGCCCTGGTCCTTGCCATGCATCTGCCAAGCGGCGAAGTCCATGCCCGCGAAGGTCGGCTCGCCGCCCGTACTCCAGTACACGTTGCGTCCGAGCTGCCAATCCCCGTTCTTCCAGGGACCGTCGAGCATCTGGCGGTTCTCACCGCCGTAGACGATGTTGCCTTCGGCGATGTAGTGGCAGCGCAGATCCTCGCGAGAGCGGCGGAGCTGGCCCGCGCCGCCGAACGCGAAGATGTTGTTGCGAACGATGCACTCCATGCCATAGTGCATGAACAGCGGGCTGGTGCGAACCCGATACACGACGTTGTTCTCGATCAGGATGCCCGTGCTGCCTTCGTCGGGGTAGATCCCCGAGCCGTGGGACACGTGGGCATAGTTGTACACGTCGTGGATGTGGTTGTTGCGCACGGTGGTCCCGGGCGACACGCCCAGCGTGTAGATGGCGCCCATGTCGCCCAAGCCGTCGCCGTTGCCGAGGTGATGGATGTAGTTGTAATCCAGCGCGTTATGATTCGCGCTGCTGGCCTGGAACCCCCACGACCAACCGCACGAGATACCGGAATAATCGAAATTCGAAATCTCGTTGTGGGTCACCGTATTGTGCGAGCTTTTGCCGATCCAGACCCCGTGGGCGCCCCGGAACATGTGCGAGCCGTCGTGGATGAGATTATTGTCCACCGTGTTGTGACCGGTCGGGAAACGGTCGTGAACTCCCCAGCCGCCGCCGAGATAAACGCCGCCGCCGCCCAGGTCGCGGAGATGGCAACGCTGGATGAGATTGCCGGTGCAGCCTGCGGCCAGCCAGATCCCGTGGGCGCCGGTATGGGCGATCTCGCAGTCCACGAAACTGGCATGGCGCAGGCCCAGAGCGTGAACCAACCCCGGCTGGTAGATCTCTCCCTGACCCGGATTGCGCAGCCGCTGAAGGTTGGCGTTGGTATGCCGCCAGGCGATGCCCCGAAAATGCAGGTGCTCGACATACCGTTCCTTGGCCGGATCGCCCGTGATCTCGACCAGGGTCGAAGGGACGACCGGAGCGACCGCTTCCACGGTGTCCGGCGTTTCGCCCGGCAGCGGGTAGTAGTACAGCGTCCCGGCGCCTTGGTCCAGGTACCACTCGCCAGGTTCGTCCAGCGCCTCGAAGACGTTCTCGACATAATACCGCTGCTGCTTTTCCCATCGACCCATAGGCCAGGGCGCGGGCTCGCGCAGGAAAATGCTGCGCGACTCGATGTCCACCGAGCGAATGTGATGGATCGAGGTTTCCCAGGAGTGGTAGACCACGACGATGGCATCCTGCAGGCGGTCCCACTCGCGGATGTCCCCTTCGTGGAAATAGAAACTCCGATTCCGGCTGCCGGCGGTGGGGCCGTCTGTGCGGAAAAATTCGCCCCGGTTCGGCGTGCGGGCACGCGTCCGCCGCTCGCCGCTGACGAACAGCTGGTTGAAACGCCAGGCGGCGCCCGAGGCGGCCTTGGGAACCGTGGTCCGCCACAGATGCCGGTCCCGCTGCCAGCCGGAGATGGGAAGCCCGCCGCTAATCTCCGGACGCTCGCCCGGATAGGCCGCGTAGGTGACCGGGAAGGCTCCTGTGCCCGAATCTTCCGGCGTGAACACCAGTGGCCGATTCTGCCGATAGCTTCCCTCGCGCAGCAGGACCGTGACCGCCGCGGCGGGGCCGCCGGCATTGAGTTCGCGGACGATCTGTTGGGCCCGTGGCACGGTTGCCACGGGGCCGTCCGTCCGCTCGGCGTTCGCAGCCGCCAGAGTTCCCGACCAAGCGTCGTCTCCAGCGGGAGAAACGTACAGCGTGCGACCTTCGCTCGCGCCGCGAGCGAGGCCGGCGAGGACCGGCAGAAAAACGGCAAAGGCGAAAGTGCAGCAGGCTAATCTTCGCAGCGCATGGCTTCGCATCGGACGCACCTTTCGTCGCCGCAGCAGCCATCAGGCAAACTCGGCAATGATCGTGGCAGGGAAATCAGTTAGGAAGGTCGTAGGCCGTAGCGTCGTAGTCTACAACCGATCGTGCACGATGCAAAGCCACCAAGTAAGACACACCAAGGAAGACGACGCCATTAGCCCGTAATCTTGCGGATCGCATCCCGCAACAGATAGAATATCCCGCCGCGGAGCATCTGGCCTAGCTTTGAGCCATAATCCTGCGAGGCGGGTGGCGGCCGAAGAATCATCGTGCCGGCCAGCGGAGCCGCTCAGCGCGAGCGACGGCCGGCCTCAAAAATTTATAACTTAGGATCGGCAAGGAAATAACTGTCGGGTTTCAATGTGGTCATCACGCTCCGCCGTGATGACATTGTCGTCACGGCGGAGCGTGACGACTACAATCTTGGCGACACTCAGTTCTTCGTCCGTCCTTACCACAGGAGAAGCTGCCGTGCGAATTCGTATCGTGTGTCATCTGCTCGCCATCGTGTCGGCGTGCTGCTCCGGGAGCCCGGCCGCCGACGGTCGCTTCGCTTGGCAGCAGGATTACGCCCGGATTACCGAAATGGGCGACATCGTGTGGACGCCCCGAGAATTTCGCTTCGCGCCCGGCGGCAGTGTTCGTTTCATTGACTACGAGAGCGGTTCCGACGCGAATGACGGCACCTCCGCGCAACGGCCTTGGAAACACCATCCCTGGGATTCCGCTGCCGGCGGCCACGCGGCTGGTGCCACGGGGATCGACACGTATGTCTTCAAAGGCGGCGTGATCTACCGGGGTCAGCTGACGGTGAAAGAACAAGGCCGCCCGGGCAACCCGATCCGCCTGACGCGAGATCCCGGGTGGGGCGCTGGCCCGGCGATCATCGCCGGCTCGCAAGCCGTTACCGGCTGGACCAAGGGCGCCGATCATCCCAGGATTCCCGCGCCGGATGCGGTGTGGAAAGCCACCCTCGATTTCGCGCCCCGCACGGTGTGGATGATCGACCGCGATGGCACGGCCCGCCGTATTCCGCTGGCCCGCCATCCCAACTGGGTCAGCCAAGTCGAGGACCACAAGGCCGAGTGGTTTCGCTGGACCAATGACCGGCACCCTTTTCAGGCCAAGGAGGGCTTCAGCGCCAATGACGCCCAGAACCTCAAGGGGCTCGACAAGGACTTCGTCCAGGGCGCCCTGATCTACTCCGAATTCGGCTGGGTCATGGGCACTCCTTATCCATCCAAGGTGGGCAATTATGATCCCGCGGACGGCGCGGTAAGGTTTGAACGCTGGACCGGCGGGGGCAATGCTTCGATCATCTTCCGCGGAATGCGTTACTACCTGGAGGACAAGCCGCAGTATCTCGACGACCCCGAGGGCGAATTCTGGTTCGACAAGCAGGGCAGCGGCGGCACCCTGTACGTGCGTCCGCCCGGCGGCATCGATCCCGCGACGGTGCGCATCGAGGCGGGCCAGCATTCCGATCTGATCGTCGGCGGCGAGGTCAAGCATCTGGAGATCAGCGGTCTCGATTTCCGCTGGAACACACAACCCTGGAATTTGGACGTGCCGTCCTGGGACTTTCGCACCAAGCCCTGGGGAACTCGTCCCGATGCCAATCCGGCGTGCATCCGCGTGTGGGGCAGCGGCGAGGACGTCCGCATCGCCAACTGTGTCTTTGAAGACGTCGTGATGGGCATCCACATGCGGGCCATCGGCACAGGCTCGCCGGTGCGCGGCATCACGATCGAAGACAACGTCTTCCGCAATGCGGACGTCGGCGCCGCCCACTTGAGCGACGGCGCCGGGTGGGGCTTCTCGCATCCGGTAGGTGTTCTGGACGACGTGCGGCTGTACCGCAATCGGGCCGTCAACGTCGGCTTCCGCGCCCCCCGCTTCGAGCGCGGCTGCACGTTTGACCTGAGCTATCCCTTGCGGGCTCACATCGCCGGCAACGTGGTCGAGCGGAGCGGCGCCCAGGCGATCAACGTGAACGCCGGCAAAGGCGGGACGCGCGGCGACGTGCCCCTGGTGCGTGTGCTGATCCATCAGAACAAGGCTTGGAAGACGATGCAGAACGCCAACGATTTCGGCGGCATCGAGAGTTGGCAGCACGGCCCGGTGTATATCTTCAACAACCTGAGCTTCGATGCCCGCGGCCAGTGGGAGGGCCGGCGAACGTTCCACGGGCAGAGTCCGGGATTCGGCCACGCGTACTACCTGGACGGCGGCTTTAAACATTATCTGTTCAACAATATCGCCTGGGGCTTGTCCAACGATCCCGCCAGCCCGCTGGTCAATTGCTCGGCGTTCCAGGAAATCATCAGCCACCAGAACGTCTTCTTCAACAACACGGCTTACAACTTCTTCGTCGGCTCGCGCCGCCAGACGCCGCACGCCGGGCGAAACAAGTTTCTCGGCAACGTCTGGCAGAGCATGAGCGAGCGAGTCTTTCGCCATGCCGACCCGGCCAAGACCTTGGCCGACGGCAACGCCGATCATGCCGGCCCGCAGAAGGAGCGTTTCGCTGCGGAAACCAATGCGTATGGGCGGAACGTATTCTACGACATCGGCCAGATGGGCGTGTTCGAACCTTCCGGCCGCTGGCTCCCGACGTTGGACGATTTCCGCACCGCGCTGCAGCAACAGCACAGCATGGTGTCCGACTTGGGAACGATGGACAGCGTCCAACCGCTGCGTGATCCGGCCCGCGGTGATTTCCGCCTCAACCCGGACTCGGCGGCGGTGGACGGCGGGGTGGTGGCCTTTGTGCCCTGGGCCTTGCATGGCGTGGTTGCCGAGTGGAATTTCTACCCTGCCGGCGACGATCACCGGCGGATCATCGACGAGCACTGGTACGCGAAAGACTATCTGACCGACCGGGACGCGTACCACGAGCGGCCGACGTATCCGTTGACCGCCGTGAACGTCGATCGGGAGGACTACGTCGATGGTCCGCTGGAGAACTTCACCGCCGGCGCCCTCCGCTTGACGCCGGCCAAGAAGACCTACGCCACGATCCGCCACGCCGCGCTCAACGCACCCTTCACGGCGCAACTGGCCACCCGAGCCCGCCACGGCCAAGATCCTCAGATCCAGTCTTTCACGTTCGAGGGCGACGAACTGAAAAGCCCGGCGATCCACGCCGGCAACTTCCTGATCGAGGTCTACTTCCGCGCCGATAGCGACGGGTGGGTCGTCGGCCAGGAGCAGGGGACCGGCTATTCGCTCAGACTCGATGACGGCCGAGCCGTGTTCCGCATCGCCGGAGCGGACGCTGCCGCCGAATTGACCTCCCGGGCTCGGTTGGCCGATGGCAAATGGCATCATCTGATCGCGGAAGCCGATCGGGATGCCTGCACGCTGACCTTGTATGTGGATGGCAAACGGGACGGTGCCGGCCCGGGCGTCGGACCGATTTCGCTGGCCAACGGCGGCGATCTGGAAGTTGGCGGTAGAGCCGGCGGCGATCACCTGAGCGGGGCGATCGAGTTCCTGCGGATCGCCCACGGCACCCTGGCCGATGCCCACACCACGATCGAAGAACTGTACGCCTGGCAGTTCGATGGTCCGGCCCTGCGCGACATGCGCGGCGCGGCGGCGCGGGGCGGAGGCCGCGACGCCGGAGCGATCGAGTCGTTCTGACGCTCGCGCGTCTAATGGCCCGTGTGCTCGATGGTGACCCCGTCGGACGCGATCCGCGTCGTACCGGCCGACGTGGTCACCACGACCGCGTCGCCGTCGAGCCTTACGCTCAGCCCATGGGGTTTGGCATCTCGCCTCCACGGCACGATCACGGTCATAAACGGCCCGGTGCCGCGCACGCGGAGGATGTGTTGCCGTTCCTCGCGCTCGGTGACGGCCCCGCCCCAAGCCGTATCGGCCCAGTTGCCCAAGAGAGCTTGGCGCGGTTGGCTGCCGAGCGAATAGACGGCGAAGTCGACGTCGTAGCGGCCGGTGAACCCAAACTCGCCGGCGCCCATCGGCAGCGCGAAGGGCTTCGTTGCAGAAGGCAGAACAGCGGGATCCTCTTTTCGGTCCGCGACGGGATGTGTCCGCTCCGGCGGCACGATCGGTCCGGCGGGCGTTTGCACGGCGCCGACCGCCATCAGGTTCAGGCTGGAAACCTTCGGTATTGCGGCGTTCTCGCCGCTGAAACCGTCGCGAATCAGGATGATCGGCTGGCTGGGCGTCGTCCGCACGACGGTCACCGCCCGGGTCCACTGAAGTTTGTCAGCGCTGAATCTCGCCCTGGCATACGCACGGTCGGGGAACGATTGAAACGCCTCCTGCGTCGACTCACGCCATACCGGGCCGCCGGTCAACAGAGCGCCGTCCCGATCCCAGGCATGCCCGATCGCCGGTTCGGGAATCACCATCGAGTGAACGTAGCCACCGGGCGCATGCGGCGTGTAGATCGCCGACCAATCTACCGAGATCGGCTTGCCCAGCGCATACAGCACGATCGAGCCGTGATCGGAGTGACGATGGTCGCGGTAGAAGTCGCCGTTGACGAAGAAGAGTGCCGATTCGTCGGGTGTGCTCCAGCCGTGGCGCAAGACGCTGTAGTAGCCGGGGAACGTGGCATCCGACAGGGGCCGGTCGGACGACGACGGCCGATCTCGCAGATCCCGGATTCCGCGGGCCGGCAGCGTATCGTCGATCATCACGGTGGTCGTGCCGAAGAAGAACGAGTGTTGTTTGCCGCCGTCCGCCCAGGCGCCCATCAGCCGTTGCGACAGTGCCGGATCGGCATCGCGGAAGCCGGTGCCGAGCAGGCCGAAGGTCTCGGAGGTTTCCAGTCCGCTGTCGCCCCAGGCGACCAGCGCCGGCTTGTTTCCCATTCGCGGCTCGGGCGGGGTTTGGAGGTTTAGGTAGAACTCGGCGAATTTCGCCAGCTTCGGCCACTGGCGAAACGGATCGGTCCGGCCCCGTTGCTTGACCTGCAGCAGCGTATTGAGCGTGGGAACCAACGACGCGCCGATGTAATGAGGGCAGCCGATTTCCGCGCCGCTGTCATTGATCACCTGTTCGACGGTGGCCCGCAGTTGCCCCTCGACCTGCTCGGCCCGCTCGATCATCGTCGGGTGCCGAGCCAGGAACAAGGCGTAGAAGCGGCGGTAGCCCCATTGCTGGATCGGCATGTTTTCGGTGCCCAGGTTCAAGCCATGGTCCGTCGAGCTGATCGGCGCGTGGTCATCATCCCATACCACGTTGGCAAACAGCACGGCCGCCGCTTTGAGCCGAGCCCGCTCGTCGGCCGTCAGCCGCGGATCGCCCAACAGTTGGTCGATCCAGACGCCGTACCGCTGGGCAGCCAGCCCGCCGTGCCAGTAGTGAATCGAGAAATCGTAGATGCCTCCCCGGTTGACGAGCGATTCGAGCATCTCGCGCGACTGCTTGAAAATCTGATCGAGGCACTCCGTCAGTTTCTCGCGGCCGGGATCGCGCCAAGCGTCGAACAGCGGGCGCGTGTACGTGTCGTTGCCGTACAGCCAACGATAATACGACGGGTCGCCCTGGACGCGGGCCTTCAGCGCGTCGATGCCTCGGCGGCTCATGAATGCCGCGCCATAGTCCTCGGGCGGATCGGGGAAATCGAGCGTCCAGCGATGGACTTTGTTCAAGTGAACCCCGCCGTGGAGGTTCATCTGCAGATTGATCGGCTGGCTTTCGGCCGCCGGTCGGACGTCCGCCCGAATCCCGGCGTACAGCCCCCAACACCAGCGGCTGCGCGGAAACACGCGGGCGTCGGGGCCGCGGCGATGACTGGTCAGATTCAGGGCAAAGCGAGGCTTGTCGCCCGCCTCGGGCGGAGCGGTCGAGATGCCGACTCCGCTCATGTGGGCCCCCAGCGCCCGCGAGGCCGAACCGGCAAAGATGCCGACCAGGTTGGCCGATTCCGGTGCGTCGCGGTTGAACGCCTGCCAGTACCAGCCGGAGTTGAAGCACCACGGGTCCCAAACGCACATCACCCGCCAGGTATCGTCGGACGAATGGTACGACGGCACTCGCGGGCGAATGTAATCTAACTCCACTTCCGCGTCGCCGTCCGATCCTCGCTCGTTCGATGCCCGGTATCGCCGGCCGTCCGGCTCGTAACCGAACCGGGCGTCGGTGCTGTGATGGCCGCGGTAGCGGGCATGAGTCGGCCGGACGGCGTCGTACAACTCGATCGACCAGCTGGGCTCGAAATCGGTATCCTCCTCGAACAGGATCGACGGCTGGCCGGCCAGCAGCGTGATGGTCGACGTGTAGTAGCCTTGGCCCGCGGGCTTGAGCAGTTGCTGCCCGTACTTCAGTTCCGGATGATCGAACCGATAGTCGATTTGTACGACCGTCTTCAGCGGTCCGCGTTCGCGAAATGTCACCGACATTCCCGTCGCGAGCGTCCGTTTGGTCCAGTCGGCCTGGGACTGGTAACCGAGCCAGCTGGGGCCGGTGCCGTACCACTTGCCATCCCGCATCTGCAGCCCTTGGACTGGAGCCGGGATCTGCGCGGTGTCGGCCACGTTCACCGCTTGGGGAACTCGCACTCCGGTCAAACCGTTCGCGATTTCGTAATACGCGGGCGTTTCCCGCACCGTCACGGCGCCGGCGACGGTTGCGGCCGGGCGGCCGGGGCGCAGGAAGAACGCCTTCCGCTCGCCTGCCGCCAAAGCCGTCCGCAGCGCGAGCTGACTGCCGTCGGCGACCAGTTGATAAGGCACCTCCGAGCGGCCGCCCGAGCCACTGCCCGAGCCCTCGCCGACGACCAGCACCGCGAGTTGCGGATCGACCGGGTGTGCCAGGTCGAAGGTGATGATTTGATCCGGATGCGAAGCGCCGAACATCTCGCGCAACTCGAATCGCTCGCCGACGCCGGCAGCTTGCGCGGCGTGAGCGGGACGGGCGCCGCACAGACCGGCAACCACCAGGAATGCAAGAGCCGCCAATCCGCGCGGGATGGAACCGGAAACGTTTCGTTGTCGGCGAGGACAGCAAGCTTGGCCGTTCATGGAAACCTCGATGACTTGCAGTTCAGGCGGTTGGCGCCCCGGGGGGATACGCGCAGCCACACCTGTAAAGGTGCGGTTTTCTGGGAAATCCGCGGGGTCGGCGTTTGTTGGAGTTCACGCTTTAGCGTGCGCGGCGGGCCGTGCCCGCCGCAAAAGACACGCGAAAGCGTAACTCCAACGAGGTTAGCACCTTTATAGGAGTGCGTCCAGTTCCCAAACGTCTGGCGGAGGAACGAGAACAGGTCACCCGGTTGTTAAACGGTCATAGATGGCGTCCCCATCGGCGTACCTGTCGCAGCCTCGTGCGCAGAGATGGATTGTGCCCACCCAGCGTCCGCCCCTGCGGATGTCTGCCGACACGGATGTCTCCCAGGATGTTTCCCAGTCTGCTTTACATCGCGGCCGCGCAAGCCTACGATCGACAATACTCTGACAGATCGGAGGTGAGCTTGTGGTGTTCGCGATCATTTTGCCGCTCGCGTTGGTGATGTTGATACCGGGCCAGATGCCGGAGGCGCCGTCCGCGTGGGAAGCGAGCCACCCCGAGCGGTTGCGTTTCATGAAGGAACAGGCGTCCGAGTTCTCGCTGTTCCGTCACGCGGATTCCAAGACGCCGTTGCCACTCATGCCGGAACCGTCGCTCCGCTATGTTAATCTCGAAGCCGACGTCAACGACGGCGCTACGTTCCTGTGGCTGGATGGCACGCGGCCGGCAGCCGCGATCTCTTATTCGATTCGCCTGCCGGACAGCCGCGTCTACCGCGAATGGACGTCGTTCAGTCCGACGCCGCTGGAGTGCCGCCGAGGCGACGACGTGCTTTGGTCGCCCGGGACGAGTGGACTGCTGCTGCAACGCCTGGACAACGCCCCCGTGCCGGCGACGACCCACGTCCAGCGGCTGTTGCAGATGCGAACCCTCGCCCGGCGTTTCTCGGGCGCTCGGCATTATTCGCGGGACGACAGCCCGACAGAGCTGCGCCTCATGCCGGCGCCTCTCTACCACTACGTAGCCGACGAGAACGGCGCGCTCGGTGGAGCACTGTGCGTCTTCGTCATTGGCACCGATCCGGAGCTGTTTTTGTTGCTGGAAGCCGTTCGCGACACGCCGACAGGAGCGTCCGTGTGGCAGTATACGCTCGCCCGCATGTCGTCCCAGAAAATGACGTTGCGTCTGGATGGCGTGGACCGTTGGGTCCTGCCCAACATCTACCGCGAACCCGATGGCCGGAACCCGTCCGCACGCTACGGCGAGACGAGTCTCGGCAGATTCATTCCCAGCGCAGCCACGCCCGCTCCCCCATGAACGCTTTACCCGCGAAACCCAAGTGCGAAGGAGCTTCCATGAACATGATCTGCAGATTACTTCTGACGCTGGCCCTTCTCGGCTGCCCGCCATGCTGTTTCGCTGCGGACTCGGCGACCACGGCAGATGCCCAAGCGGAGCACGCGGCCGAGGCGCAAGAACTGACGACCGGTGAAGCAAGGAAGTGGGAATTCCACTTGGAAGCCGGCACGCCGCTGGAACTTCAGACAAATCCGGTCCTGCGTTGGTCGAACCCGATCGTGGGAGAAATCTACGGGAACGTGTTTGTCTGGACGGCTCACGGGCGGCCGGAAATGATCGGGAGCATTTACAAATGGTACACCCCCTATACGCACATGTCGGTCGAGTTCCATTCGCTCGCGCGGGGACCGTTGACGGGGAAACACGCCGGTCAGCCGGCGTGGTTTCCCGCGCGCGAAGGCGTGGAATTCAAACCGGTGCCCGAAGCGCCCGCACCAGCCTCGTCGGATGCCCAGCGACTGCGGCAAATGCAGAGTGCCGCTGAAGGCTTCTCCGTGGAAATAGCCGGTCGCGATCGTGGGGACCAGGTCTATCAGCTTCGCCTAATGCCGCGGCCGGTATACCGGTACAAGAGCCCGGATCAGGATATCACCGACGGCGCCGTCTTCGTCTTCGTCAACGCAACCGATCCGGAGACTTGGCTGATCTTCGAGACCCGGCGCGCGGGCCAAGAACTCCAGTGGCAGTATGCGCTGGCCCAGATGAATAGCGTACCCATGCGGGCCTTTCACCGGGGGCGCGAGATCTGGACGGCGCCCCAGGTGGCGCCGCCCTGGTCGAACGTCGTGGACCGGCGGGCTCCGTATACGCACTTCAATAATGTCCGGTGAAGGAGACCGGCGAACCAAGAACGCTTGACCGTGGTCTGCGCGTCGCCGTCCAAGGCGATGATTTCGTTTGTCGTGCCATCCGGCGCTGGCCGATACCCCGAACTCCAGAATAAGGCGCCCCGGTCATCATGCCACCTCGTTGTCTAGGTTTAAGGGAGACAAACAAGATGGACACTCGACACGCGGTCCTCTTCGTCATTTTTGCAGGGCCGTTATCCGTGTTGCACGCCGCGGCCCCGTCCACGCCTCCGAGTAAGCCCAACGTGATCGTCATCTTCAGCGACGACCATGGCTGGGCTGATCTGGGCTGTCAGGGGGTGCCGAGGGATGTTCGCACGCCAAACCTGGATGCCGTGGCGAAGGGAGGCGTGCGAGCTACCAACGGCTATGTCACCGCGCCCCAGTGCGTGCCGTCACGCGCCGGCTTGTTGGCCGGGCGTTACCAGAATCGGTTTGGCGTGGAGAGCAACGGCGTCGACATGAGGGGCTTCGACTCGCTGCGCGCTCCCAAGTCGATGCGTGGTTGGCTGAAGTCGAGGACGCTGAATGGGATTCGCCCAAGGACATCGAGGCGCGGTTCGCTTCGGCCAGTTTCCTGCCAAACAATCGAGTCGTCTTCAACTTGAAAGGGAACAGTTACCGCCAGGACGTGAAGGTCACGTACAATACCAAGATCGTGTTGGTAAAAAGAATTGGAACTCACGCCGAATACGACAAGTGGACGTTTTGAGGGGCATTAACAATGATCAAGGTTATCAAGAGTGAAGCCGAATATCACGATGCCCTGGGCCGCATCGAGAAACTCATGAATGGCGATCCCGCCGAAGGGGCGCCGGAGGCAAATGAGCTTGAGGTCTTGACCCTGTTGGTCGCCCACTACGAGTCAAAGCGGTTTCCGGCTTCGCCACCGGATCCCATCGAGGCAATCAAGTTCCGCATGGAGCAACAGAATCTGACGCAACGCGACATGATTCCTTTCATCGGAAGCCGCAGCAAGGTTTCCGAGGTCCTTTCCGGCAAGCGGACATTGACCCTGTCGATGATGCGGGCGCTGCATACGAACCTGGGCATTCCGGCGAAAGTTCTTCTGCAAGAACGCGATTCTTCGCTGCTTGAGGAAAGTGAGATCGATTGGAATTGTTTTCCTGTCCAGGAAATAGTCTCGCGTGGTTGGGTGGAAAACCGGTCGCGTAACGTGCGGGAGCAGGCAGAGGAAATCATGCGGGATTTCTTCTCGCAACTTGGGATCAGACGCCTCTTTCCGGATGTCAAATGGAGTGACTGACAGTCGCGTCGTGGCCAGCAGGTGTAATTGCGGGCTGAGCGCGGTCAGCGAGTCGGTTTCCTGGGCGGAGAGCAGCTCCGGTTCGGTCACGTTATCCAGCACCAGCAGGATGCGGCCTTGCGTCGCCACTCGCTGCTGCAGGCAGACGGTGATCCCGTCGCCCCTAACTGGAGACGCGGACGCCCCGCTCGACGACCCGTTGGAACACCCGTTTCCGCAGCCTACCCTAGCCTACCCTGCAGACCATAACGTCACTGGGACCCCGGCCGCTGCCCGAACCGCGGGAAGTGTCGCCCGAAGATCTGTGGTCTTGGTAGTGAGCGATTCGCGACGCCGCAGGCATGGTACGGCAAGGGATCCTCAAGGCCGATGATATCCAAGGGCCAATCCGCGGCGGTCGCGTGTTCGGCTGGTACTTCGGTCTCCTGTGAAAACGACGAAGGTCTGTTTTTCACGGAGGCCGGGTATGGATTTGCGCATGGATTCCGAGGATGGTTTGGTGGTCAGTTCGCCCGAGCAAATGTGCGGACAGTTTCACTCCGAGTTGATGATGCAGTTGCCCCAGTGGCGGCAGACCTTGAACCGATTAACCGTCGCCAGCCATCGCCATTCTTTGGGATCGCACCCATTTCGGAGTCGGTGGTTGACCTTCGACAGTTCCACACGATTCGTCGCGACTTGTTCACCTCGCTCTGCTTGAATGGCAGACGGGGCGCGCGGATTCCGAGCCCGTGTCTTGCCTGACGAGGCGTTGGCGTTGCTCCGCGAGATCCGGCATGAACTGCGGCGATGCTCCGCAGCGGGAGGTCACCGCGTCGCCCGAGGCGGTCCTCGACGCAGCGGCCCCTATTCAAGGCTTCGAGCAGCGGCTCCACCAGGGGTTCGCAAGTCCCTTTTTCCGACATTCGGCGCACTTCCGGCGATATTCAAATTTGGTCACTCGACGAAGTATGGATTAACTCCGAAGGTGTGCCGAGTGCCGCGTGGAATTTTCGCGGTGTTTGCCTGCTCTTCACGGTTTCGCCGGCACCGGGCGGTGGAACGCCGAACCCAAAGGCAGGCGTTTCCTTATGGCGAAGCGCGGGGATTTGAGGATTCTTCGATTTTCGTGCTGCTGTAGATTGTCGGAAGTTCGTGAGGGCGGATGCTTCGTTCCTGAGACTGCTTTCGAGCTAATTGAGGCACCAATTTTATGGTGACGGTGACTTGGATGGCCGGCTGGCACGGGTGGTTTCTTAAGTTGCGGTTCGGTTTAAGACCTACGTTCCTTTTCCAATCCGACCATATTTGGATACTTGGCGTTGTTCGCCGTTTTTCAAGGGGAATCTTTCAGGAATACGCGAGTCCGCATATCTGCTGTAAGTTCAATCATATGAATACGTTACATGTTTTTTAAAATTCTTATCGCATCGAATTTAAGGACGGTATGGCGTTTGCGTTACCAATTTCAGTTTTTCACAACTTCGTGTGTGAAAAATTTTGGGCAACCGCCAATGTAGGGAAACAATCCATGAAGCGCGAGGCGATCGAAGGATGGCAGATGAGAACGGTCCGGCTTGCCGCTTGGACAGCGATCAGCTTGGCAGGATGTGCGGCATTTGGGCAGCAGAGCTCGGTTGACCTTCAGAGCACGAGTGTTCGAACCACGAATTCCGACCGTCTGAGGCTGCCTCCGCAGCCGCCAAGCAGCAGAACGTACAACCCCACGAATGATATCTTGCGTGGGTTCATCCAAGCTCGCGGTTCTCGCACTCACACCAGCAACTATCCGCCGGTCATCAAGTTTGACACGGGCACCGGCCAGGATTGGACGAAGAAGGTGACGGACGCGAAAGCGACCTACCGGGTCGGAATCGACTCGTCCTCAAACACTTGGGACTTGTTCGATAGCGTTGCTCCCGGCGGCCTGCAATCCAAGGTCCTGGCCACGGCCAGTTCGGGAGGCCCCGTCACCTCATTGAATCTCGGGGCGGGACTGCTCACGGGGGCCCAACCATAACTCATTTCGTGAAACTGTTTCTGCAGCCTTTGTTTGAGGAGTGATTTGATATGATTCGAGCATGCGAAACCAGAAAGACGACGAAAGCGCGTTCCTCCAGCAAGACACCGGCTTACCGTAGGCGTGCTGCGAATTCAGGCATCGGAGGCGATGACCAAAAGCGAAGTGGCGTCAGAACGGCGGCGAGAAAGGTTGTCAATCCCGGACGGCGGGCGACGAGGTTGCGGGCCGAGCGATTGATTACGATCGAGATCGGTTACCTGTATCACCGCAGCTTTGACGAACCGGGGGCAGAGAAGCCAATCCTTCGTCCGCCTTCGTGTGTCGACGATACTCCGCGCACGCGCCGCGCGCCGAACAACGCCGACTTCTACCTCGCGCGGCTCTACGAAGTGCCTCTCCTGAATCAAGAGGAAGAGACGCACTTGTTTCGCAAGATGAACTATCTCAAGTTCCGCGCGGATCGTTTGCGGCAGAAACTGAACCCGCGAACGGCAACGGTCTCCCAGCTGGACAAAATTGAACGGCTGCAGAGGGAAGCCCAGGAGGTGCGGAATCAAATCATCGAGGCGAATTTGCGGTTGGTCTTTTCATTGGCGAAACGCTATGCCAGCGTGGGCTCTTCCGCGTTCGACGAATTCATGGGCGAGGGGCACGTCACCTTGATGCGGGCCGTGGAGAAATTCGATTTCTCGCGGGGCGTCAAGTTCTCGACTTACGCCACCTGGGCGGTGGTCAACGGATGCAACGCCTTGCTGAAGAAGCAGAGTGCCGCGAACCGTCAAGCTTTCTGCCAGTCGGTGGACGGCGTCGAAGATTGTGTTGCGGACCATCGCGTGACGGCCGGTGAGGAGAGGTCCGTTCAGGATCTCCGCCGCGCGGTCGGGGAATTGCTGCTCGGCTTGAACTCGCGTGAACGGGCCATCATCGAAGCCCGATTTGGTTTCGATCTCAATCAATCGCCGACCTTGAAAGAGCTCGGCGAAGGCTTAGGCATCTCCAAGGAGCGCGTGCGGCAACTGCAACAACGGGCGCTGGAAAAGCTGCGGGCGCTGGCCGAGCGGCAAAAAATCGAACTGCCGGATCGGTGCGTCCCGCAGGATTGACGTTCTTCAACGGAAAGGGTCAACGCAAAGGCGGCTGGATCAGGTTCTCGCGCAGGACCACGAACAGTCCGGCGGCGATCAGGTCGGCTGTCGTGCCGGGATTCCGGCGATGTCCGTCGCTGCGCAGCCAGAAGTCCAGTTCGCCGATTTCGTACAGGTAATCCGCGTCGCCGGGAATCCCGGCGCGCAAGACGCCTTGGGCCAGCGCTGACGCACGTTCGGCGACCGATAAACCGCACTTGCGTGCGATCAGGCTGTCGGGCCACTCTGCGAGCAACCGCAGCTGGGCATGGATAATGGCGTCCGACAGAGACCAGCCGGCCGCACGTCCTTCGACGATCCACACGGCGGCCTGGTCCAGGACTTGCGAGAAATTGTCCGTGTACTGCCGAGCCACCAAGTCGCCCTTGGCGGCTGCCGCCATCGCCGCCAACAGGCTTTCCGGAGCAGCGTCGGCCACGTCCATTTCTGCGGCGGTGCCCAATCCACCGGGGTTGGCCAGCCGGATCGCCGCGTAGACGTCTTCCGAGTCACAGGCCGTCAAGTTGCTCAGCACTTGGCCAACGCCCGCCTTCAAGCATTGCCCGCGGGGCACGGCGGCCAGCGGCGCCAACAGCAGCACCGTCCCGAGATTGGTGTTGACCGGAACCAGCCGCCGGGTGGCTTGGACCGCGGCCAGCACGGTCCCACCGACTCCGCGCTGCGCGGCCGCCTGCATCGCGGGCGCGATCGCGGCGGCGCTGACCGCAAAGTCTGTGAAGGTCATGTTCTCGAAATCGGCCCCGCGATGGACGTTGCCCGGCTTGGACGCCGTCGCTTCCAGCAGGCAGGCCAACGTCGCGCACTGACCGATGGACAGCGATTCTTCGACAACTGCTTCGGTTCGTTCTAACATCCTTCCCTCATTTCGCCGCCTCGCCGCAATCATGACATTCCCGGGGACTGCAGCGGATGCGCGTCCAGGAACCGCTGGACCAACGGAATGATCTGCTCGTGCGCGTCCTCGATCACATAGTGACCCGCGTCCGTCAAGCGATGCGCTTCCACACCGGGAAACAGCTTTTCAAAACGTTCCAGGCAGACTGGGCGAAAGCACCAGTCCCTCATGCCCCAGATCAGCTGCACGGGCCGATTCGCCAGGGACGGCAAGCCGCGTTCGATATCCGCCAGGACCTGCCAAGTCGGATGCCGCGGGCTGGCGGGAATGTCGGCCACAAACTGTTCGATAGCCACACGATGCTCCCAGCTATCGTACGGCGCCAGCAATCCCGCACGAACCGCAGCCGTCATCCGCTCGCGTTTGACCACGGCCATCCGCAACGCGGCCCGCGCGAACAGATTCAACCGTCGGACGGCCCAAGTCCCCAACCCAGGAATGCGGCACGCGCGGATCCGCCAGGGAATGAAGGGCGGCGGAAAGGCGCCGGTGTTGAACAACACCAAGCGTGCCACGCGATTGGGGACTTGGAGCGCGGCTCCCAAACCGATCGCCCCGCCCCAATCGTGCACCAACAGCGTTACGTCGCGCAAATCGAGCCGCTCGAGCAACTGGACCAGATTGCTCGTGTGCGTCGTCAAACAATAAGGATAGTCCTGCGGTTTGTCGCTCAAACCACAACCCATGTGATCGGGCGCGAGAACGCGATACCGGTCACGAAACGCCAGAATCAAATTGCGAAAGTAGAATGACCACGTCGGATTCCCGTGGACCATCACCAGCGTTTCGCCGGAGCCCTCGTCCAGGTAATGATATCGGCACCCGCCGAGCAACATCTCGTGCGAGCGAAACGGGTACAGGGAACGCCAATCAACGGCCATGAAACCTCTCAATGCGGCACGTCGCAGCACAGGCTGCCAGAGCGGTGGAATTCGGTAACCGAGCTAGGACGCCATACCACGGCATCGCGTCAAATCATCGGGCGTAGGATACCCGATCGACGCCCGGCGGGAAAGCTCGGGCGGCTCGGTCATTGCATCCGCCGGCCCGACAGATTAACTTCACGGAACGTTGATGATGCCGAAATGCGAGTTTTTCCTGAAGGAGCCGAGAGATGAAACTGTGTGTTGGAGGTTGGACGCGATATTCCGCAATCGTGACCTGCGCGGCGTTTTTCGCGACTTTGGCCGCCGATTTCTCCGAACTGACCGCGGCCGACAAGACGGCGGTATGGACCGATCCGCAGGATCCGACGCTGCCGCTCGAATTCAAAATCCAGGGAGAATATACCGGCCGGATCGAAGGCGGCGGGGTATTGGGCTGCCAAGTCATCGCCCTGGGGCCCGGCACATTTCAAGCCGTCCTGCTGCCCGGCGGATTACCTGGCGATGGCTGGGACGGCCAAAACAAGATTCTGATGGACGGGCAATTGGAAGATTGCCAAGCGATGTTTCAACCGGCCGACGGCGAACGGAAGTACCTGGCGGCCAATCCGCAGGAGTTTTCTGCGACGCGCCAGTTCCCGCCGACCGGACATAAGCCGTTCACGGCCACGGCTTGCGGCGAGGCGATGAAGGGCAAAACCGACGACGGCCAGCCGTTTGTGCTGAAAAAGGTCCTTCGCAAGAGCCCCACCGAAGGCGCAACAGCGCCGGACGGCGCCCGCGTCTTGTTCGACGGCAGCAACGCGGACCAATGGAGCGGCGGGCGACTGGACGAGACGACACGCCTGTTGAACACGGACGGCCGCGATATCCGGAGCCAGCAGAAGTTCAATAACTTTGTGATCCACTTTGAATTTCTGCTGCCATATCGCCCGGAAGCCCGCGGCCAGGGCCGCGGCAACAGCGGCTTTTATCTCGTGGACCATTACGAAGTGCAGATTCTGGATTCGTTCGGCTTGGACGGCGTCAACAACGAGTGCGGAGGCATCTATACCAAGGCGGATCCCAAGGTGAACATGTGCTTCCCGCCGCTGATTTGGCAGACTTATGACGCCGAGTTCACCAACGCCATCCAGGACGCCGACGGCAACCAGGTCGCCAACGCCCGGCTGACCTTGCGGCACAACGGCGTGATAATCCACGAGAACCTGGAAATCCATGGTCCGACCGGCGGGCATCGTAACGAGCCGGAAGGCACGCCCGGCGTGTTGAAGCTGCAGGGGCACGGCAATCCGCTGCAGTTTCGCAACGTGTGGATCGTGGAAAAAGAGTGATCTTCAAGATCCCATCCCATGAACCTCAGCCACAGGGCCATCCTGTTCGGCGCGGCTGCCGCGTTGTTGATCGGATTCTCCAAGACGGGGATGCCCGGGGCGGGCATCCCCGCGGTGGCCATGATGGTCGAGGTGTTCCGCGAGAACACCAAGCTGTCCGTCGGCGCGATTCTGCCGCTGCTGATCCTGGGCGATTTGCTCGCGATCGTGTATTACCGGCGCCATGCCGATTGGGCGCGTCTGCTGGAATTGTGCCCCTACGTCGTGCTCGGCATGGTGCCGGCCTATCTGGTGCTGCGCTATGCGGATGACGACACGTTGCGGGTATCCATCGGGGCCTTGATTCTGGTGCTGCTGTTGCTGCACGTGCTCCGCCAACATTACGGATTCCGCCGTGTGGCCGACCAATGGTGGTTTACGGCCGCGACGGGGATTCTGGCGGGGTTTGCCACGACGGTCAGCAATGCGGCGGGCCCGATTATGGGCATCTACCTGGTCGGCCGGCACATGGACAAGCATCGGTTCCTGGGCACATCGGCGTGGTTTTTTTTCCTGGTGAACGCGAGCAAGGTTCCCGGCTATACTATGCTGGGCATGATGACCGGAGAAACGTTGCGCTTGGCGTTGGTATTGGCGCCCCTGGTGGCGGGCGGCGCGATTCTGGGCATCACGGTCCTGAAGCGAATACCGCAAGCGGTGTTCGACGTCCTGGTGCTGGCCTTGGCGGGCGTCGCTGCGGTGCGAATGATGTGGTCGTAAGGCAGCTCGATTCTCCAAGACCCGTATTCAGTTCCATGAAAAGAAACTTCCCACGCAACAAGTCGTCGATAATGGGCCCGTTAGCCGGTTCGCTGTTGGTGCTGGCGGTCGGGTTGTCCGCCGCCTGGTACACACAGTGGGAGCCGCTGCGGCCGGCGTTTTTGCCGATCCACATCCTGTTAGCCCGTCTGCAGACGGACTTGACGCCAGAACCGAGTCCGCCGGACGCGGCGAAGGACGTTCCCGGCACGGCGGCCGTCACCGCGGAGCATGCGGGGCCCGCTCCCGCCACCGCCGCGGAGGGCCAAGGTCCCACGTCCGCCGATCGTCCGCCCAAAGCGTCGACCGATGCCGCGCCGCCAACCGATGAACCGCCCGCCGGCTCGGATTCCTCGCAGATGAAAAAGCCGGCATCAGCGTCTGAGTCCGCCCCTTCGCCGCCGGCTCCTTCGCCGCCGGCCGCGCCGCAGCCGCCTCCGGTGCCGTCCCCTTGGCAGGCGGCATTCGACGCGACCGGCGAGCCACCGGACGCCCAGGCCGTCTGTTTCGACGATTTTGATCTGGACCAGTTCGTTCCCCAGGCGGACGATTTGAAGCAGTGGTTCGAGCCGGTGCCCGGCCAACGCTGGTCCGTCACCAATACGCGCATCAAGTCCGGCGATGCGGCGACGTTCGACGGAGTGATGCGGCTGCGCATGCCGTGGCGCAACGACGTCGCGCTGCGGTTGGCCGTCGAGCGCGTACAGAATTTTCGGATTCACTTCATGCATGGCGACGAGGGCCTGACGGTGGTCCATTACGACCGCGACCGAGATAACGGTTGGGCGGCTTATGCCAGCCGGCGAAAGGCAGCCGGCGCGGCAGCGGACGAATTCGCCTTGGTTGCCGATGACCAAGGCCGAACGCAGCGCACGGGTTTGATCCGAGACGGAGGTACGTTCGAACTGCGGTGCGGCGATGGCGAGTTGACGATCAGTCGGGGTGACGTCATTCTGTTGCGCGCCCCGCTCGCTGGCGATCCGGAGGAAGTCATCCTCGACGGCAAGGCCGTCTTCCGCGGGATTGCCGCGATACGCTGCGGCGGCTTCCCCGTCGCGGCCGAACCGGCCCGGCAGGATGAAGACGGACCGGCTCCTGCCCGCCTGGCCTGGAACGAGAAACTGATGGACGAGGCGCGTTTCGAGCGAGCTGCCGACGGTTCGGTGCTGCTGACGGCGGACAAGGCCGCCGCTGCCGGCTGGGTCACCACGCCGCTGGCGTCCGCGGAGATTTACGAGGTGCTGTTGGAGATCGACCAGGCGACGCCCGGGGCCGGCGTGTTCTTCGGGCGGCAGGACGGCGAGCCCCGCGAAGTCCTCCGGTTCGTGACTGCTTCCGACGGCCAAGGGATGCACCTGCGGCTGCAGACCGATCCCAACGAGGAAGTGCGGAAACAGCCGTTGGATAAAGGTCCGGTTGCGCTGGCGCCGGGCAAAGCGTGGATTCGGATGCTGTATGGCTGCGGGGTGCTGCGTTATTGGATCAGCAGTGACGGCCGGTACTGGGCTCAGCCGCATGCGGCGCGGTCTTCCTTGACCGGCCCGGTGACGGCCTTCGGCCTGCACTATGCACACCGGCGGGCAGACTGCCAAATCCGGTTGCGGCGTCTCCGTGTGCGGCCACTGCCCGAATTGAATACCCTGGCCGATGCGGCATTGTTGGCCCGCGCGCCGGCCCTCTACGACGCGCCGCAACTGGGAGTGTGGCTGACCAAGGTCTGCCAGGCTCAACCACCGGAGGCGGACGGAGCGGCGTGGCGCCGCACCTGTGCCGTCCGCGCGCTGGCGGCTGGATGTGCGCGGGACTTGGGCACGGCCTTGCTGGAACTACTGCTGGACGACGCCGCCGCCCGCAAGGTCTCGATCGAGCGGCGTTTGGCCCTGTTGAACGAAGCTGCCTCGCTGTGGGATACGACCAGCGACCACTCGTTGATGCAGAAGCTGGTGCAGCGTTATCGCGACCTGGGACACGACGCACAACAACTGGCCGGCTTGCGGCCCTACTCGGCGGTGCGCCGCGATCTGATGAGCGTCCCGCTGGTCACTCCGCACAGCATCCAGGTGGCGGACGAGGCGGTTGTCCGCTCCGAGATCATCCAACTGGCCCACGAGAACCGCTTGGACGATTTGCATGACCTGTGCCGCCAACTGGTTTTCTTTCGCCAGCAGGACATCACGTCGTTGCGGCAGTGGGCCGAAGTGATTTCGTCGCAGACGACGGCGGGCAGGATGGTTTGGCGGCGCCGCGCCTCCGTCTCGAATGATTGGCAATCGCCGCTGATCGAGGATTTGAACCGCGAGACGTACAACGCCGTGGCGGAACTGCACGCCCTGCTGGATAGCGCCGCCTTTGATGATGCGGCCCGTTTGATCGCGTCGCTCGACGGCGAACTGTTCCAGGGAGTCGCCCCGCACGTTCGCGATCGGCGGCTGTTGGCGTCGCTCCCCACCGCCTTGGAGATGGTGCTCCAAACCCATCCCGAACTGCGTGCCGCGGTGCAAGCGCGCTACGGAGAGACGTCGTTGTTTCGGGTGCGGCGTGCGATCCAGGAAAACAGTTTGACGGCCGTCCAGTTGGCGACGGTGCAATTCGCCGGCTTGCCGGCCGCCGCCGACGCACATCGCTGGCTGGGCGATCGAGCTTTGGCCATCGGCTGGTTCGACCATGCGTTGGCCCAGTATGCTCAGGCGGCCTCGTCCGCCCCCGTTGCCGACTTGCGAGATTTGGCCGCCCGTCATCGGCTGGCTGCCGCCATGCTCGGCGGCGAGAGGGGCCAGCCGCCCGCCGCCAACGTAGAGATCGGGGGCTCCAAGTTTACGCCGGCCGCCTTCGAGGAACTGATCGCCCAACTGCTGAAGCAAAATGCGGCCCTGCCCGCAACCCTGCCTGGGAATCCAGCGCCGGGACGAACGGTGCCCCAGCCCAGCGCGCTGGCCGTCCACGCGCGCAGCCGTCTGGACGGTGCGGTCGGCCGCGAACCGAATGCCGAAGCCATCCCGCATGCGCGACGGTTCGGCGTCGATTGGGCCGGCCGCCAAATCGCCGTGGTGCTCGACGGTAATGCGATGTACGTGAGCAACCGGTTTCAAGTCGCGGCCTACGAAGCGAACTCGGGCCGCCGCGTATGGCAAAGTCAGACGCCGGACGGCAATCCGATGCGAAGTCAGGATTGGGGCTTGATCCGCATGCGTCCGCTGGTGACCGCCGACCGGATTATCACCCGGCTGCTGTACGGCGAGCGGCCCGTGCTGGCGTGCCTGAACCGCAGCAACGGCCAATTGGCCTGGACCGTCGCGTTCGGCGCCCAGGAGGCTCCTGTCTCGGACCCGCTGTGGCTGCAAGGCCGGCTGGGCATCTTGACGCTCGCCCGTCAGGAAACGGGCGAGAGCCTGCTGCGTTGGACGGTGCTCGATCCAAGCAACGGCGTGATGATCAGCCAAACGGAAATCCTGCGGCTCGGGGACGTCTGGTGGCGGCGGCGGTGTTGTGAAGTGACGCCGCTGGACGATGGATTTGTGGCCGTCCTGTCCGGCATCACCCTGTGCTGCGACGTATCCGGAAATCTGCGCTGGGTCCGCCGCGAAACGGTTCTGCCGCCGGCGGAAGAGCCGGGCTGGGTACGGCAAGGCTTTCAAGGCCCGCTGCTGATCGGCAGCGATCTGTACGTACTGCAGCCCGGAGGATGTTCGGTAGACCGGCTGGACGTCAATACCGGACGCGTTGTTTGGAGCCGCTTGCTGCCCGGTGCTCAGCGACTATTGGGCGTCGCCGGTCCGCAGCTGATCGTCCACACGGATCTCGGACTGACGTCGTTGGCGGCGGCGACCGGAGAACCGCACTGGGAACATTCGGCCGACGGCTTTCTCGATGCCTATCTGAGCGACGATGCGACCGTGATGTATGCCTGCCGCCGCCCCGCCGAGGAGGCACCCGGCAAGTTCCGGCCGCACTTGGTCTGGCTGGATGCTGCCACCGGCCAGAACGTTGCCCAGACGCAGTTGCGCGGCATCGAGCACGAAAACCCATTCTTGGGTCCGCTGGTGATGAGCGGCGACCGCTTGTGGGCGTTCTTCGGAAAAGGCGATCAAGATCCCACACGCGATCTGATCGAGCTGGTTCGGCAAGGGGAAGCGGACAAACCGCCGGCGCATCAAACAAGTGACGTTTGGACCCGGCACATTCCTCCGCTGTTGCAACAGGAGACGGCGCGGCTGGTCGGCGATTGGCGGTGGCTGGCCGCCGAGTTGACCGGTCCCAAGCCCGTCGAGCCGAATCGTTGGGGCGAAGCGGAATCGTTAGGCGTTCGCGCGCGGCGGCAGATCCCCGCCGCATTGTGCCGTCGCACGAGCTTGCCGGCGGGCAGTTCTCCCAAGCTCCGCCTGCGCATCGGCAACGACCCCAACCAGCCATGGAATCTCGAGGTTCGCATGAACGGCACGCTGGTCGTGGGCCGCGAGTTTACCGCCCAGACCGATCCGCAGCCCTGGAAGCAGCTGGAACTCGACCTTCGCCCCGCCGCCGGAGAAACCGGTTGGCTTACTATCGAAGCCCAACCGCCCGAGGGCCGGGAGACGGCCGATATCTTCTGGAAACAGGTCGAGATCGTGTATTGAGGTTGGGCGATCTTTCACTTAATCTTTCTTCAAGTTCGTTCGGTGCACTATGGCTGGATCGCCCGATAGAAATCCACCATGGCTGCCGCTTTGTCGTTCTGACGGCGGAGCGAACCCCAATGAAAGACCATCACGCCCGTGGCGGGAAGGCGCGTGCCGTGATCCAGCACGGATGCGACCTGGGCGAGCGGTACGTTTTCGCCCCAGTCGGCCAGTTGTACGATGGGCCAGATCCGGATCCGCTCCCCCGGTTCGCCGCGGATGCCCAGATGTTTGCCCAACCAACTCGTCTGTCGCGAAATCCACGCCGGATCGGAGGCGTGCCCGAAGCGGGCGTGATAGGGCATGGTGCTGAACACGTCGATGTAGCGAGCCTGGGCTTTCAAGTCGATCGCCAGCTTTTTCCGCAGCGCTCCGTCATAATCGGTGTCTGTCCAAGGACAATGAAACGTGCCCAGCAATGCTTGCGGGCGCGTCTGGTCCCGGATGGCATGGAATTCGCGAACCCAATCCGTGAAAACGTCACAACGCCACTGGAACCACGCGTCCGCATGTCGGCTCAAGATCCGCGCGGCCAGTTCGGCCAATGGCTCGTCCGGCAAATCGGTCGCCGTTTCCCGCGCGAACTGTCCCACGCACCGCCCGCAGAAACACGTGTCCGGCATGTCCGGCTCGTCGCGTTCCCAGCTGGCGTGGCTGTGATGATAGTCCAGCCAGATGCCGTCCAGCTCGAAATCGCGGAGCACGCGGCGAAAGTCCTCCCTGCGGAAACTGCGATAGCCGGGATGCGTCGGGCAGATCCCCTGCCAGCCTTTCGGCGGCGGGGAGACTTGGCCGTCCGCCCCGACGGGAGCCGCGTCCATGTGGTCCTTCAAATAGCCGGCGACGTGCAGGGTATTGAATTCGGCGTATACGCGCGTCCGCTGCTCGCGGAGCAGCGCCACGCGCTCGGCCGTCAGACTGCCCGATCCCATCCAGATGGCGTTGATGCCGCAGGCATCGAGCGTCTGGTGCTGTGCGAGCAACTCGTCGGGGACGCCCCCATAGATGCCTCGAACCTGGACGTGCGGCCGTTTCTCCTGGGCCGCGGCCAGCGGGAGCATGCCGCTGCAAAACATCAAAGCGACGATCTTGAAACGACGTGTTAATCTCATCGCGTCTTCTCCTCCCGTGATCTGAACGAGAACTTCGGCCGAAGTTAAGCTCGGGATCCGCGCACCCAAGATCGCGAATCGAGCCTTGATTGTCAACCTGCGGTCAGCGTCACGTGATGAAACGTCACGCGGTGCAGCGTCATGGCCTTGATCCTGTCCGAGGGCCTGTCATCATGGGAGGAGCACCGGGCAGATGGCGGTCGTTGAAGAAACGCGAAAGTTCGTCCCAGACCCGAAAACCGCCGGCTACGGCCACGCGCGCAGCCCACCCAAAAAGAGCGTGCCGGGGATCAAGCCAAAGCAATAATGCACATGTCGGTCAATTCCAAGGTTTCATTCGGAAAGCAGGCAATGATGAATCGAATCGATGTGGCGGCGATGTGGTGCGCGTTGAGCTGTGTCATGGTCAGCGGCGTGGACGCTTGCACGAACGTTCTGATCACCAAGGGCGCCTCGCGCGACGGCTCCACGATGATCAGCTACTCGGCGGATTCCCACGTGCTCTACGGCGAACTCTACCACTGGCCCGCCGCCACGCCGAACGTCGGCACGATGCTCGACGTCCAGGAGTGGGATACGGGCAAGCACCTGGGGCAGATCCGGCAAGTCCGCAAGACGTTTAACGTGGTCGGCAACATCAACGAGCACCAACTGGCGATCGGGGAAACGACGTTCGGCGGCCGACCGGAACTCAAATCGCAACCCGGCGCCATCATGGACTATGGCAGCCTGATGTACCTTGCGTTGCAGCGCGCCGCCAACGCCCGGCAGGCCATCCGGGTCATGGCGGAATTGGTCGAGGAGTACGGATATTACAGCACGGGCGAGTCGTTCTCGATCGCGGATCCGCACGAGGTCTGGATCATGGAAATGATCGGCAAGGGGGAACTGGAAAAAGGTGCGGTATGGGTCGCGCTGCGCGTCCCTGACGGATATGTCACTGCCCATGCCAACCAGGCGAGAATCCGCACGTTTCCCTTGGCCGACGGACGCGTCTCGCTGACGTCGCGGGAACTGGAGCGGATCGGCGAACCAGCCGTCGAGGCCGTGTACGCGCACGATGTGATCCGCTTCGCTCGCGCCCAGAACTGGTTCACCGGCGAAGATCGGGACTTCAGCTTTTCCGACACCTACGCTCCCATGGAGTTCGGCGCAGCCCGGTTCTGCGAGGCGCGTGTCTGGTCGATCTTTCGACAACTGCACGACGACATGGATCAGTACTTGGACCACGCCCTGGGACGCGACCTGAGCCGCCGCCTGCCGTTGTGGATTCAGCCGAAACGTCAGGTCTCCGTCAGCGACATGTTCGCATTCATGCGCGACGCCTACGAGGGAACGCCTTTGGAAATGTCTCAAGATATCGGCGCCGGCCCCTTTGCCAAACCCTATCGCTGGCGGCCGCTCACCTGGACCATCGACGATCAGAAGTATTGTCACGAGCGCGCCGTGGCCACGCAACAGACAGGATTCGTGTTCGTGTCCCAGTCGCGCTCGTGGCTGCCCGATCCGATCGGCGGGATCCTGTGGTTCGGCGTCGACGATGCCAAGAGCACGGTCTTCGTCCCGATGTACGGGTGCATCACGCGTCCGCCTCGGGCGTATGCGGTGGGCAATGGCGACATGATGACGTGGTCGGACGACGCGGCGTTCTGGATCTTCAATCAAGTGGCCAATCTGGTCTACACGCGCTACGGCGAGATGATCGGAGAGGTGCGCGCCGTGCAGCAGGAGTTGGAGGCCAAGTTTCTGGCATCCACACCTGCCATCGACCAGGCGGCTGCAGACCTGCGCCGAACCAGCCCGGAACGAGCCGTCGAGTTTCTGACAGCATACAGTGTCGAGCAAGGCGACGAGACCGCCCGCCGCTGGCGGCGGCTGTACCAACAGCTGTTCATGAAATACATGGACGGAAATGTGAAAACGCCCGACCCGCCCAACCGCAATCCCAAGGTCGTCTGGCCCGGCTACAGCGAAGCCTGGTACCGCCGCATCATCGCGGAAAAAGGAGAGCACTTCCGGGTCCCGCAGCCGTAGCCGCCCGCTCGTAATGTGCTTCAGCGCGATGGTGAGGTGAAAAGAGAATGGGGTCGGGTCTGGCGTGTTCAGTTTGTTTGATTGTTCCTGGAATTGGTGTTTTCCCGATGCCTAATTCTGTTCCATTCTGGTTTGCTTGTGAAGCAGTGATCAATCAGGGAGGTAATGGAACTATGGCGCAGTTTGAGTTTCGAAGTCCTCTGCGGAAACTAGTGGTATTCCTCAAAGCAAGCCGCGAGAAGTGGAAAGAGAAATGCCAACAGCTCAAGTATGAACTCAAGCTGCTCAAACGCAGATTCGACAATCTGCGGATCAGCCGCGACGATAGCCGTGGCACTCGGCATTTGCTGGTTCGGCCATCACACATCGGGAATACCATGTACAAGGAGTGGCTGGAAGCTCAGCGTCTGAAGCTCATCCGCTGGCTCGCATTCGCGGCCAGCCTGTGCATCGTCAGCGCAACCGCGGCCCTGGAGTTGGAGCGCAACGAACTGGCTTTTGGTCGCCTGCCGGTGGCGGCTCGCGTTCGCGCGTGGTGATGATTTGCAACCGGGCGTCGAAGACGGTGACGATCACCAAGATCAGTTCGGCAATGTGCCCCTGGGCCAGGAGCAGCAGAAGTCGCTGGAGGTCACCTTGGCCGAGGGCCAGCCGCTCCACATCACGGGGGTGCATTGCAGCAGCGGTTTGTTCGCTGCCGCCGTGCGCTCGCAGATGGCCGCCGAAGGACGCACCAGGGCGCTGGTCGACGTGATACTGAAAGGCACGGCGCCGGCCGGGAGGTTCCGCGAGTCGCTGACGCTGGACGTGGCGGGCGATCCGCCGCAGGGGCAAAGGGGACGCACCTCTTTTCGAGCCAACTTGCTGGCGGCGGAGATCGATCCGAACGGGAACCGGACAGACTACCAGTACGATGCCAACCAGCGGCTGGTGAAAGTGATCCAGCCGCCGGACGAAACGAGCGGGCCGCGGGCCGAGACGACCTACACCTACGACGACGCCGGACGGCAGAAGACCACGACCGATCCCGTGGGCCGGACGACCGAGCGGTTCTGCGACCAGCGCGGGCGGGTGGTCAAGATCCTGTACGGGGACGGCTCGACCGAACGGTTCTTGTTCGGCAGCGGCGCGCAGGCCGGGCTGCTGGTCAAGCAGAAAGACCGCGGCGGCGTGGTGACGGACTACGAGCACAATTACCGGCACCGCGTGGTGGGCACGACGGTCCAGCCGCGGTCTTCGAAGTTGCGCATTTGCCAGTTTGCGTTTGGTTGGCCGAAGGCCTGCTCCCAACGTAGCCTGGGGCAACGCCCCAGGACCATGGTATCGCCCGGCCTTTTTTGGCCGAAGGCCATATTCACATTGTCGAGTGCAGGGCGGTGAATTTGGCCTTCGGCCAAACAACGGATGTTCGTTCGTCTTCCTGGGGCGTTGCCCCAGCCTACCTGTCTGCCGACCGGCAGGCGATGAATATGGCCTTCGGCCAGAATCAAGGGCCGAAATTGCGCAACTTCGAGGGCCGCGGTCGGGCGTGGAACTGACCAGCCGCACCCAGTACCTGAACAACCAGGTGCTGTGCCGGGAAGACCCCTACGGACGCAAGACGTACTACGCCTACCGCGTCTCGGACGGGGCGCTGATCCGCGAGATCCAGGGCACGGTGCCCAGCTTCGAGCTGGCGGATTTCAGCGCCGTGCTGAACCAGGTCCGCGTCGCCGATCCGCATGCCAACGGGACGTCGATCATTACGGATTACCTGCTGGACGACGAGGGGCACGAGATCGAGCGGATCGACGGCCGGGGAGTCCGTCACACGACGGCCTACGACAGCCGGGGGCGCGTGGTGGCGACGGTGGCGGCGTCGGGCACGGCGGTGGCGGCCACGACCGAGACGCTGTACGACGCGGCGGGCAACGTGCTGGAAGTCCAGCATCCGCGGCACTTCGACGGCAACGATCCGGCTGCGGCGGGCTGCCGCACGGTGATGACCTACACGGGCCGCAACCTGCTGAAGACGCGGACGGAATCGCCGGGCGCGGCGGAGCAGGCGGTGGAGCAGTTCACCTACACGCTGGACGGCCGCCAGGACACGCGGACCGACGCCCGGGACAACGACTGGCGGACGCTCTGGGCGAGTTGCTGCGCGCGGCGGCAGGCGACGATCGACCCGCTGGGCCACGGCACGATCAACAACACGGACGCCGCCGGCCGCGTGACGCATTCGGCCGTGGTCGAGGACGTGGCCTCGCACACGAACCTGAACGATCCGCTGGACGCCAAGACGCTGCAGGAAGTGACCACGCGTTACGATGCCCGCGGCCGGGTGGTGGCCCGCACGGTGTGGCTGGTCGCGCGGGGCGCGGTCGATCCGGAGAACGTCCCGATCGCCGGCCTGGACAGCGTCTCGGCCGAGGCGGGCTTAACGACGCAGATGGTCTACGACGAAGACCTCACCGATGGCGTGGGTCTGGACAGCGCCACCGGCGCCGTAGTAGCCCAACTCGGCGGCGGGACGTACAATGTGAGTATCGCGGCGGTGCTGGCCAAGTTGGCCGATCCGCCGGCCAGCGGCGGCGCCGGGATCTCGTTCGGGACCGGCTCGAACGGTTCCGCCGCCGTGTCCATCAATCCCGAAGAGGAACTGCACGTGACGATCCGACGTTGCCGTGATGGTTGTGATCGGCGGCCGGTTATTGTTCGCGCTCATCGAGAGAAGCACGGCGTTTGCGGACGGCACGACGTTCATCAACTTTGAGTCGGGGGGTGAAGTCCTCTACGGCGCTGTCGCCCTGGGTGTGGTTACGGCATGGATCTTGGCCAGGCGTTGGCGGATGCCGCTCGGTGCCGTGTTTGATGCCGCAGCCGTCGCTACGCCGATCGGCATTGCTATAGGCCGTATCGGGTGCCTGCTGCAAGGATGCTGCCACGGGAAGATCTGTGACGCAGACGCATGGTTCGGGCTCCGCTACCCGAAGCAGATCGATGTGGCCACGTCGCGTCGATGGGTACGTCTTCCACGGACCTCGCGGTGGTCGACTAAAACCGGACACGGTTCGCCGAATTCTGGTACGCGAAGTCCTAGAGCCACTTGCAGAACGATTCCCCACATCGAGTGGCGAGAAGGGATTCGAGGACGGGCGACTCCACAGCTTTCGTCATTACTTCTGCTCGACGTGCGCCAACAGCGGCGTGCCCGAGCGTATGGTCCATGGAATGGCTGGGCCACGCAGACAGCGAGATGGTCCGGCATTACTATCATCTTCACGACGAGGAAGCCCGCCAGCGGATGGCCGGTTTGGACTTCCTCGGCGGCGCCGGCGGATGTTCCGCGGGCGATGGTTGTCAGTAGGTCGTTTTCAAGAAAGGGAGGTTGTCGAGCCAGCACTTGCTGGAGTTTGCGACGCTTGGCGGCACGCTTTGGCACAGTTTTGTCACAGTTAACCTGTGTCAATCAAAAACGCCGCCGCAACTCCTTGCTACACAAGCAGTTGCGATGGCGCTATCAGTCAGAGCGGAGGGCACGGGAGTCGAACCCGCAACCCCTTACGGGGCACCTGTACTCCAAACAGGCCGCTAGCCAATTCGCTTACCCTCCGAACCGGCCCGGCAGGGCCGTTGCAGACGTTCCCAGTTTATGCGACGGCGGCCGTTGGGTCAATTGCGGGATGAAATGTCATTTGTCATTTGTCCTTCGTCCTTTGTCCTTCGTCCTTAATTCCTTCGTCCTTATTCCTGGGCTGCGAGTTCATCGAGTTCTGCCAGACGAATGCGGAGGCTGACGATATAGGGCGCCTCGCCGGGAGTCCAGTGGCCGTATGTTGTGGTGACGATCGTGCCGTCTGGCAGGAGTTCGACGGCCGGATAGGCACAGTCGGCACCGCGGTGGTTGTCCATCAAGCGGATCCGGTATTGGCCTTCGCGGCCCGCGGCGATGTCTTCGTAACGGCCTACCCAGGCTACCCAATCGCCTTTGGTCGGACTGTCCAACGTCGTGTCCCGAAACGAGACGAACAGCCGGCCGTCTGGAGCGTACTTGGCGGTATGCCGGTCGCCGGTCAACGCGGCCGGCAACTCGCGCGGGGCCGTCCACGTGCGGCCTTCATCGTCGCTGAAGATCACGTGCGAGTTGCGGCGGCGGCTGTTCTCGCGAAGCAACGCCGCTAATTGGGTGCCGTCCGGCGAGCGGACCGCGCCCGGCTCGCACAGATGCACGTCCGTCGTGCTGCAGATGGCTTCGGGAAAGGACCACGTCAAACCGCCATCGTTCGAAAATGTCTTGTACAAGGTGAACTCGACGGGCTTTTTGCGCTGATCGCTCGCCGTAAAAAACCGGCCGTCGTCGTGGAACATGGCCAGGTAGCGGCCGGGCGTTTTGAGGGCTTCGACGGAGCCCATGACGACGATGCCGCCCCAGTCGCCGGCCGGTTCCAGTTCCGACCAGGTCTGACCGTCGTTCTCGCTGACCGCCAGGCGCGCGGGATACAGGCCGGACCATAAGATCAGCCGCTTCGTTCCCGCCGCGTCGGCCACGCGATGTAACGTCGGCACTTCGAGACTGGTCGCCCACGAAGCGGGCGTGGGCAAACGTTCGGACCAAGTTCGGCCGCCGTCGGGGCTGCGTTTGTAAACAATCGCGCCTCGCCCATGACCTTTGGGATAGACGCACAGCAACGTCCGGCCGTCTTCCAACAGCACGGTCGTGGGATGCCCCAGATACTGGCCCGGTTCGCGATCGACGATCACTTGCCGATGCGTGTCGCCGGACAAGTCCAGCGTCGGAATCGTGTATGCACGCGGCTGCGGGACGGGCGAGGAATCGCCGCCGGCCGTGAGCGGCGTCGCGAAAACTGCTAACAGGCACAGCACTGCCGCCGCATGCGTCGATTCGCCGCGACATCGAACCGTGGCGGACGAGGGCAAAGGGATAGCCGATGCTGACGGAAAACGATTTCGGATTGGAAGTATCATGGAATGCCTCTAAGTCAGTTTGACGCCGTGGTGGAATGGGAATCGCCGTAGGTTACGGATCCAGGATCACGCGATCCAAACCGAACATCAAGGACGGAACCGCCGCGGGATTTGCGCCGACGATCTCGACCGTCAGCTGGTGCTGGCCGGCGGCCAGTTCATGCGTGCCCAGCTCGATCGGTCCGCTGGGGATTACCGCCGGGTTGTACAAGTCGATGGGTTCGCCGGCTTTCTTGCCGTCCAGATACAGCTGCACGATCCCGTAGTCACGGGCTTTGGTCAGTGCCACGCTGACGCGATATGTCCCCGCCTTTTCGACCGGCACGCTCAGTTCCAGCTTGTCGCCCGCCTTGGCGCCCGTCCACCACAACTGGTCACCGCTGTCCCATTTATCTTCGTAGCGGGTCATCGGCTGCGTCCGGACCTGTCCGCGCGGCTCGTTCAAGACTGCAAAGCCGCCTGCCGTCAGCGGCGGGTTGACGAAGTACCCGTCCCGCTCTGCAGGCGGCACCGGCTCGTAGCAATGCGTGCCGCCCGGAGCCTGGTACCAGCAGACGACGCAGGCGTACTGGGTTCCACGTTCTTCGGTGCGGTAGTACTTTTCGATGCACGCCTCAAACTCCGTTTGGAACGGTACGTTGTCCGTCACGTGCCAGCGGAGGACCGATTGGTGGCCCTTATTGCCTTGCGTCATGGTCTGGGCGTGATACGCCCGCTGGAACAATCCGGGATGGCACCAGGCGTAGCCGAAATAGTCTTCCGAGCCCGTGCCGAATGTGGAAGGAAATTTTTCGCCGTCGACGAAAAACTTCTCGTCACCTTCGCCCCACCAGCCGCCGCGCGGATTCCAGACGTGCAGCATCACGCCACAGAACCGGCCGCGGCCTTGCGTGTTCAACAGCGGCCAATCGGGCCAGCGGTCCTCGGACAGCTGGATCGTGTCGCGATGCCAGTAACCGTGGAAATGCCCCAGGCCGTCGAACGGCTTGTCGAGCGGGGCGTGCGTGATGTCGTACTCCAATTCGCGCGGCACCGTGTCCTGATTTACGATGTCGACGGTCGCGCCGCGGGCAAACGGCATGTACCACAACGCGTAGCCGCCGTCGTCGGTCAGTCCGGTCAGCAGCGAACGATACGGATTCCAGCCGGGCGCGGTGCCGAAAAAGTCGCCCAGCGGACACCACACGGACGGCTTTTTCTGGCCGTCGAACGTAATCTGCAACACCAGCCGCCGCAGGGCGGCGATTTCGTCCTCGCGGTCGCGGAATTGGATCTTGCCGCGGATGGCCGTGATCGCCCGCGGGCCGGCCAGTTCCAGGGTTTCCGTCTGGCCGGGGGCCAGCGACAGCTTGCCGGTCTCACGCTGCTCGCCGCTGCGCGGCCCGGCGGGGTCGCTGCCCAGCGACGCTTCGAAAAAGCCGTTCACACGCTGCAGCGACTCGGCATACTGGGCCGCCAATCCAGAATGGAACGTGGGCAGCCGAGTCCCCTGCGGATACGTTGTGTAGTTAAACTGGTAGTAGCGTCCCCAGCCCGGATCGGCCACGATCTTGCACGACTTTTGGTACGGGATGGGAAAGTACAAGTTCTGACCGCTGCAGCCCAAGTCCTTCAAATTGTAGGACAACTGCGGATAGTTGAACGGCGCCGTGTCACCGCGGAAATAGGCTGCGAACGGCAAATCGACGGCGGGTTCGGACGCACCGTCCAAATAGATTTTGACATGCCCCTGCTCGGCCCGCGCAGACCAGATCCGCCAGATGCAACCCGGTCCGTCCATCTCGGCCATCACGTACCGGCCGTCTTCCTCGCGAATGAACATCGGACCGTCGTTATTCGCGGCCCAGTTCACGTACTTGCCGGTTTCCTCGTCGTAGCGGCTCGACCGGTCCCAACTGGCCCACTGAGCACACCGCTCGCCGGGGATCGGCAATGTGGCCGGATGCGTCAGGTCGATCATCCGTTCGACCAAGTCGGCGTAAGACCACGAGGGCGGATCGCCGACGGCCGGCGAAGACAGGGCGGCAACCAACGCCAGGGCGGACAAGAGGCGGGTGAGACCAGTCAGCATGCGAATCATGGGGCGGCTCCTTAATCCATGCGGTGATGCTTGCGGGCATAACGCGAGCGGCCGAAGTGTACCGCAAGCGGTCCAAGATAACATATCAGCATCCGACGAGAAACGGAGATGTTGACGGAACGACGGCACGTGGTATGATCCTCTGGATTGAGATCCGGGCAACGCCCCGAGCCGAGGAAGCAGCGATGTGGTTCCGATCACGACACCAGCGCGAAGCGGCACGTCTGACCCGCGAGCGGAAGACGGTCACGGCGATGTTGCGCATCTATTGCCGCGGACATCATGGCGACCGGCGGGAACTGTGCGAAGAATGTGCGCAACTGCACGCCTATGCGATGTGCCGGCTGGATCGGTGTCCGTTCGGCGCCGACAAGCCGGCCTGTGCGGCTTGTCCGATTCACTGCTACAAAGCGGACCGGCGGGAGCAGATTCGTCAGGTCATGCGTTACGCCGGCCCGCGGATGCTGTGGCGGCACCCGCTGTTGGCGATCCGTCACTTGCTGGATGGCCGCCGCCCCGTGCCCGCGTTGGTGCGCAAGGGGCCGTCGGCGGTCCAGAAAGCCGGTTCCGCATCCGGAGATGGGCACTCGAATTAAGGAAGGAGCTTTGCCATGTCGTTGACCTCGCAAGGGGCACTCGGCACTGTCGTTTCACTCTTGCGGTATCCCCTCAAATCGATGCAGGGCGAAGAATTGAATGCCGCCTGGCTCACGCCGCGGGGGCTGTTGGGCGATCGTGCCTTTGCGCTGGTCAGTGCGGAAGACGGCAAGGTGGTCAGCGCCAAGAACCCGCGCAAATGGCCGCGGATGTTCGAGTTTCGCGCCGGATACGTCGAGCCGCCGCGCCCGGAACGAGCGCTTCCTCCGGTGCGCATCACGCTGCCCGACGGGACGACGCTCACCACCGAGCAGGACGACGTTCATGAAGTCCTGTCGCGCTGCCTGGGGCGCGCGGTGACGTTACAGTCGGTGGCTCCCGAGCGGCCGCAACTCGAGGAGTACTGGCCCGATATGGAAGAACTGGACCATCGCGACACCGTCACCGACGAGTCGATGCCGGCGAGCACGTTTTTCGATCTGGCTCCCATTCACCTGTTGTCGACAGCCACCCTGGCGGCGTTGCAGGCCGCTTGTCCGGAGAGCCGTTTCGAAGTCCGCCGCTTTCGCCCGAATCTCGTGATTCGACTCGATGATCCCCGAGCCGGTTTTGTCGAGAACGGCTGGATCGACCGCATGGTGGCGATCGGCGACGAAGTTCGGCTGCAGATCACCGGTCCCTGTCCTCGGTGCGTAATGACCACGCTGCCTCAAGCGGATTTGCCGGCCGACCCGCAGATCCTTCGAACGGCGGCCCAGCAGAACCAGGCGCATGTCGGGGTGTACGCATCGATCATGCAAGGCGGCTGGATCCGACGCGGCGACGCCATCCGCATCACGGAGTGAAACGGCCTCTTCACCTGAACAACGCGAATCGAACCACCACCAATGATTCCGGCCGACGAAGCCCTGCAGTTGGTCCTGCAAGCGGTTCAAGCCGCCGATTCTCGCGCGGTCGCCGTGCCGCAAGCGGCGGGGTTGCGTTTGGCCGAAGACGTGCGGGCCGATCGCGACTATCCCCCTTTCGACCGCGCGATGATGGACGGGTATGCCGTGGCGGCGGTGGATGCCGATTGCGAACAGACGGTCGAAGTCGTCGGCCAAGTTGCGGCCGGGCAGGCCGCCTCGATGTGCCTGGCGCCCGCCCGCAGTGTCGAGATCATGACGGGCGCCGCGTGTCCGCAGGGAACCGAAGCGGTCGTGCCGAAGGAAATGGTCGTTCGACAAGGGCGGTTTGCCACGCTGCCGCGGGGAGTTCAGTCCCAACAGCATATGGCGCTGCGCGGTTCGGAGTGCCGCGCGGGCGAGGTCGTGCTGCGGAGCGGCGATCTGCTCACGCCCTTGGCCATCGGCGTTGTGGCATCGGTGGGGCGGCGCGAGGTGCGCGTCGTACCGGCCCCCACGATCGGCATTCTGACAACAGGCGGCGAGTTGATCGGCGGCGGAGCGCCCGAATCGGCCCAAATCCGCGATTCCAACGGCCCCATGCTCGCAGCGATGGCGGCCGGTTGCGGACTGAAACCGGCATGCTTGTTGCACGCCCCCGACGACATCGCGGCGATTGTCGCGGCGCTCGAAACTATGCGGGCTTGCGATCTGATCGTGCTGACCGGCGGCGTGTCGATGGGACAGTATGATCTGGTTCCGGACAGCTTTGGCCAGATCGGTGCCGAAGTGGTGTTCCACAAGGTGTCGCAGAAGCCCGGCAAGCCGCTGCTGTTTGCGCGGCGCGGCCGCCAGCTTTTTTTCGGCCTGCCCGGCAACCCCTTGGCGGCCCATCTCTGTTTTCACCGTTACGTGACCGCTGCGATCCGGCGCTGGTGCGGGCATCCGGTAGCCGTTCCGGCACGCGAGGTCGGCACGTTGCTCGAGCCCGTCCGGCCGGGCGGCTCGCGAACGTGGTTCGTGCTGGGCCATGCGGAATGCGAAGGCCAGGCGAGGCGAACATGGAGCTTGCGGCCGCTGCCGGGACGCAGTTCGGCCGATCTGTTCGGCCCGAATCAAGCCAACTGTTATCTTGAAGTGCCGCCCGGCGACGAGGTGCTCGCCGCCGGCGAGTCGCTGGCGTTCGAGTGGCTGGTCATGGGAGCCCCGGCGCCGCTGCCGTGGACGCTGCCGGCTGTTTCCTAGTTATTCGGGGGCCCAGGAACGTGGCCGGCCGTTTTCCCGGCCTGCCGGATTTATAAGGGGGAAGAAGCCATGCCTGTTGTGTTCGTGCGATCCCTGTTTTTTATGGTGGTAGGTGCGATGCTAAGTACAACCAGTCCGACGGTCCATGCGGAACAGCCGCTGGTATTCATCTCGGCCTTTGCAGCGGGTGACGAGGGCGCAATTCACGCGTTTCAACTGGACCTGCAGACCGGCCAACTGGTGCCGGGCCAGCGGACGACGGACGTCGAACACCCTTTCTTCCTGGCCTTGTCGCCGGATCAGCGATTTCTGTACTCGATTCACGCGCGCACGTTTGGCGGAGCGGAACACGAGCAGGTTGCCGCCTATGCGATCGCCGGCCGCAGCGGGCGGCTGACGTTGTTGAACCGGCAGTCGGCCCTCGGCACCGCGGCTTGCTATCTGGACGTCGACGCCACGGGCCGCACCGTGGTGGTCGCCAATTATGCCAGTGGCAGCGTGGCGGCACTGCCGGTACGGGAGGACGGGTCGCTGGGCGAAGCGGCGTCGTTCTTCGCACACGCCGGGTCGAGCGTCGATCGCGCGCGGCAAGCAGGTCCCCACGCGCATTGCATGGTGATCGGCCCGGACAACCGCTTCGCCTATGCAGCCGACTTGGGGCTCGACCAGATTCTCGGCTATCGGCTGGACGCCGCCGCGGCGAAGCTCTCACCCGGTCGGCAGCCTTTTGTCAGAACGCCGCCCGGTGCGGGACCTCGGCATCTGACGTTCCATCCCCAGACCAAACGGGCCTACGTCATCAACGAACTCAGCAACTCGATCACCCTGTTCGACTGCGATCCGGAATCCGGAATGCTTGTCGAGCGGCAGACGATTTCGACCTTGCCGGAGGATTTTGACGGCACGAGCTACTGTGCGGACCTGAAGATCACGCCCGACGGCCGCTTTCTGTACGGCACGAATCGCGGGCACGACAGCATTGCCGCGTATCGCATCGGCGAGGACGGCCGGCTGACGCTGATCGCCATCGAATCGAGCTTGGGCAAAGGACCGCAGAACCTGGCGTTCGCCCCCGGCGGCGAACTGCTGTTGTGTGCGAACATGCCCGGCAATAACGTCGCCGTATTTCGCATCGCTCGCGACACAGGCCGCTTGACCTCCGCCGGCCCGCCGGTCTCGATGCCAAAGCCTTCCTGTATCCGGGTGCTGCCGTAACCGTCGACACGCCTGCGTGTCGTGACCGTCGCATCCCTCTCGATCTATTCGACGCGGCGAGCCGATCACGGAGCGGTTCGTAGCGGCATCGAGATCACCAAGCCGGCAGCCCGGTCCTCGGTGCCGGTCCGGCGCGGGGCGTGGCACTTCAGGCACTGCGAAGACAAGCGAATGGAACCGGCGAACCGATAGATGCCGCCTTCGACGGTCTCGAACTCCGGCTTGCCTGCCGCGAGTTCCCGCACTGCCTGCTTCTCGAAATCGTTGCGAGGATTGTTGTCCACGTTCATGGGATCGGCGCTGACGGCTAGCCAGTGGATCTGTACCTGCCAACTCCGCCCCAATTCCTTGAAGACGTCCTCGAGCGACCGCGAGGGGATTGCCAGCCGCTGGTCCGGATCGAAAAAATCGCGGTGGACGACCTGCAAGGTGCCGTGAATAGTTTCGTGCAAAATCCGGGCTCGAGTTCGCGCTTCGCCGACGGTGGCCGGCTGATGCTCGGCGGCTTCCGCCGCGCGTGCGGCCTGGTCACTCGGCGGCGCACAGACGCCCACCGGCGTCGGACAAAGGGTCGCGGCCAGGACCGCCAGGATCCACAGGATCGCGGTTCTTGGGTGCATGGTTCGTTCTCCGATGCGTCGCTTGGAAAAGAGCAAGTGCGGTGTGCCGGTCAAAGGCGGATTGAGAGAAACTCCACCCGCACAGTGTCGTTGTTCGGGCTCGCCCCTCGCTTCTGAGGCCGTCGGTTACGATAACAAAACCGCGCCACGGCGGCAACCATCAGCGCCGGCTGGAACGGACGCGTCCGCGTCGACGCGAACGGGCGCCGAAATGCCGGCAGGGGGCCGCCTGGACGAAGACGGACGCAGTCTATATCATGAGCGCCCGTTGGAGGATCGGCCGTAGTGGTGCGATCCGTTGCCCTGTTCATTCCCTACCCGCTGGACCCCCTGTTATGACCGCTATGACGCGAAAAGGATCTGCCTTCGCCGGTTTATCTGTGGCCATCGTGACGCCGTTCAAGGACGGCCAGCTGGATCTCCCGACGTTGCGGGCGCAGGTCGAATTTCAAATCGAGGCCGGGACGACGTGCGTTTGTCCGGTGGGCACAACCGGCGAATGCCCGACGCTGTCCCATGAAGAGCACGAGCGGGTGATCTCCGAGGTCGTCCAGGCGGCGGCCGGGCGGATCAAGGTCATGCCGGGCACGGGATCGAATTCCACGTCCGAAGCGATTCGCCTGACCAAATGGGCGGCCCACGAGGGCGCGGACGCGGCACTGCTGGTAGGCCCCTACTACAACAAGCCGACCCAGGAAGGTTTCTACCGCCACTTCCAAGCCGTCGCCGAAACGGTCGGGATTCCGTTGTGCATCTACAACATCCCCGGCCGCACGGCCAAGAACATCGAACCCGATACGATCTGCCGGCTGGGGGAATTGGAAAACGTGACGATGGTCAAGGAGTCGACCGGTTCGCTCGACCAGGCGTCGCAGATCATCGCGGCCAGCGACCTGACGGTGCTCAGCGGGGACGACAGCCTGACGCTGCCGCTGCTGGCCGTCGGCGGCGAAGGCGTGGTCTCGGTGGTCGGCAACATCATGCCGCGCGAGGTGATCGAACTGTGTCGCGCTTTTGCCGCCGGCGATGCTCCCAAAGCCCGCCACATGCACTACCGCTTGTTTCCGTTGTGCCGGGATATGCTCGGCCTGGCCACCAATCCCATTCCAATCAAAGCGGCCATGAAGCTGCTGGGGCGCGACAGCGGCGAACTGCGGCTGCCCCTGACCCCGCTCGATGAAGCGGGCGAGGCCAAGCTGCGTCAAACGCTCGATGCGTACGGGCTGTTGTGAGCCTCACAGCCGCTGGATCACCGCGTCGGCAAAGGCTTCGGTGCTGAGTTCCCCGCCCAAATCGCGCGTCTTCTGGCCGTCCTTCAGGGTCGTGTTGTACGCGGTCTTGATCCGCTCGGCGATCTGCCGGCAGGGGGCGTCGCTGCGGGTGTCGGCCAGATGGTTCAGCATCATCACGCCGGACATCAGCAGGGCCAGCGGGTTGGCCAGCCCCTTGCCCGCGATGTCCGGGGCGGACCCGTGGACCGCTTCGAAGACCGCATCTTTGTCGCCGTAATTGGCGCCCGGCACGACGCCCAGGCCGCCGACCAGGCCCGCGCACAGGTCGCTGACCACGTCGCCGTACAGGTTTTCCATCAGCAGCATGTCGAATTTCGACGGGTCTTGAACCAGCTTCATACAACCGGCGTCGATAATGGTCTCGGTGTACTCGATGTTCGGGTACTCCTGCTGATGGATCTTCCGGGCGCAGCGCAGGAACAAACCGTCGGTCAGTTTCATGATATTGGCTTTGTGCAGCACGGTGATCCGCTTGCGGCCGCGGCGGGTGGCGAAGCGGAACGCCCAGCGGGCGATGCGCGTACAGGCCGTCTCGCTGGCCACCTTCATGCTCATCACCACGTCGTTGATGATTTCGTTTTCGACACCGCTGTACAGGCCCTCCGTATTTTCGCGGATGATGATCATATCCACGTTCTCGAAGCGCGTCGGAACGCCTTCCAAGTTGCGGACCGGGCGGACGGCGGCGTACAAGTTCAGACGTTTTCGCAAGGCGACGTTGACGGACGTGAAGCCCTCCCCGACCGGCGTGGTGCAGGGGCCTTTGAGCGCCACGCCGTAACGCACGATCGCTTCCATCGTTTCGTCGGGCAGCACGTTGTTCCCGGTTTGCAGGGCCGCGATCCCGGCCTGATGTTCGATCCATTCGACGGGCGCCTCGGCGGCCGCAAAAATGCGTTGCACGGCGGCGGTGACTTCGGGGCCAATCCCGTCGCCGGGAATCAAGACAACTTGATGCGGTGGCATGGTGTGGTTCCTCGCAAAGAAAGGGACGATTTTTGCTTCAGTGTAGCGGCTTGAGGCCGCAGCCAGAATAGGTCAAGCCACCACCGAGACCTTTAGGACCACGAGGACGCCGTTCAAGCGGCTCGTTCAGCGCATCCGGCGCGTCTGCCATTCGTCCTTCGCGTCGGACACAAGGCGACTGTTGCACTGGGAGTGACACTCGCATGAACGGCGAAGTATGCCTCGGGGCGAGCGTTGCTTGTCCTATCGGTCGGGCCGTCGCACGGCGCCGACCCCGTGTCGTTACGCGCTTGGGTGGACACCGCGTTTACCGGCGAACCGGCCATCGTCGGGCCGCGACACCCGGGCTGCCTCCGTTCCCGGCGGAACCATCTCGCACAGCGATCCGTACTACGGACGATTCGTTTTCGTAGGACGCCAGCCTGATACTCTCGCCGGCAAGCGGCGAGGATCTGGCGGCTTGATCGGCCGAGGGGGGCGCCAAGCGAATGGTCCGGCGATGCGCGTCGCGGTGGCGTCCACGAAACCGGGCGTCAGGACGTCGAAGTTCGTCCTGCTCCGTTGTTTCGGCCGGAGCAATCCTGTAAAATTGAAGCTGATGCGTCGCGACGTCCCACGTAGACCACGTTCCGCGGCGTTGGCAGAGGGCTCGTGACGAGTGCGCGACTGAAGCCTTGGGATCGTGTTCGGGGGCTGGCCATGCCTGAGGTAAGCCGCTTTTTTGGGATCTCGATTCGGCTGTACTTCGACGACCACAATCCACCCCATTTCCACGCGATTTACGGCGACGCGGAGGCGGAACTTGGCATCGAGCCGATTGCGCTGCTCGGCGGCCGATTCCCGCCCCGCGCGCTTGGGATGGTGATGGAGTGGGCCGCCGAACATCAGCACGAGTTGATGGCCAACTGGGAGTTGATGCGCAACGACCAAGGACCGAACCGGATTGATCCTTTGACCTAGGAGTTCAAAAGATGTTTCCCCGCGTACGTGGCGTTCGACACATTAAGGACTATAAACTGGAACTGACCTTTTCGGACGGTAGCGTAGCGGAACTGGATTTCGAGCGCCGGATCGTCGGCCGCGGAGGTGTCTTTGAGCCTTTGGCGGAAGTGAACTACTTTTGCGAGGTCACCGTGGACCGCGAGGCGGGCACTGTGGTTTGGCCGAACGGTGTCGACTTCTGCCCAGATGTACTCTATGCGGAGGCCACCGGCAAGGCGATCTCCGCAACGGACAGGAAACTGGAACTGGTCTGATCACCGTGGTCGCGTCGCGGAACCATCGATCGGGATAGCCGTTCTCCAAATTCGTCCAGATACACGCCGACAAGCGGCGAGGATCTCGCGTGGCGCGACGTTTGTCTCGCAGGGTGCGTGCCTGACACTCTCGTCGGCAAAAGACCCGGCGGTTATTTCCTTGCCGGTGCTTCGTTCGGCCCGGCCGGCACGTACTCGGCGCGCAGGTAGTCGATGTTGAACTCGCCGGAGCGGGCGCCGCTGCTGGGATCCAGCCGCAAGCCGGTAATCGTCTGACCTCTCCACGCCGGCTGCTGGCCCAATTCGATCCGGTACTCGTGAAATCGCCCGTCGGGGATAATCGGAAACCGAACCGTCTTCTGCTCGTCGAACGCGGGCGACGTTTCCGTGGTCCAGTACAACTGGCCGGTCGAACCGGCGGTGACGCGCAGCCCCAGCCGCAGCGACTGATGGCGATCGCCCGCCACGCGCAACAGAGACCGCACCACGTAGGGATCGCCGCCGGAGATGCGGCCGAACAAGGCGCCGCTTTTGGGGAACAGTTCCGAGATGTCGTTGGCCGGCAACCAGCCTTCGGACGAGTCGTCGAACTCGAAACCAATCCGCTCGGCCAGATACGGCAGTCGCTTGACCGCTCGGTACACCACGCCGTCGGCTCGGATTTTCGCCGTGCCGGATTGGGCCACGCGGACCGCCAGGTACGCATTGCCCGCATCATAGCGCCAGCTGGATTCGTCGCCCTGTTCGATGTCGATCCGTTCCTTCAGCGAGCGGCCGTCCAGGAACACGGCATCGGGCCGCGTGGCGTTCGAGATCAGCAACACACCTTGCTCGTCCTCCGGGTAGGACACGTCGATCGAAATCACCGTCCCGCGATGCGCCGCGCCGTCGATCCGGCCAAACGTGCTGACATGCACTTGCCTGTCGGGCGAACCGACGATCGTCGTGACCGGTTCCTGGTCGCGGTCCAACAGTTTCCAAACCGCGGTCAGGATTTGGTGAGGTCCGAACAGCCAATTGCATCGCTCGCCGTCGACGGCGCTGATCCAGTCCGGCCAGAGCGCGACATTCTCGCCTTGGGACGCCTGCTGATGAATCGCACTGCGGATCACCGTCTCGGCTAATTTTCGCCACGGAAAGCTGTCGTCGTGCTCGGACAGCCGCAACAAGGCCATCGCGTAGCGCAAGCCGTTCCACTGGACCGGGCGGCCGAACCACGAACCGCGATGCCAAGTGGCTCCGAACACGGGGATGCTGGCGCCGGCGAGATAGGGTTTCTCCGGATCGCTCCACAGATAAATGAACGGCAGACCGCCTTTCGCCCAGCGCACAGCGTCGTTCAGCCAGCGGCGGTCGCCGGAGACGCGGTAGGCTTCGACGAACGCATCCACGGCGTCGGCCGAGGCCAGCACATCGGGCGTGTGGACGGGGACCTCCCAGACCTGAGCGGCGCGGGGCACTTGGAACCGCCGCATCAACCCCAGTGTGTCTTGCAGGCGCTGATACGCTTCCTGATCGCCCGCAATCCGTGCATAGCGGAGAACCTCGTACGCTTTGCGGGCACAGGTCCCCAGTTCCAGCGCATCGTCCGGCCCGAGCCGATAATAGTCCATCCCGATGAAGGGCCCGGTTTCCGGCTGCTGGTCGGCGTCGAACCGCCAGCCGCCGTCCGGGCCAAGCTGGGCCAGCAAGCCGGCTGCCGCTCCCGGATCGGCGAACGCCAAATCGGCCCGATTCGGGAACCGTTGGGCGTCCAATCGCGGCTCGCCGCCCACCAGCGCCCGGACCTCTTCGGCCCGCGCGCGGCAGCGCCGCCGCAAATCCTGGTCGCGGATCGTGATCGCGCCCAGCATCAAATCGGCGATGAACGAGCGGGGCCGGCCCGTCACGGACATCGCCGCGTTGCCTTTGGTCGTCCACCATTGCTTGCTGTCCGGCAGCCATAACGATTGCAGGTACGCCTGCATCGAGAATTCGATCTCGCGATGGTACGATCCGCGGGGCAGCGGCGCGGGCTCCGGCAACCCGCGCCACGCGATCCAGCGCTCGATAACTCCCACGGGACTGCCGATCGCCGTGTCGGCGACCAGCTTGGCTTCCAGCCGCAGCGTCCGTCCCGCGGGCAAGTCGTAAGGCCGTGCCGCCTCGCGCTGATTGCGGTCCACGAATTCCGGCACCGACGGCAGGAACAAGCCGGCCAGATGCGACCGCTGGTTCTGGAACCGGTCGGGCGACGCGAACACGGCGGACGGGCGATTCCGGCGGCCGTCCCACCGCTGATGGACGTCCCACATCAAGCCGACCGTCGCCGTCGGGCCGCTGATGCCCACGGCGGGGATGGTGATCATGTTCGGATGCACCACGTAGCGAACGCGATCCGGATGGTCCTCGGCGATGTCCAGCGAACTGGACGAAACCTCGTCGTCCACCAGCCACTCCAAGCCCGGAAAAACGGCTTCGTCCCGCTCCAAAACGTACAGCATGGGCCCGTCGAACGCGAGCAGCTGCGCCGGCTTGTCGCAACTGAGTTCATAGCGAGCGGTGAATTCCTTGGCCCATTCGGCCAACTGGAACGATGCCGTCAGCGTCCAACGGTTTCCGCCGCTGTCCTGATGGTCCCCGCGGAATCGCAGCTGGGCGGGACCGGCCGCCGTCACCTCGGGATCGTCCTGGGCAAAGACCGTCTGTTCGACGCGGGCCCCGGTTTGGTCTCGATACACCAGACGGCTAAGTTGCGGGAGCCAAGCGACCGTCTTCCACTTGCCGTCGGACACCACGGCCAGTTCTCCCGGACCGAAACCAAATTCCGACCGGCGAAATGCCAGCCGCACGAGATTGTTTTCCAGGATGGCGAAACCCTTTTCCGCCCGGGCGCTCAACCGCCCGACCTCCGCTGGCAGGGCCGCGTCGGCGCCGATCGTCACGACGCTCTCCGCTTGTAGAGAGCCCTCGATTCCGTCGGCGGAAGCGCTGACGGCGGTCCGCACCTGGGGCGATTGTTGTTGAGGCAGGAATTCTGCGCGCAGAACCGCCGCGCGGCCAGGCGGGATCGCGGCCACCGTCTGCCGGCTCGACTCGGCCGCCAACGTGAACTCACCGACGGGATTTGTCACGATCAGCTGCCCGGTATTTTCCAACACGCACTCGACAATTGCCTTCTGGCCGAGGGTCGCCACGGGAGCGGCGGGCCCAAAGCTGCGGATCGTCAAGCCGGCGACTAGATCCAAATGGCCGCGGTCTTCCATGTCGCCGGCACGAGCCGCGACTTCGATCCGGCCCGGATTGCGGCGACTGCCCTGAACCCGCCACACGGCACGAGCGGCCCGATCCGGGGCGATCCGATCGATTTGCACTTCGGCCGGCGTGGCCGTCAACCCGGCCGGCAATTGGACTGTCGCCCGCAAGTCGGTCAACTCCGCATCGCCTGCGTTCTCGATCTTGGCGCGAACGATGCACAACTCGCCGGGACGATCGCCATCTTCTTCCAACCGAATGTCGCCGATCCGCAGCAACGTGCCGACTCGCTCGACGTAAGACACGTCATCCAGCAGCCACTCGCCGGCCGTGCCGTCGATGCGGGCGGCAAATTGCACCCAGCGGACCTGGGAATTCCCGGTAAAGTCGTACTTGAGCCGGCCGTGATGCCACTGGTCGTCTCCGATGTGGTGCTGCGGTACGATGAACTTGACTCGCGGAGCGTTGGTCTTCTCGACGCCATCGGCATCCACAGGAATCGCGTAGACGCACAACTCGGCGGCGCGAGCCGACGCCGCTTTGTACCAGAAGTCGATTCCGCCGCTTCGCTGGTCCAGCATGGCGCCGCGTCTGTGGGCGCTGGAACCGAACGCCCGATTCAATCCCGTTTCCACCGCTTGGGAATCGGCCGTGCGGACCATCCGCACCGACCGACTTCCGGAATGTGCGTCCGAGCAGACCGCCACCAGACTGCCTACCGGCGTCCAATCCACCGGAATCCCTTGCGGATTCAACGCTTCAAATGAGCCGTTCGTGCAAGGATTATCCGCGGCCGCCGCGGACATCAGACACGCACACGCAACGACAGACAAGGACGATAAAGGCATGGCACCGTTCTCCACCAATAAGAGGCAAGCTGGACGGGCGGACCCCGCTTGCGTTATGGTACGCCGCAAGCGGCAAATGCCGCAAGCGCGATTGGCGACCTTCTGCGGGAACAAGGCGCCGCGCAAGGACGAAAAACTCGGACATTGACGGTAGAGTTTAACGATCGCAAAGGATGGCGAACCTGATCTTCTGCGCAACGCTCCGATCGCGGGCGCGCGTCCCCCGCATGGACCAAATCCGCGTGTAGATAAATGGTCCCGCGCCCGTTGAACCGAGAGCCGCCGGAAGACCGATCAGTGCCAAAGCAATCAAGATCGGAATCAACCACCATTTCTTGTTCTGTGTGATAGTGCAGCGCGTCACGTCCGATCAATCGGAACACGAGGCCCATGGGAAAGAACACTCCGAAATAGGTCAGTAGCAGCGCGACCTCGCCAAGGACAATTTCCGATCGGAGTTGCGACGACGGTCATCGCGAGAAAAATCGGCTTCAGTGTTCTTGGTAAAGCTTGGCTCAGCACCGATATCCCAACTCCGATCACCGCAAGCACGAGTAACACCGGTAGGCTCGCACCCCACACCAACCCGACGGAAGGCAGGGCGATAATCCAGATGACCCCGAACTGGCGCAGCTGCCGGTCTGTTGGATTCCAGTTGATTTCGACGCGTTTCATCGGATCGCCTCGCTGGGGTTCAGTCAAGTCGAAATTTGGCCAAATGTTCGTCTCGATCCGCCTCGCTGATCCGCTTTTCCTGGTCGTCCTTGCGGAGAATATGCCGTCCGAGGACCAGTGCGTCCATGTCCGTCGCGAGGAAGCATTGGTAGGCGTCCTCGGGCGTCTTGCTTCAGGAGGATTGCCGAGTCTGTCAGGTATTGGAAAGACGCCTAGCGCAGGACAAGATGCGTGGCATTGAGCGCTGGCCCAGGCCCAACCCGCTGCGATGCGGGGCGTGCGGCGGTTCAGGCGTTGATGCTGGAACTCCGTTGCCTCCATGACGGTTGTTCGTTCAATCCACCGGGAAGCCAAAGTTGTCCGTTGTGATGATCTTCTGCCGGATGATGTGGAGCGTGCGGAATGCGGCGGCGCGGATTCCCGGGATGTAGACCTGCTCGAGGTCCGGCCAGCCGGTGAGCGTGACGTACATACCGTTGGGCAATTCGTCGCGATACTGCGTCGCCGCTTTGCCGACATACACTTTGATGTCGTCCAGCAGGCGGGCTTTGATGGAGACATTCATCACGCTCCAGGACGGCTGCACCGCGCCGGCGCTGCGGGCTACCGTTCCGAGGCCTAGCTGGCCGGCCTGATATCGCCGCAGAATCGTGCGATAGTCATCTTCCTGGAACCACCACGCACCGCGAGCCCACTGGTCCGAAGGGATCTCGATGCCCGACTGCGGGTTCTTGGTGCTGGCGAAGCGGAACAGCGGGATGCCCGCGTGGAGCGTCACGACAGTCGGACTGCGCATGCCTCGTGCGGCTCGCATGAATTCAAGCTTTGTCGATTCCAAGTCTGCGTTCACGGTCATGCTTCGTCCTCCGCCAAAACGACACGGATCGGGCGGCGCTCACCGAGCCGTTCACCTAAGACCCCGCTTAAGCCGCCGACGAGGTTGCTCTCCGGGAGAAATTGTCCGTGGGCTCCAAATCGCGGTGCAAGGCCGCGGCACTTACTCGGTGAGTGGATACACCCCGCCGTGCAGATAGACATCGACCGGCCCCGCCGCGTACTCGGCCCCAATCGGAACGCCTGATCCTACCGGCTTTCGCCCGCCAACTCAATGTAGTGCTGTCGATTCGCGAGCGGCATGCGCTGGGGCGGTCAGGCCGCGGCGTTCCGGCTCGGCTAATCGGTGCCAGCCCGGGTTGACAGGGCTTGGAAGACGGCCGGGTCGAGTTGGTCGCCGATCATTTTCACCGAGCCGTCACGGAACACGAAATTCGCGCCGCCGGGATGAAAGCGGGAGAAGTCCGCGAGATCGTTTGGCACGTGGTTCGGTACCCGGCTGGCGCTGTGGACGATCTGCTCCATGTTCTGATGGGCGTCCGGGAAAGGACGGCGATGAACGAGACGATCGGCGACTAGGTCCGGAACCCTGAGGGAGCGCTTTTCAGCACATCACCGCGCAGCAACGAACGCTACCGAAATTGACGCGTTGCTTGGCAATCGCTGCTCAACGCCCGTAGCGACTACAGGGGGACGTTTTTCGAGTTCACGCCTGACCAGCCCGTCATCATGCCCGGATTCGCTGACGATCAGCAATTTCCGTCATAGCCGGCCGTGATAGGCCAGACGGCGGCATCTATCAAGGGAAACGCCGAATCGGTATCGCATTGCGTGTCCTTGCTGCTTGCGGCCTTGTTTTGGGGCGGTGACGATCCGGGCGCAGGCAAAACGGCGGCACGGGCAGTTCGCTCGGGCGACGTCGCGTGGCACCTCACACTGCTGGGAATCGTGGAAAGCTCGTTATGCTTGGTGCATCCGCGCGATTCCCAGCAGTGCCACACGCGCAGCCATGCAGGGCCACGCCCGTCATCTCATCCATTCTGCGCGGTCTGTGCGCCTGTGTTTTTTGGCGCTGAAACTGATCTTGACGCCAGTCCGAATGCATGTCACCATCCGCCCGCGTACGTTCGTTTGTGCTTTACTGATTACCGAGGGTGCGACCGGCACTTTCCGCGGAAAGAGGTCGCCAAAATCGTCCAGGCAGTGCCCTTTCTGATGATGCGCGCGTCCGCGCCGAAGGTTCAATTCACGACCGTGATTCGAGAGCCGGTCGAGGACCTGATCCACCTAATTTTCGGCGGCGCAGCTTTGCCGCTGATGCCATCGCTCTTTCACCTGAGCCAGCATTTTTCGGCGTTCGTGTGATCAACCAAGAAGGACTGGAGCAAATCATGAAGATTGGGCGCAGCGTTTACCGACGGACTTGCTGGCGGTGTTGGGGTGCGGCGCTCGTGACGACCATTGCTGTCCTGCCTGGCGCGGCAGTTCATATTTCGGCAGGCGAGGAAGGTGAAGCTCTCCACAATCCTGCCAATGGTCAGCCTGCTATGCCGGTGATCGGCGCACCAATTGCCGGGAATGGTGACGAGCCTCGCTTGTTTGTTGTCAGCTACTCCGTGAATGACGTCCTTGCCAGGATCAACGACGAACGTGGCCTAAATGCATCGGATGCGAGGGAGTTCTTGAGCAAGCGGTTGAAATGCGCCGTGATCGTCCCGACACCTGCGTCCGACCAACATCGGGTCCCCAAGCGCATCGAATGGTCCGGCAACGATATGGTCATCGAAGCCGGTCGTGCCGGCCACCAGCAGGTCGCTGAAGCGCTTGGTGCTGTGCGGAGGTTCGGCGCGACCGAGATTGCTATTGAGATCCGTTTTGTGGCGTTAACGGCCGAGGAAGTTCAAGAGGCGTTGCCGGACTGGACGATGGCGCCGTTGGACGTGCCTGAGGCTACCCTGGCCACCTCCGATGCGGTCGGGCTGGCTACGTTCGATCGCCCATTAGGCAACCAGGAGGGGACGCACGTGGCGCGGGCACAATTGGTAATCGAGAAAGACTCGCCTGTGCGGTTCCGGATCGTAGATAAGGATGTGGGCGAGAAGCTGATCGATCCCTGGCGGGAGGATGTTCGGTCGAGCACGCTTCCGGGCCCCAAAGTCACCGTCTTCAGCGGGCAAACGGCTTTCGTTTCCGACACGTCCAAGACACCGTTTGTCGTTGGACTAGTTGGCCCAGAAGCACTTCAGCCGCAAATCCGTGAGGTTTCCGAAGGGACAATGTTGTGTCTGCGGCCGATTGCGGATCGACCGAGTTCCATACACTTGGATTTCGCGGCGACATTCTCGTCGATCCAAGATGTAGAAACCGCATGCTTCAACCGCGCTCCAAACCGTCAATCAACGGTACAGATGCCCAAAGTGGCGACCGTCCGCATTGAGGGCGGAGCCGATCTGATGTCGGGCCAATGGTTGGTGTTAGGGGGGCTAAAGCCCGATGATCAGGCCGCCAAGAGAGAAGCGCTGCCGGTCTCGTGGAAGGACTGGCTGCCAGGCAGAGGAAATCGTGCCAAGAAACGCGAGACGCGGGAACTGGTCTTGATGCTGCGTGCCGAAAGGATCTAGCCTCCTGGGGCCCGCAGGAAGTCAGAAATCCAATTCTGCACGAAAGCGGGCACGGAAGCGCGATCGTTGGAGAGCTAACCCCAGGATAAAGACGGTTCCATGGTGCATAACGGATGACGGGCGTGGCCCCCGACCCAGGTGGCATGAACGAGTCATCATCCTCGCTTCTCCCTTCGACGCTTGTCAAGCAACTCTTTGAGGTGCGACCACGCCTCGGCGCCGGCTTTCTTCACGGCTTCCGGCTCGATGCCGGCGAGCTTGGCCAACTGGTCAGCCACGGCATCGCCGACGACGCGGCCCAACCCGGCGGGCCTGAGGCGAAGCCGCGAAGTGAAACCGCTGCCGGTCGATGGCAACCTCGAACTCCAGCGGCAGGCGGACCGAGTGTTTGTTCAGGAAGGCCACCACCGGCTTGGCAACCGCGCGGACCGTTCCAGATGCGTCGGCCGGGACCTCTGCTTTGATGTCGCGCAGCACGAGAAGCCAATGCATCTCGATCTCGGCCTCGTCGCCCCGCTGCCAGCGGTCGGCTACGTCGACGTCCAACTCGCCGGAGGTGATCCAGGCCAGCGGCCCGCCGAGATACGGCGCCACCAGTTCCATGGGCAGGCCCTGGCCTTGCCAGCGGGTCTGCCGGCCGTCGGGAATCGCCTGCGTGGCGATCGAGAAGCGGCGGCCGTTGATCTGCCCGGCAGCACGAGAACGGAATAACAGATCGAAGACAGCCCAGTCGCTTCGGAGCGGCTCGACCACGAGCGACTCGACACGCACCTGGGCCTGGACGGCGCCGTGTCTGCGGGTCTGGTCGACATATTGGACCGCTGCCTCGCGAACCACGAGCCGGCCGAGCCGGAATGACTTGCGCGGTTGCAGCTTGTCCGCGAGCCCGACGCGGTCGTACGTGCCGCGCAGACGCTCCACCTCGACTGATTCGAACACGGGGTGAGGATCAGCAGATCGCGGACCGATAGGTCGAGGGTGAGTTTTTGGGCCGCAAGATCGAACCTGCCGACGTCGTTTTTCGCACGCTTGAATTGGACGTTGTTCAGCTCGATCACGCCCGTCCAGAGATTCCCCCTCACGGAGCCAAAGGAGACGGCGATCCCGGTCCTTCTCTCCACAGCAGCCAGTTGCGACCGCACGAGGGCGTCCAGGAAAAGCCAATCGGCGACCGCCACCGCGACCCCCCGTGGTTGGCGCGGGGCTAGGGCGGCAGACGCAACCGTGCCCGCAAGACGGTCCGAACGCGTTGCGCGTGGCGCAGGGCCGATTCCATCCGTCGCGTCGTACCCTCACGCCAGGGTAGCGATATTCCACGGCGTACCGGGTCAGCGCGATCACCGCGCGCCGGAGTGGCGCCAACATGGCGTCGTGCGGCACCAGCAAATTGAGGAGGTCGTTCAGATTAGCACCTTGCCTTTCTCGATCACCTCGCGCAAGAACCAATCGTCGTCTCGTAAACCGCGCTCGATCTGTTTGGGCGTTCGCACGATCAGATCGAGCGAGAACGGCCAATCAAGCGCCGAGCAGATGCGAACGGCCTGGTTGACCACGTCGTGGGCCGGCATGATCACCAGCAGGGCGACGTCGCTCTCGTCGTGCGGCGTGCCGTAGGCGTAGGAGCCGAACAGGATAATCTCTCGGACCGGAAACGCTCGGCAATCCTTCGGGCAAAACGCCGGATTGCGGATAAGGGGATGTTCGGCGAAGAGTAGCGATACGGCTGGACGTACTGAACAGATGGTGGTTGCTTAGTCGCCATAACGCTATTCTACCCGTATCCGTCCTAAAAGAAACGCAATCTGTCCTGCTCGTCAGGATCGCCTCCTCGCTGCCGATCCGAAGCGCTAGCGCGGTGTGGCGTCCGCCTCCAAATCGCCCAGGGCAAACTGAATCCCGGCCAGGTAGTGCCGCAGCACGTGTGGGTTGTGGTAGCTCGACGGCTCGTGGCCCAGCGAGCAATAAAAGACCCGCCCCTTGCCATACGGGCGGACCCAACTGATCACGTAGCCGCCGTCCTCGCGAATGCTCAGATCGGGTGTCTTGCCACGACCGTAGACCTCGACCTTCACGCCACCGTCCTGACGCTTGCTCGGATCGGGCATCTTCTCCAAGTCGAGGGTCAAGAGGACTCGCAGCCCTTTGCGGAAGTCAGGGTCCTTGGACACGTAGATCTCGTCAAAGAGCCGGAAACTCTGCCCGTCAAGCGGGGCGCACACCGGGTGGTCAGGCTCGACCGGCTTGACCCAGACCTCGCCCGTGACATGGCCGCCGAACGGACCGCCCATCATGTCCAGGTACTCTTTCCACCCTGTGGCAACTGCCCCATGAATCCCCGCGATCCCTTTGCCGCTGGCCACGAAATCCAGGAGGCTCTTCTGGAGCATCGTTTCGCGCTGGCTGGCCGCGGCCTTCTGCTCGTCGCTGAGTGCCTTGAAGTTCACAGGCAGCATCGGATGCGGCTCGTGCGTGTTGTTCATCAGCACGGCGTCGAACTGCTGGAGATTGTCCGGGAGAAACACGAGCGGATCGCCGCTGGCGACTGCCTGGAAAGCCCCGGTCTTCTTGCCCATCGCCTCAATGGCCTTGAAACAACAGGCCACCGACCCCGGATGAGTCGGCTTGCGGCCATAGATCAATAGCTTGCGCGGACGGGCCGGCGCCACGACCGGTTTGTCCGGCAGGGCCTCTTCGATGGCCCGAGCGGTCGTCGCCGAGACCACGTAGCTCGGGTCCCAAAAATTCTGGGCTTTCTCAGCAGCCAGTCCCGCAGTCGCGACCAGCGACATGGCGAGGATGACAACGTGTCGCATCGTGAATGGTCCTCCATACGAGATTCGCAGATTGGCTCTCCGAGCCGATCCGTTTGGGTCGTTTCACTCATCCACTCAATCGGCGAGTTGATAACCGTTCCATGCAAATAGACCTTACCGGCCTCAGTGCCGCATACTCGGCCCCCATGGGCTTGATCCTACCGGCATTGGCCCGCCAACTCAATCTGGTGCTCTCGATTCGCGGGCGGCATGCGCCGAGGCGGTCCACCCACTCCCATGTTCCTCCTGTGCGCGGTGCTCGCCACGATTGCCGCCTTGGTGCGGAGCGTGAGCGAACAGCGGGCGGCGTCGGCTGAACCGCCGCTTCCAGTTCCCGTCGTCCCGGGCGCGAAGGGCAACGTGGATGCGGCAAGCTGGCGGGACACGGATCATCGCGCCTGTGCTACGGGCGAGGAGTTGCTGAAGGGATGAGCACGCCTGCGTACCGCTGGCACGATTCCGAAACCAGCCCGCCCGGCCACCGCCTGCCGCAGCGGTGGGAAACCGCGCTGTTCGGCCTCGGCTTGCTCCTTTCATTGGCGATTCTCTGCTACTTTGCCTACCGGGTGGTGTGCTGGCAGGAGCTGGCGGAGCGGGGATCCCGCACGCACACGCTGTATGTCGTCGGGGCGACCGCACTGGCCTCGTTAGCCCTGTTTTCAAGTTGCCGGTGGTGCTTGCTGCTGCTGCTGGCTTTTGCGGCCCGCTGCCACCAGCGGCGCCGGCCGCCGTCGGCTCCGGCGACGTGGACCTTCGTATCCATCTTCGTTCCCAGCTACAACGAGAGTGCGACGATTGCATCCGCCCTTCGCTCGCTGATCGAACTGGACTATCCGGCGTATGAAGTCATTGTCGTCAATGGCGGATCGGCTGACGACACCCTCCGACAGGCACGCGTTTTTTGAGGGCCGGCACGGCGGCTGCGTGGTGCGCGTCTACGACAAGCCGAATGGAGGCAAATGGAGCGCCCACAATCTGGCATTCAGTGCCTGGGCGATTTCAGTTGTAGACGAACTCCGCGGTCAGTCCATGCGATGGTGAAGCAGTGGGAATGCCGGCCGGTTGTTCATCGTGCCGGCCCCGCCGGTACGCACAACCCGTCGAACTGCGGTCCCTTAATTCGTCCGTCAGGCACCCGCAGGGCACCGTCGCCCCTTCGGACGGCCTGTTGCTTCGTCTGCTTCTCGAAAGAGGTGCGGGACGATCCGGAAAACTTTATCCACCCATGCGGATCGACCGTTTTGGATCCTAACCTCGATCGGCGTCGCCGCAACCCATAGGTTGTCGCCATCGCGGAGCGGTCGTTGCCCGATGAGGATTTGGTTGTTCACGCCCGTTCCATTGACACTCTGGAGATCGCGAACGTAGAGGCGACCGTCTTGGATCGTCAGGGCGCAATGATGCCGACTGACCAGTGGATTGTGGAGCTTGAGGTCGCAATCTTCGGCCCGGCCAATCAGGAACTCGAGCGAATCAACGACCACAGTGCGGGGCCTGCTTTCACCAACGGTCAAGGTGACTTTCATCGCAACAATCCTCCATATTGCGGGATCAACGGCTATGGGCTGGCGAAGCTGCAAATGTCACGCCACCGCGTGGATTTACGGAGGATATTTTCGTAAGGCTTGATTTGGAAAGGAGTTTGACCGCCATGTTCAAGCGGAGGCCATCGCATAAGCGCCTTGAATTGAGACGCGTGGCATTTGCTTAGGCATCCTGTAATCGTACAGTCTGTCCCAACTGCCGCGCTGCTAGGAAGGGGGGGGCGGGCGAGTAGCCGTTCTGTCGTTCCACTCCGGCGAAGACCATCGCGTCAAGACTGGATTCAAAAACGGCTTGAGTGACGGACGCTACGGCGTCAGCTCGAACGAGGTCACCCGCCCGTCGGCCGAAGAACAGCGAGCCAACCCACGTTCATCGTCGGCAAAACTGCGGTGGGCAATTCGTGCGCGGCCAATTTCGGCGATGACCGGAACGTAGTCGGGTGACACGCCGTCTTCGGGCAGACAGAGGTCCGGCTACTTCTTACATCGAAATCCGATGCGAAAATAGCAGCACACAATCAGACGACGGCAACGCACGGAAACACGGCATTGTGTTGCCTGCGGGGAAAAACGCCCTTCCCGGCCATGTGGCTCGGGAAGGGCGCAAGCCGATTCGCAAAAAATCGCAGAACGTTTAGTATTTTCTGCCGCCGCCGTAGCCGCCTCGGTCACGGCCGCCGCCACCGCCACCGCCGGAACGGCCGCCGCCATAACCGCCTCGGCCACCGCCACCGCCACCTCGGTCTTCCCGCGGCTTGGCTTCATTGACGGTGAGGGCCCGTCCGCCAACTTCCTTGCCATTTAGAGCATTGATGGCGGCTTGAGCCTCCTGATCGCTGCCCATCTCGACAAAGCCGAACCCCTTGGAACGGCCCGTTTCCCGGTCGCTGATGACCTGGGCCGAGTCAACCGTTCCGAACTCCTCAAACAACCTCTGCAGATCGCTGTCGGACGTGTCATAGGACAAATTGCCGACGTACAACTTCTTCGCCACGTTGGGCCTCCTCCAGAAAAAAACGCAACACAGGCAAGGCCCACCGCGGGCGAATGCTGTCGCATAACCTAATTTGTGACTGAAATCTTGAGAAAAGCAAGGGGGGGACGGCGGTCCGAGCTTGGCAAGCGTGGCTGGCGTTCAATACGTGGTCACCGCAGCGTCGGGCGCCCATGCGGTTTGGCCACCGTCAAGTTGAATATGCAGCCACCCCCCTCGGCGTTCGATGACGCGGAACTCGACGCCCTCTTTCAGCGGTTCGGTAAAGGCCGGATCGTAGCTGTCGCCGTTGCCCTTGCGAGCCACCACCTCTGCACGAATCACCACGCCGCGCTGAATTTTCTCGAAACGGTGCCAATCGTAAGCGGCGGAGGACGCCATGATCACCGTGAGGACGACCGCTCCCCAGGCGGCGCGGTGCAAAACTCGCCGGCGCGGAACGAACAAGGCGAGGATGCCAAACATAAACGCGCCGCCGGCCAGCCAGACTGCGACGCGAACCTTGCCCGGGTAGCTGATCCAATCGCGCCAGAAGAATACGTAGTCCAACATTCCACGCGGCCCTTGAATCGCAGCGTCGGAATCCAACGCCAACTGCAGGTTCGCCCGCAACTGGGGATCGCGCGGCCGATACGCCAGGGCACGGCGATAACAGGCGATCGCGCGGCCTCGCTGGCCGGCCTGCATGTACGCGTTGCCCTGGTTGTACAGCAACGCGCCCGACACGACGCCGCGGTCGAGAATCTCTTGGTACAGGACGGCACAGCGGAGATAGTCTTCCGGACCGGCGGCTTGGTCAAAGGCCTCCAACGCGCGCTGATACGTTCGGACCAGATCGCCTGGGGGCGCTGTCGAACAGCCGCCGACGGCCGTCCAGCACGCCGCCAGGGCTAGCAGCACGACCGCCTTGGATAGCTCACGCAATCTCATCCCTGCCACCGCTTGTCGCCTTTCAATGCCTGGATCAATCGCTCCACCAGCGGCGGCGCCGAATCGCTCAACGCCTGGACCGCGCCCGCCGAAGCGCCGTAACGGGCGCCGTCGCAGATTTCCAGCAGCGTGGCAATTTGCTGCCGCAAATCGTCCGCCACGTCCCATTCGGCCAATTGACGTTCGACCTCGCGGGACGTCATCCCGGCTTCGGACTGACCGGCCACATCGGCGACCAGGCCGGTCACGGCGGCTCCCAACTGTTCGGCGCCTTTGCGCTGGCGGCCGGCGTGAATCTCCGCACAAGCGGCCCGCAGTCGATGCTTGGCTCGCCCGGGCGCGGCCCGCCGGCGCCGCCCCGCGGCGTCTCCGAAATATCGGCCCAACTGGCGGGAGGCGACCGCGATACCGACGTAGACAAAACCCAACAGCGAGACGAAAGCCAGCCATCTCGCCGGCCGCACCGTCTGGTCCCGCAGCGCGGCAAGATCGTCGATGTTCGCCAGAATTCCGTCCTGACGCACTTCGATCGCCCTGCCGCCGCGCGTCCCCGGCGCCACGGCGATTTCGCCCTCTGCAATCCGCTCGGATTCCGCCACCGAGATCGGAATCGGCGACGTCTGCAAGGTGACGTACCTTTCTTGATCGACGTCGAAATAGCTGAGCGGAATCGACGGAAACGTCAGCCGGCCTGGCTGCAATGGCCGCAGGCTGTACGTGAACAGCCGCGCGCCTCCACGGGTTTCCTCGGTCGCCTCGTACACACGAAACCGTTCCGCCACCGCCGGATGCACGGCCAAGTCAGGAGCGCGCGCCGCGTCCAGCGTGCCATCGCCGCGCAGGGTCATGGTCAACGTCAACGGATCGCCCACTTTGGCCTCGGAAGGGACCAGCGATGCGGCAAGCGTGAATTTGCCGATCGCTTGAACATAGGAACCCGGCCGGCCTTCGGCCGGTGCATCGCGGACGATGACGACGCGCGGCTTGGCGACGGCGAAAATATCCTCGGTTTCGGCCCGGCCCTGGGCGTCCACGGTGGTGACGAAGGCGCCTTTCAGCGTGACCGGACCGAACGCAAGTTCTCCTAACTGGCATGCCGTGAACTTGCGGACAAAATCGAATTCCCAATAGGCGGCGTCGCGGCCGGTCCGATCCTTGCGCATCGTGCGGCGAGGCTCGGGCAAAAAGCCCAAGGGGCCGTCGTCGAATAACGAAATGACGCTTCGCGATCCGATGTTGTTGATGCTGAAACCGCCGCGACGGCTGCGCAACGGCTCGATCCAGTCTTGCCAAGTCCGATCGGAACTTACGCCCGCCGGCAACGATTCGTCAGTGGCCCAAGGGATCGACAACGCCGGCAGACGCCGCAGGACGGTTACCGGATTCCGCTCGGCAACCGGTTCGGGCAGAGCTTTGACGGCGATGGTACAACGGATCGTAAAGGATTGCAGCGGATATACGTGCTGGCGGTCCGACGCGATCTCGAGGTGTGCCAGGTCCTGATCCGTCGGCGGGACAACCACCAAGGTCAAGGCAGGACCGGTGTAAGTCCGGCCGTCGATTTCGGCTGTGGGGGCGGGGATCGCTAACGTCCCCGAACGCTTGGGCGTCAGGGCGTAACGGAACGCGCGGCCGTACCGGACGACTTCGGTCATCCGGCCGTTGATAATGGTGACCTGCCGCGAGTCGAGCGAATCTTCGCCCAACGACTCGATCTGGAAATCGTCGAAACCTTCCAACTTGGGCGGTTGAGCGTCTTGAGCGTGGTTCAAGATCACCTGGTATTGGACCGCTTCGCCCTCGTAGATCCGCTGGTGAGACAGTTCGGCCAGTACCTCGGGCTCGTACTGAGCGGCTGCGACGGGACTTGTCAGCAGCAGGAGCAGACCAATCGGCCGCCACCAGGGGCCGGATCGGTTGATGTGTTTCGCAAAGCTCGCCGGATCGTGATTCATGGCGTTGGAAGACAGGCAGATTCTGGATTATCGATCATTTTCCATTGTGGCGCAGAAAAACGAAGCGGAACTCGCTGGCGGTCACCAGTCTTTCTCGACCGCGACGGCGCCGCGGCGAAATTGCTGCAACTCTTGCTGTTTTTCGCGGTACTGCCGGTCCCGCTCCCGCACTTTGCGCATCAGCGCCTCGGCTTGCTGCTGCGACAATTCTTGCGGCGGCTGGCCGGCCTCCGGCTGGTGCTGAGGTTGTTGGTCCTGCGGCTCTTTCGGCGGCTCCTGCGACGGTCCGTCTTGCGGCGGCTGTTTGGGCAGCAGGTCGGCGATCTCTCGGAACAGCTTGAGCGCTTCCTCCTGGTCGGGCAACGCGGCGGCAGGCCGTTCGTTTTTCAATTCGTCCGCCGCACGTCGAGTCAGCGGCGGGATTCGCGGCCCCAGTTCGACAGCTTTCTCCAAGGCCGGCCGGAAATCCGGCGGGGCAGGCGCCGCCGGTTCGTCCCCCGGCTGTGCTGATTTCGGAGGCGGCGCCGGCCCGGCAACGGGCGGCGGCAACTGCTCTAATTCCTGTTCGGCCCGCAACGGCAGAACTTCACTGCGGCGGTGGATGACGGTCTGCTCGTGCGATAATGCCTGGTAATCCAGCTCGTGATCGCTGCTTTCCTCGGCACCCTGTACCACCGTCTGCGAGCGTTCGACCAGCGTCTGCTGCCGGGCGGTTGTCGTCGCCAGAAATTGGGGAAATGGCGCCACGGCCAAGTAGATGTCTTCCAAGGCATCGAGCGATTGCTGTTGGACCTGGACTGCAGCCGCCAAATCTTGATCTGCCAATTGCTCGGCGGCCTGCGTCATGCTTTGATGCGCGCGATCCGCAAAACCGTGCAGCAGTTCCACGGCCTGGTCGGAGTCCGCGCCCGGGGGCGGCGCCTGCGGAGACGCTCCGCCGGACGGCGCGGGCGGCGGCGGTGCCAAGGCCTCGCGGATCTTGTCTTTCAGCGGCTGGATTTCCTCGGCCAGTTCCCGCTGCCGCTCGCCGGCTTGGGACACCGCCTGGCGGCGGCGCGGCGAATCACCTTCGCGCGTCGCAGCTTGGGCCGCTTGGCGCAAGGTGGTCTGCTCGGCCGTGATCATTTCGAGCATCTGCAGCAAATCCAGCTCTTCGCGCTGTTGCTGACGGTCCCGCTCGGCCCAGATTTGCTGCATGTGCTTGATCCATTGGCGGAGCACCTCCAGGTTGTGTCGGGCCGCGGCATGGTTGGCCCGCACTCGCAAACAATCGCGATAATGGGCCACCGCTTGGCCCAACAACTGCAAGCCCTGCTGGCGGACTTCGGGCGAAGCCGCTTCGGGTTGTTCTCCGAACAGCGATTTGGCCTTGCCCGCCGCGAGGCTGCCCAAGTTGTAATGCGATTCGGCTGCGACCTGCTCGTCGCGAGCCAGTGCCGCTTGCTGAAACAGTTCAACCGCCTTGTCCGCATCGCCGCCGGCGGCCTCCGCACAGGCCCGATCGTAGGCGATTCGCGGATCGTCCGGCAACGCCACATCCGCCTCGGCGAACCGCCGTGCCGCCTCGGCGTATTCGCCTCGCTCGAATTGCCGCATCCCCTCGCGCACGTGCCGCGCCGCCTCGCGCACGGATGCCGCCGCAAAGCCGGCCGAACCCCAAGCCGCCAGGACCAATCCCGCCGTCACCGCGGCGCGGCCGAAACGGCGCACGCGGCCCCTTCGCGGTGGAGCGACATCTGGGGCGTCGTTTCCTGTCGGGATCGGGCGCGGATAGCTGGCGACGAGCGTCTCGCCCAGCAGCGCAGCCAGTCCGAAAAAGACAAACCATTGGAACCGCTCGGCGTACCGCTTGCGCTTCTCTGTCTGAATTTCGCCGCGCGTCAATCCGGCCAAATGGGCTTCGTAGATCTGACCCAAGTCGTAGGCTCGGGTGCGGGCCGGGATGTACGCGCCGGACGTCTTCAACGCTATTTCCTTCAGCAGCCGTTCGTCCATCCGCGACCAGACCTCTTGGCCTTCATGCTTCAAGTAGCGGACATTCCCCGCTTCGTCGCGGACGGGAATCCGGCGGCCCTCGTCCGTGTCGCCCAGGCCGACCGCAAAGATCTTGATCTCCCGCTCGGCCGCCACATCGGCCGCTTCCAATGGGAACGAGTCTTGATCCTCGCCGTCCGTGATCAGCACGATCACCTGGTCGCGGTCGCGGGTCACATCGAGCGATTCGGTGGCCTTGCGGATCGCGTCGCCGATCAAGCTGCCGCCGCGCGGCGCACTGCTCGTGTTGACGCCCTCCAGGGCGTTGAGGAAGAAACCTTGGTCGGTGGTCAGCGGCACGATCACGGTCGGCGCACCGGCAAACGCGATGAGGCCCACGCGGTCGCCGGGCAACTTGCCCAACAGGTCGCGGATGTCCGACTTGGCCCGTTCCAGCCGGTTCGGAGCGACGTCTTCGGCCAGCATCGATCGGGACACGTCCAAGACCACGAACAAGTCCACGCCGCGCGCCGAGATCTGTTCGAAATATCCGCCGAACCGCGGCCGGGCCGCTGCCACCACCAGCAGCGCCACACCGATCAAGAGCAGCCCGCCCTTGATCCAAGCCCGCGATATGCCCGACGGCGGCATCAGCCGGCCGATCATCGCCGGATCGGCAAACCGCCGCGCCGCAGCCGAGCGCCGGCGATGCGCATGGACGAACACCGCCGCCAGCAACGGCAGCACCCACAGGGCGAACAACCAGATTGGATTCTCCCAACGCATAACAGACTATGGTAACGAACGAAAACGAGTTGCGGACAGCACTACCTGAAGGAGCACCAATCCCAGCCCCGGCAACAAGAACCACACATACAGTTCGCGGTACTCGGTGTACAACCGGCCTTCGGTGGCCGTTTTCTCCAGCTGATCGATCTCTGCGTATACATCGACCAACGCCTTCGTGTCTTGGGCGTTGAAGTATTTCCCGCCCGTCTCTGCGGCCAGCATCTTGAGGGTCGCTTCGTCCAGCCGCACGTGCTGCCGCACCAGCACCGAGCGGCCGAAACCGTCGACTGCGGGAAACGGGACGCTGCCCGTCGTGCCCACCCCGATCGAGTAGATCTTGATCCCAAACGCTTTGGCCGCCTCGGCCCCTTGCTGCGGTTCCGCGATTCCCGCCGTCTGCTCGCCATCCGACAGCAGGATGACGACCTTGCTCTTGGCCGCCACGTCTTTCAGTCGATCGACTGCCATCAACAGGGCATCGCCGATCGCGGTCGCCATCTCCTCTTCCATCAGTTGCTGGTTAATCACGCGGCCGCGGGTGTCCGTGATGGGATGAGGAATGCGCACGGTGTCCAAGACTTGCAACAGCGCGCCATGATCGAGCGTCAGCGGCACCTTGGCTTCGGCATAGCCGCCGAACGCGATCAGGCCGATCAAATCGTCGGGCCGTCCTGCGAGCGAACCTTGGCCGGAAACGAAATCTCGAAATACGCGTTTTACCGCCGTCAAACGATCGATCCGCTCGCCGTCCAAGCTGAAGTCCAACGCTTGCATCGACCCCGAGCGGTCGATGCACATTTGGATCGCGATGCCTTCGGTGCGGATGCGGAACTCTTGCAAGCCGTGCTGCGGCCGAGCCAAGGCAACGACGACCAGCAGCAGGCCAGCCGCCCGCAACCAGGGCAACAGCCGCTTGATCCGCATCGCCGGCGTGACCGGCAGTCCGCGCAGCAGGTCGACGCTGCTGTACAGCACCGCGTGCCGCCGGACGCGTTCGCTCCACCAGACGATGGCCGGCACGATCGGAATGAGCGCCAGCCAGAGCGGGTCTTGCAGCCGCCAGTCCATCATGCCGCCGCCTCCCGCACCCGCAAGCCAAGGAAATCCTGTGCCCTCCGGAACGTCTGTTCGATGTCCGCGGCGGCTGGCTCCCGGGCCGCGAACTTGACGAGATCGGCCGATTCCAGGAACGCTTTCAGACGCATCCGCTCGTCGGCAGAAAACGATCGGCCCCGCCCGATCTCGCGCAGGAATTCCTCGGTCGTCTGCTCCGGAGCATGGATGCCGGTCGTCCGCTCGATGAACCGGCGCACGATTCCCGTCAGCCGGACGTAGAACGACTTGACATCGGTCGCGGCCAAGTCCTCCTGCACCAACGCATCCAGTTCCAAGTAGGCTAGTTCTTGTGGTGACAAGGGTGTTTCGGCACTCTCCCGGCGGCGCCGGCGCAACAGCCACCAGCATCCTGCGGAGGCCGCGGCGACCGCCAAGAGGCCGCCGGTCAGCCACGGCGTTGTGACGGCCGCGGGCTGCGGCAACTCGATCGGTCCCGCCATTGGCTTCAAAGCGTCCAACGACGGAGCTTCCCCTTCTAAGACCGACGTGATCTCGACGGCCAAAGACTCCGTTTCGATCGTGTGCCGCCGGCCGTCGCCTTGAACGCGGCGGTCGGTGAAGTTTATCGAAATCGGGTCGATGTGCTGCAGCCCCGTTTGCACAGGTTCCAGCGTGTAAATCTGACGCCGAATCTCTCGATCACCTCGAGTTTCGGGCAGCGGTTCGCGGAAATCACGAATCAAGAATCCCCCGATCGCTTCACCAAACGGCGGCTTTTCGACTTCTATGCCCCGCGCCGCGTCGATCGTCAAGGTCAAGGTCGGCTCGTCTGATAGCCGAGCAGGCGATGGAGACACTTCGACCGTGACTTTGATCAACCCGCGATCGATTTCGGTTCGGGCCGAGCCCGCAGATGTATTTCCGGCCGGTGTTACCGCCGGTTGCGGCGTGGCCCGCCCGCAGCCGGCTTGTAGCATCAACAGTAGCAAGAAAGTGACACGCCGAGAACGAGGCGACGGACGCGAAACAAGTCCGCTGATCGAATGTCGCCGTTTTGTCATACGGATATGGTCGGATGTCATGTTCCGTAACATCAATGTCATGGTTGGTTCAAATTACGCGGGGAATTGTAAAGTATACCGGCGGCGTTTGAGAATGGCACACACGGGCTTCCGTGTCGGCTTTCTATGGAGCAGGCTTGTCTGGACCCGCACAGCGGGGATAAAATTGACGTTGCAAATCGCACGGTCGCATCGCGTGCTGGACGATGATGGCATTTCGTTCTGTTTTGCCTGCGACCCGAAGCCGCATTTTCGGGAGACGACTCTTGTTAGACCTGTTGCAGCAGTCCAGACGGCGACGGCCAAGCGCTGATGGGACGGTGGATTTCGCTTCGCTTGAATCGGGGGATCACCTCGATCAGCCGACGTTTCATGCTCGTTACACGGCGGCACCCGAAGACGTCAAGGCGGAGCTAATTGGAGGAGTCGTTTACATGTCTGCTGCTCTGCGTCGGCCTCATGGACGATCAAGTGGCTTGCTGATTCGCTGGCTCGGCGCCTACGAGGACGAGACGCCCGGCGTCGAGGTCTACGACAATACCACGACGATTTTGGGCGAGGACAGCGAACCGCAGCCGGACGCCTGTCTGATCATTCAACCGGAATGCGGCGGTCAGATGCGCGTGAGCGAGGACGACTATCTGCATGGCGCCCCGGAATTGGTCGGCGAGGTGGCGTCGAGCACCGAATCCTACGACCTGCACAGCAAGAAGCGGGACTATGAACGAGCCGGAGTTCGGGAATATCTGGTGATCGCATTGCGGCAACAGGCGGTGTTCCGGTTCGTCAACCAGAACGGCAAATTCACGGAAAAAAGGCCGGATGCAGACGGGATCTTCCGTTCAGAAGTTTTTCCCGGCCTATGGTTGGACCCTGCGGCCCTGATCCAACAGGACGTTCGACGCCTGCAAGCCCCGTTGCGGACCGGGCTCGCGACTCCCGAACACGTCGCCTTCGCCGCCCGATTGGCGGCCGGACGAACGGCAGATTGAATCGCACCGTCGCCCCTGCCCGCCGAGCGGAACAGCGGGGGAGAGGGCACGGTGAGGGGTGGCAAGCACCGTTCGAGAAATATGTGGCGCAGGCTTCCAGGTTGCGATGACACGATCTACCGCAAGCCCCATGGAACTCCAAGTCTGTCCAGGCAGTTCGAACAAGCATGTCAACGATCTCTGAGGCCCATCCGATTCTTGGTTCCGCAGGCGAGACGATGACGGTCAGGATGAGGTCCGAGTACCGTCGATGTTGCCTGTACGTCGTTGTCGGCTTCAGCCTCGTGACGGCTTTGGTGGCGGTGCTGCCGCCGCAGAAGGCTTGGTGGCCGATGGGATTTGTTCTTGGGCCTTGTGTGCTGTTGTGGTTGTACACCCATAGCTGGCGGTTGCGGATCGATCGCATCGGCCTCGCAAGACGCCGACTGGGTGTCTGGTCCACTTGGACATGGAGCCAATTTGCGGACGGCGCGGTGCAAGCCACGGACGGCTCCCTGTGCTTTCGCTGCCCCACTCGACCCTGGTGGGATCGCTGGCTGCTCCTGGAATACGTGGACGCGGGCGTGGCGGAGCGAGTGGCACGTTTTTGCAGCGGCTTGCTGCCCGTCCCCGCGGCGTCCGATCCTGTCCCAGCCCCCTCCGAAGTTGTCATTGACTGCGGCGTCTTCCGTCAGCTTCGCCTTTCGGCAGAGGGAATCGAACTCACGGACCGGTGCGAAACGCGGCAGCTTGGCTGGGAGGCTGTCTTGACATTCCGGCTGGTCCGCAAGATCGTGGAACGTACGGTTGTGAATCGTCTGGAATTGCAGTTCGACGGCGGGAATGACGTTCACGGAGAAATCAAGTTGGTCGTGGTCGATGGCCAGCGGATCGGGACGATAAGCAAACGCCGATTGGATTGGGCGCACCCCATCTCGTCCCTTGTGCCGGCGCGCTGCTGGCAGGTCTTTCAGACGTTTGGCGAGCTTCAGAGCCGCGCCGAAGGCGAGTTCCGGCTTGCCCACTGGCAGCAGAAAGCGACGACCGTGCGGCGATGGCGACCTTGGCTGCCGCTGGCCTTGCTGGCCGTCGGCAGCTATGTGTATGCGCCGAAGTTCGTTGCCTGCTGGAACGCCCAGTTCTTACCGCCGTGGTGGAAGGCTGTCGCATTGGCCTGCCTCGCCCTGACGATGTTCGTCCCTGCCGCGATGTCGTGGGCGTTCTTGTACTACTCGGCCCACGCCTTTGCGGAACGAATCCGCCAGACCGAGGAGGCGCTGCTGCAGCTCGCTGCCGGGGACGAGGCAATGGAGTCGGCCCAGCCGTGAGTCTGTGCTCATGAATCGTCCTCCGCCACAGGCCACGTTTCTCGTGGGGCAGGGAACGCTACCGCAAAGACTCTCGCCCCCGTCCCCGCAGAACGCTAATCGGTTGCCCGTGCCGCCGGGGCGGGGGTCTGCTTGCCGCCTCCGTCCCAACGTTCCAGCTGCACCTGATACCGCTGCATCAGTTCGTCCGCCAATCGCCGCGACATCTCTTCGCGTTTCCGTGCCACGTAATCGGCTCGGACGCGGTCGCGGATCTCGGCCAGCGGCGGCGTGCGGGCCGGCGACTTGCCTTCGATCAATACCAGGAACCGCCGCCCGTCGTGCTCAAGGGGCTCTTTCGTCCACGCGTGGGGCTCCAAGGCGAACAGCGACTCGGCGTTCCCCAATCGCGGATGCGGCTGGCCGCGGACGAGCGTATCCGGCGGTGACTTCTCCTCGTCCGGCTCCGGTTCGCCGCGCCGCTTCCGTTGCCACTGGCGGAAATCGTCGGCCGAGCGGATGCCTTCCAATACGGCGGCAGCTTGCTCGTCCGGCTGCAGCTCTTCGATCCGGACCGTCAGCGTTTCGGGATGGCGGTACTGGCTCTCTCCCAGCTTGTAGAAGGCTTCCAAGTCGACGTCGGTCGGCTGGATCTTGGCCAGTTCGCGAGCCTGGAAGCGGGCGGCCAGCAGATGGTCTTCGACGGCTTGCCGAGCGGTCACGTATTCTTGCTCGCGGTCCAGTCCCAACTCCCGCGCCCGCCGCGTGAACAATTCGGTCTGCAACAGTTCGTCGAACAACTGTCGCCGCGTCTCTGGTCGGGCGAACTCGTCCAGCAATTGTTGCCGCAACGTTTCGACTCCCGCGGCTCCCTGCATTGCCAGCATCTGGTCGACTCGGCGTTCGATCAGACGGTCCAAATCGGCCTCGGTCAGCGATTCCCCGGCCAGCGTCGCCAGAACCTTGCCCTGCTGAACGTCGCCCGCCCCGGCCTCGACGCGCCGCGACAACTCGCGGCCGACTTCGCCGTACAAGCCCAGCCGCCGCAGGCAGGTCACCAGTTCGGGTCCGACTTTCTTGCGCAACGCCGGATCGTCCTCCGCCGCTTGTTCGCAGCGCAGCAGTACCGCTGCGGCCCGGTCGAACTGCTCGGCCTGCATGAGCAAGCGGCCGACGCGGAACCAGACCTCAGCCCGATCGCGAGCCTGCGGCGTGCTCCGCAGGTATTCCTCCCACGCTTCGGCCGCCTGGGCGTACAGGCTGCGGTTTTCCAATTCGTGCGCCAATTCCCGCTGTCTGCCGGGGCTCTCCGCCGCAATTCCGCCGCCGGACGCGGCAGGCCGGCCGCCGCGTTGCAACAAGCTCCATGCCAATACGCCCAGAACCGCCAGCTGAAGCGCGACGATCAAGATCAGCCAGCCGCGGGGCACCGTGCCCGCCGTATGCCGTAGGCGCCCCGGCGGATCACCTAGACTCAAATGGGGTCGGTTCAGATCCGTGGTCATCGAAATCGTTTCTCCCGCATTCGGAAAAATCGCCGCAGACTTGCGACGTAGTCTCCTCGAGTGTCGATCGGCAATTCGTCGACGCCGACCCGTTTCAATTCGGACTGGAATGTCTCACGCCGCTTGGTGGCGCGCGACTGGAATAGGGCCCGCACTCCAGGATGCCGTGTGTCGACCTCCACGACCTCGCCGGTCTCGGCGTCTTGCAAGGTGATGAAGCCCACGTCGGGCAATGCCTGCTCGCGCGGATCGGCCACGGAGATCGCCGTGACGTCGTGGCGGCCCTTGGTTACGGCCAGCGCCCGCCGCGCACTGGGGCCGATAAAGTCGCTGACCAAGAACACCACCGCCCGCCGTTTTTGGACATGGTTCAGGAAGTCCAGCGCCGCTTGCAAGCGAGTTTCGCGGGCAACCGGCCGCTGGCCGACCAGCTCCCGGATCAAATGCAGCACGTGCGACTTGCCCTTCCGCGGCGGATAGTAGTCCAGCACGTCGTCACAGAAGGTCAGCAGCCCTACCTTGTCGTTATTCTTCAGCGCCGAGAACATCAGCAGCGCCGCTACTTCGACCACCAAATCCAGCTTGGACCGCTGCGCCGACCCGAACACACCCGAAGCGGACACGTCGACCAAAAACAAGACCGTCAACTCGCGCTCTTCGCAGAATCGTTTGATGAAACAGCTGCCCGTCCGCGCCGTGACGTTCCAGTCGATCGTGCGAATATCGTCCCCCGGCTGGTACTCGCGGACTTCGTCGAACTCCATCCCGCGGCCGCGAAATACGCTCTTGTACTGGCCCGCGAATAAGGCGTTCACGGCGCGGTTGGCCACGATCTGAATGCGGCGGACGCGTTTCAAAATGTCGGCGACGGCTTGGTCCGGCATGGTTTACCTCACGGTTCGTCTGAGCCGGGGCTGGGAAGCTTCACGGCACCGGCACCGTGCTTAAAATCTTGGCGATCACGTCCTCGGCGGTCATCTCCTCGGCTTCCGCCTCGTAGGTCAGGATGACGCGATGCCGCAGCACGTCGTGGGCGATGTCCTTGACGTCCTGCGGCGTGACGTAGCCGCGGCCTTGCAGGAACGCCATCGCCCGCGCGCCCAGCCCCAAGTAAATCGACGCCCGCGGCGAAGCCCCGTAATCGATCAGCGGCGCCAAATCCGCCAACGCGAACGCCGCCGGTTCGCGCGTGGCCCGCACCAGGTTCAGGATGTATTCCTTGATCTGGTCGTCGATGTAAATCAGCCGCACCACGTCCTGCATGGCGGAGATCTCGGCCGGATTCAACACCGGCTGGACCGTCCGCGCCGTCCCGTCCAGCGCCATGTCCAACACGCGGCGTTCTTCGTCCGGCTGCGGATAGCTGATCTTGATCTTCAGCATGAACCGGTCGACCTGAGCTTCGGGCAACGGATACGTCCCCTCCTGTTCGATTGGATTCTGGGTCGCCATCACCAAGAACAAGCCCTCCAGCGGATACGTTGCATCGCCGATGGTCACCTGCCGTTCCTGCATGGCTTCGAGCAACGCCGATTGCACTTTGGACGGCGCCCGGTTGATTTCGTCGGCCAGCACGAAATTGGCGAAGATCGGACCTTTGCGCGTCTTGAACGTCCCCTCGCCAGGCATGTAGATCATGGTCCCGATCAAGTCGGCCGGCAGCAGGTCCGGCGTGAATTGAATCCGCTGGAACCGCGTCGCCAGGGCCTGCGCCAGGGACTTGATCGCCGTCGTTTTGGCCAAGCCCGGCACGCCTTCGAGCAAAATGTGCCCGTCCGTCAGCAAGCCCACCAGCAGCCGGGAGATCATCTCCTGTTGCCCGACGATGGTCTTGCGCAGCTCGCCGTTCAGCCGCTCGATCAACTCCGCCTTCTCCGCCACCCGGTCTTTGATCTGATTGACGTCCACACGCACGGTCTGGCTCCTTTGTTCTAAGTTGCGAAGATTTTCGTGCCTCCCGCCGTTCTGTCAAGGGCGCGCTGTGGGAACCAGTCGCTGGGATCCTTGCGATTGCCCGCAGACAAGGGGATCTATGTCAACGAGCGGTGATGATGCGGAAGACACGGCCAACAAGTGGGCCGTGCCACGCGGAATGCTGCGGGGCTTCATTTGGCAGCGCTTTCATTCGGCAGCGCTGTTGTCAGCCGCGTGCCGGAGGATTAGGATCTTAGCTGGTTTGTGAATCCGTCGATGGGATCCGAAGTGTTACAGAACGTGGCTCAAGGAGAAAACACCATGCGTCGCCAGTTGCTCGCTTTATTGTGTGCCGTGGTCGTGGCCGGATGGATGCAACCGGTCAGGGCGGAAGAAACGCCGTCCAAGGTGCTCCGCGCGGGAATGATCGGTCTGACGACTTCGCACGTGCCCGCCTTCACCAATGTGTTGAATGATCCGAAGGCCGTCGGCGATTTGGCCGATGTCCAGGTCGTAGCCGGTTTCACGGGCGGCGTTGCGGACAATCCATCCAGTTGGGACCGCCGCGAGAAGTTCACCGAAGAGCTGCGCCAGAAAGGAGTCAAGATCTACGAGACGATCCCCGAAATGCTCGAACACGTCGACGTGGTGTTCTTGGAAGAAGTCGACGGCCGCCCGCACTTGGAGTGGGCCCGTCCCGTGATCGCGGCCGGCAAGCCACTGTTTATCGATAAACCGCTGGCCGGTTCGCTGGCCGATTGCATCGAGATCTTCCGCTTGGCCAAGGAAGCCAACGTGCCGTGCTTCTCGAGTTCGTCGCTTCGCTTCGGTTCGGATTTGGCGCCGGTCCGCAGCGGCGAATCGGAATTCGGCCAAGTCAAGAGCTGTGTGGCCTGGGGCCCGATGAGTATCGAGCCGAACCATCCTGACTTGTTCTGGTACGGGATTCACGGCTGCGAGATTCTGTTCACCATCATGGGGACGGGCTGCAAGACGGTGACCCGCGAAGCGCCGGACAAGGTCGCGGGAGTCTGGGCGGACGGCCGCACCGGGAAATTCGAGGGCCGCAAGGGCTACGGGGCCGACGTGGTCGGGACCAAGGGCAGCGGGACGGTCGGCAAGTACGAGGGATACAAGCCGATGGTGATCGAAATCTGCAAGTTCTTCAAGACCGGCAAGCCGCCCGTGTCGATGGAGGAAACGCTGGAGATTTATACGTTCATGGAGGCCGCCGACGAGAGCAAACGGCAAGGTGGCAAGCCGGTCAGCATGGAAGACGTCTTCCAGAAAGCACAAGCGGTCAACGCGGCTCGCAACCAGTGAGACTGCCAACGAGTCCCCAGAGGCCGACTCCCATGCAACCAAGCAAATCCACGACTGCGGCAGTATTTCTTGTCCTGTGCCTGCTCGGCTCGACCGCCGCTGAATCACGAGCGGCGGAGCCTCGCTGGCTGCCCGCCACGCCGGAGAACCTGCCGCGCTGGCGCGGATTCAATCTGTTGGAAAAGTTCATCCTGACGAGGGGACGCATGCCGTTTCTCGAAAAGGACTTCCAACTGATCTCGCAGCTCGGCTTCAATTTCGTGCGGTTGCCGATGGACTATCGCTACTGGATCCAGGACGGCGACTGGGAGCGGTTTGACGAAGCGACATTGCGCGAGATCGACCAGGCGGTCGAGTGGGGCGGCCGCTACGGCATTCATGTGTGCATCAACTTTCATCGCGCCCCCGGCTATACGGTCGCCAAGCCGGCGGAGAAAACCAGCCTGTGGACCGATCCCGAGACGCAGCGCGTTTGTGCGCTGCATTGGGCCGAGTTTGCGCGCCGGTATCGAGGCATTCCCAACGAACGGCTCAGCTTCAATCTGATGAACGAGCCGGCGGGCGTCGAGCCGGACGCTTATCTGGCCGTGGTTCGCAAGCTGGTGGCGGCCATTCGCGCCGAAGATCCGGAGCGACTGATCATTTCCGACGGCCTGCAATGGGGCCAACTGCCATTGTTGGAATTGCGCGAATTGCGAGTTGCCCAGGCCACGCGGGGCTACACGCCCGGCGAGATCAGCCATTACAAGGCCAGCTGGGTCAACAGCGAGCATTTTCCGGAGCCGCAGTGGCCGCGACCGTTGCCGCCCAACGGCACGCTGCTGAGCCCCACGAAAAAAGAAGGTTCGCATCCGCTGATCATCGACGGCCCGTTCGCATCCGCCACCGAATTGCGGCTCCGCGTGCTGACCGTGTCGATGGCCGCGGTACTGGTGGCCGAGGCGGACGGCGAGCCGATTTTGGAGCACACGTTCCAATGCGGTCCCGGCGAGGGCGAGTGGAAGAAAGCGGAATTCAAGCCGCAATACAACATCTACCAGAACTTGTACGACCGCGACTATACGGCGGCAATTCCCGCCGGCACGAAACAGGTCCGTGTGCGGGTCGTCGACGGCGACTGGCTGCAGATCGGCGAGCTCGGACTGCGGCCCGAGGCGGACGGCGGAACCGAAGCGACACTCAAGCTGAAGCAGGATTGGGCCAAGCCGCCGGAACCCATCCGGTATGCGCCAGGCCAGCCGGGCGGCCCGTTCGCCGGAATTCCGATGCAGGACCGGGCTTGGCTGTGGAAGACGTGCATCGCGCCTTGGAAAGAGGCCCAGGCGCTAGGCGTCGGCGTCATGGTGGGCGAATGGGGTTGCCATAACAAGACCCCGCACGACGTATTCCTGCGCTGGGCGGAGGACAGCTTGAGCAACTGGCAGCAAGCCGGCTGGGGCTGGGCCTTGTGGAACCTGCGCGGTTCATTCGGCGTTCTGGACAGTGGTCGTGCGGATGTCGAGTACGAATCGTTCGAAGGTCACCAGTTGGATCGAAAACTGCTGGATTTGCTGCAGCGGTACTGAAGGAACTTAATGCCCCGCCGTTTCTTTGCGTCTTGGCGCGAGAATCGTTTCTGTTTGCTCTTTCACGCAGCCGGCGTCTTGACTTTGCCTTCCGGTTGTCCCCACAATAGTTTTGCCTTACCCACCGTTGCAGCTTGACCGGCTCGAATCGGTCGTTCTGTATTCTTCCCCTTGTTCTCGAAAGGACGAACTATGACGTTCTCGCGACGTACGTTTCTCAAACGGGCCGCCGCCTCGGCGGCCGTCACTCCCTTCCTTTTGCCGTCGCGGATCTGGGCGGCGGAGACCTCGCCCAATGCGCGGCTGGCGATGGGCTTCATCGGCATGGGCACGCAAAACCGCGGCTTGTTGGGCGGGTTCATGAACAACGCGGACGTCCAGGTGCTGGCGGTTTGCGACGTGGATACCACGCGCCGCGAAGCCGCCAAGAAGCGGGTGGACGATTTTTATTCCAGCCAAGGTGCCGCCAGCGGCCAATGCGCGGCTTATAACGATTTTCGCCAGCTCATCGAACGCAAAGATATCGACGCGGTCTGCATCGCCACGCCGGACCACTGGCACGCTATCATCACCCTCGCCGCGCTGCGGGCGGGCAAGGACGTGTATTGCGAAAAGCCGCTGACCCATAACATTCATGAAGCGATCGAGGTCATTCGGGCCGTCGACGCCAATCAGCGCGTCTTGCAGACCGGCTCGATGCAGCGGTCTTCGAAGGAATTCCGCATCGCCTGCGAACTGGTCCAGAACGGCGTCATCGGCAAGCTCGAGCGGGCCGAGTGCAGCTTTGGCGATCCGGGGATTCCGTGCGAGCTGCCCGAAGAAGAGATGGAGCCGGGTTTGGATTGGAATATGTGGGTGGGGCCGGCGGCGATGCGGCCTTACAATTCGGTGCTCAGCCCGCGGGGCGAACACAAGCACTTCCCGAACTGGCGGGCCTTCCGCGAGTTCGGCGGCGGCATGGTCACCGACTGGGGCGCCCATCACCTGGATATCGCCCAGTGGGGCCTGGGGATGGATGATAGCGGACCGGTCGAAGTGCTGCCGCCCGAAACGCCCGGCGACAAACGGGGCGCGAAACTGGTGTATGCCAACGGCGTTACCGTCGAGCACAAGAACGGCTTCGGCGTGCATTTCTACGGCACGGAGGGCGAGGTCCAGGTGAACCGCGGCAAATTCACGCTCAAACGCGGCGACCAGATGATCGCCTCCTGGACCGGCAGCGACGAGGACAAGGAGAAGAAAACCTCGTGCGCCGCTCAAGTTCAGATCGCCGAGCGGGAGTTCCTGCAGGATGCGAAAATCAAGCTGTACGACAGCAAGAACCATCTAGGCAATTTCCTGGACTGCGTCAAAGAACGGAAGAAGCCGGTGACCAGCGAACAAGAAGGCGGACGCACGGTGATCTGCTGCCACTTGATGAACCAGGCGTATTACCACGGCCAGAAACTGAAGTGGAACCCGAAGGACTTCGCGTTCGTCGACGGCACCGGCGACCCCGCTTGGCTGACCCGCGATTACCGCGGTCCGTGGAGCGTCTAAACGACGTCGTGCGCCGGTGATGCGTCGCGGAGCGGAAGATGCTCCGCGATGTTCCGGAGACGCGGCGCCAGCGTTTGCATGGCACGGTCATCTAGAACTCAGTTCGTGTGGGCTTGCCGGCCTTGGACGTGATCTCGATCCAGTCGATGAGGACGGGTCGATCTTGTTTCGGCACATAGACGCGGACGATGCCAAGCGGGCCGGTCGCGGGAACTTCGATCATAATCTCCTGCCAGTCGCCGCCGTCAAGCGTGTAGGGCACGGATTGGGCTTGGGCCTGCGCCCCGCCGGGAAGCCAATCGCAGTGCGAAACGCCGCCGCCGGCTTTGATCCGCAACCGTACCACGCTGGCACCGCTGTGCTTGCCCGCAGCGAAGCCCAGAAAGCTGGCGTCCGTGAGGTTCCCGACACTCAAGACGCCATCCTTTACCGCGGCGCTACAGTTGCGGGCCTTCCAGCCTTGCAGCGCCGCCTCGCCGTCGTCCGTCGCAGCCGGTCGAGCGGCGGTCTTGGGGCGTGGCTTTTCTCGGGGCCTCGGCTGGCCTTCGAGTTCCGGATGATACTTGGCAGGATCGAAGGCCGGGTTGGGAATCGGCACGGCGGCTTTCGTGTCGGTCAGGAATTTAGCGATGCGTCCGTCGAGTTCGCGCACCAACTCTGGTTTCTGCGATGCAAGATTGTTTTTCTCGCCGAGATCTTCGCGCAGATTGAAAAGCAGATGGCGATGCGCGCCGTTTTCGCCGCCGTGAAAGATGCGGATCAGCTTCCAGTCACCGCAGTGTACGGACACAGAGGGAGGCAGCCAGTCGGGCACACCGGGATTGTGCGGAAAGTACTGGAATACGGCTTCGCGAGCGAGTTCGGCACCCTGGAGCGCGGCAAGCACGCTGATGCCGTCGAATCGCTGATCGGACGCGGGGGACAGTCCAAGTCCCTCAAGCAGCGTCGGATAGTAGTCCTCGCTCTGGATGACGGCATCGCTGCGTGAGCCGGCGGCGGTGATGCCGGGCCAGACGATGATGCACGGCACGCGCGTGCCGCCTTCGAACATCGTGGCTTTGCCGCCCCGCAGCGGAGCGTTGCTGGTGGGCGTCGTGCCGTCCACCTCGTTATACATGTTCCCGCCGTTGTCGGAGGTGAAGAGGATGATTGTGTTGTCCGCGATCTGGAGCCGGTCCAGCGCGTCGAGCAGGGTGCCGACGGCGTCGTCCATGCTCTCGATCATCGCAGCATAGGTGGGACTGCGCTGCGGATTGGCTGGATTCGCCCGCGAACGATACTCATCGATCAGCGTCTGCTTGGCGTCAAACGGAGCATGGACGCTGAACATCCAGTAGTTGAGATAGAACGGCCGGTCTCTGTTTTTTTCCATCCAGGTAACCGCTTCCACGGCCATGCGATCCTCAATATGCTCGCCGGCGACGCGTTCGGTAATGTTCGCGAACCTCCACGGTGCAACAAAGCTGCCCGCCGGTCCCGGCCCCGAGTGATGCGGCACGTCGACCTCGAAGCCATGCTGCAGCGGCGAATGCGGCTCCGCGCCGAGGTGCCACTTGCCGAAGTGCCCTGTGGCATACCCCGCCTCCTTCAGCGACTCGGCCAATGTGCGATACTCCGTCTTTAACCGCGTCAGCGGTGTGGGCTGAATCGCCTTCTGATCCGGTGCCGCCGCTTTTCCGAGCGTAACTTCCAGCACCACCTGCGGCAAGTGGCAGTTGGGCGTGGTGATGCCCGTGCGGGCCGGACTCAGCCCCGTGAGAATCGCCGAACGCGTGGGCGAGCACAGCGGACTGGCCGAATACGCGGCCGTGAACGTCATGCCCCGCTTGGCCAGCCGCTCGATGTTCGGCGTCCGATAAAATTGGGTGTGCCCATACAGCGTCGTGTCCGCCCAGCCCAGATCGTCGGCCAGGATGATCACGATGTTGGGCGGAACCGCGGCCTGGACCGCAATTGCGGAGAGGCAAGCGAATGCGAGCCCGCCGCCCCAAAGACACAAACGCCCGCCCCCCCTGTCTCCTTTCGCGTCAGCTACTCGAAGCTGACGACCCGATACGTGTTGCCCGGCAGCTTACTCGGCTCCAATCAGCACGACGCGGTCAACGAAGATGGCGTCCAGTTGGGGATTGTGTCCGTGGGCAAACCAGAAGTATGCGCCGGGGACGAAGTCGATCACGCCCAAATCGATCCAACGGAATTTCCCGTCGAACGAGCCGTCCTCGGTCGCGAAATCTCTGGGATTGAGCGTCATGCTCTTGAGCGACTTTTTGCCCTGCGCGTCGTAAACGCCCCACGAGCCGAGTCGGCCTTCCCGGACGGTTCCTTCACAGCGAAGCGATGCGAGCAGGCGGTACTTGCCGCGAACCGGCGGGGTATAGTTGGTATTCCAATCGACTTTCGTTCCCATGCGGACGCTCTTGCCGTTCCAGCCCTCCGCGTCGTCGGCGATCGTCGCCGCGTCGTTGTAATTGTTGAACGACAAAGCATCGAAAACGACCCAGGCGTCTTCCGGAACGCCCCTGCAAATCTCCGGCGGATTCTTCTGTGCGATGAATCCCGCCTTCAGACCTTCGAGGTACGAGCCGAAATTCTTTTCCTGTGAAATGACCGCGGCTTTCGTCTTGAATCGTTGGCACCGCTGGGCGAACTCCTCGGCCGCCGTCCGCGGATCTTTCGGGCCGAAAAATGGCAGCTTCTTTTCGCGTGCTTCGCAGCGCAGCGGATAGTAACGGCTCAGCCAGACGTGGTCGACGCCCATCTTGGATTTCTGCAGCCGGCGCAGCTCGTCGGATTCCGGACCGTAGACTTTCGTCGCCGTTTCGATCGCTTCGTTCATGATCTCAGTGACCTGATTGAGCGTCGGCAGATCGATCCACTTCGCCGAGTTCATGCCGAAGCACCCCAGATAGATTTTCTCCTTTTCCGCCTGCGTAATCAGAACATCCCAATACCGCTGGATCCGCGGGGCAACCGCTGCGCCGTAATAACCGCGCAGGAACTCGCCGATCAACCGTTCGCCGTCCAGGTGCGGCTCCCACATGACGCGCAGGAGCAGCCAGTTCTTCAGTTCGCAGAAGTCGTCGCCTTCGCCTTCTTCAAACAGGCCGATGGCGCCGTGCTCGACAAAATAGCGCACGTTTGGCACCAGCACGCGCAGGTTTGGATGCGGACCCAAGTAGTCGTTGTAGTTGGTCGTATAGTCCCAGATGAACAGGTATTTGGCCAGCTTGCTCCAGCCTTCCATGTCCGCGGCGAACTTCTGGTTCTGCTCGCCGTCCAGCGGCTGGATATAGGAACATTCGATCGTACACAGACGAATCAGGACGTTGTCGCGCGGTTTGATCGTCTTGGGAGGACGGCGGGTATACTGATACGCCAGCGATTCCACCAGCACGTCCGGAAACTCCTTTTCGACCGCTTCGGCGACTTGGTTGAGCATCAAGACGAGCGTGCCGGCGTGACTTTCTTCCGCGTCGTCGATCGCCCTGCATTTTTCGCAGGTGCAGAATCCGAGCCAGTCGTTTTGCGACACGTCGATGATTTTGCCGTCGGGATTCTTCCGCAGCGTCTCCAGGACGTTCTCGATCAACTCCCGGATCATTTCTTCGTTGGTCAGGCAGAGCTGGGCGCGTTCATCCTTGCGTTTGCCGTCGATTTCCGAGTACCAGTCGGGATGGGCGTCGAAATACTTTTCGGGCGGAAGATATTTGTAGAACGAATGGACGAAATTGATGATCCGAACCGCGCCGCCGTATTCCGGGGTGAGGAACCCGTTGCCTTTCATGCGGGCGGAAAAGACGGTCGGCTGCGCGTCCCGGTGGTACATCTCGCGCGAGATCAACTGCGGCGCGTAGGAAACATGCAGGTCGTCCGCAACGGCCAGCGTTGGCCTTGTTGGAATATACGTATCGCCGGGCGCCCACCAGCGAACACCGACGACGTCCTGCAGGAACGAATAAACCGCGTACAGGCAGCCGCGTTTCTCGTGTCCGGCGAGAATCAGGTTTCCGCCGTCCATCTTGATCAGGATTTCGTCGAACTTGTAATCCTTGTGTGGGGCCTTGGTCGTCCGGCCGACAAACATCAACGACTTTCCGTCCGCGGGGACGGCGGTTTCGGCAATGGTCTGGAAATCCGCGCCGGTCACGAGCTTCAGATGCTCCGACAGTTCGCGCGCGGCTGTCTTCTCGACAATGGTCGGCTCGTCGGGCAGCACGATTTTCCAACCGGTTGCCCCGTCATGGGCCAGTTCAGCGGAATACAGACACGTCTGCAGAAGCAGCAGACCGAACGACAGAAGCAAAGGTCTTTTCATGGCTTTCCTATGTGGTTGCGATCATGGCAGTAGCTGCATGAGAAATCCGGATTAGTTCTTCCACAGTTCCCGGATCGTTTCGACGGTGCGATCGACCAGTACTTGGCCGCCTTCCGGGCCGACCAGGTTGCTCATGACCGTAGCACTGTAGTTCGTAAAGGGCTTGTCATCCAGCGCGCCGCCTGCCATCGCCCGCGGCGTCGGCAGATAGTAGGCGTGCTGGCGGCTGGCGCCGGCCAATTGAATCTGGAACGTTTGCACGGCCGGGCTGCGGGCCTCGATCTGCACGCCGTAATCGAGAAACAGTTCGAAGGGACTGGTGGCGATCGCCACGTCGCCCAAACGCAGCACGTGTAACTCCATCTCGTAAGTCTTTCCCTCGCCCTGTTGCTGGGCCAGGTAGCGTTCGGCCACCGAGCGATAAAGGGTCCGGGTCCAATAATCCGAGTTTCCAAGCGCCGGCTTGGCATCGATGGTTTCGCAGACCTTCTTGGCCACGGCGTATTCGGCCTCGCTGACGATTCGCGCGGGCAGCTCCAGCGGCTGTACCCGATGCACGAGCGGCACGTCCGTACGGATGTCCTTGGCGATGACGCCGGCCACGTCTTCGAAGGCGTCGGCCACGCGCCGGCCGATTTCCTGGCTGTAGGTCAGGCCGCGGAATTCGTGCATCCGCTGCTCGCTCTTCCGATTCAACTGCGGCCGGGGCGTTTGGTCGCCGGCCGGAGCGCAGAATCCCAACACGCATACATCCTCGCCATGGCGCTCGTGGATCAAGCGGCGGACGTCGTGCCAGAAATCGGCGCTGACTTGGCTGCCGCCCTCGGCCTGGGCCGTCGTCGCCAAGGTCAGAGCGGCCGCCTTCAGCCGCTTCTGCGAGTCGTAGAAGCACAGGATGTGGACGCCGTGGTCCTCGTAACCCTCGATCCCGCGAAATTCCGGAGTACTCGTGTTGCCGTGCATCTTGGCCGTGCCGTCGCTGTACACCACGCGGCGGTTGTGACCGGCGACCGCATGTCCCAACCCCCAGGCAACGGCTCCCGCTGCCCGGCTGGTCCAGGCTTTCCCAACCGCCACGGCCATTTGCTCGTACAGCCACGGCACGTACTCCTTGGGCTGCATGGCGTCCTCATAGTCCTTCTCTTCGTACCGGTCTTGCAGGAGCACGGGCGCCGTGTGCGTGTGCGTGGCGGCCAGAAACAGCTTGCTGAGGTCGAGGCCGGGAAATCGGCCGGCCAAATGCTTGCGAAATCCCTCTTGAATCCCCGGCCGGATGACGCACAGGTCGCACGCGATCAGGATCGCCTGGTCCAGCGATTGTTGGCCGTCTCGCGATTCCAGGACCAGAACATTGGCCTTCAGGCGGCTGTGGATCTCGCGGCCGATCCGCACGGCGGTGTTGCCGGTCAGCGGGACCGGCCGGTCCGGCGTGATATCGGCTACCGCGGCGCCGATCCACAGTTCGGCGGCTTGAGCCGGCGCGGCGGCTTGTACGAACCCCAGGCCGCATGCGGCAAGCACCGCGTGACAAAGAACGAGACCGAATCGTTGAGCGTTGGCTTTCATCGCTTCTCTCCCGGGTTTGCAGGTTGAGTGTACAGGACTCAGTTCGTCAGTTTGTCGATCAGGAAGTCCTCCGCCTTCGGATGTTTTACGTCCGGCGCACCGGGATAGACCAGTTCGCATTCGACGCCTGCGCTGCGAAGCCGCTCCTGCAACTTGACGCCGTAGTTCGCCGTGTGCGTCGGGTCCTTCTGTTCCTGGCCGAGGGCGGGCGGAGCCGAGTAGATGAGGTAGATCGGCGGATCATCCGCCGTGACGTGCTCGTAGGGCGAGTACTCCTTGATCCAGGGCAGAACCGATTCCCGCGCGGCGAGGAACTTTGCGAATTGCGTGTCGCGAGTTTTCGTGTCCTTCGGATCGGGCATGAAGCCAAACGCGTGGCCACCGTAGCGGCTGTTGGGCGTCCATTCCTTGAGCTGTTGCGGATCGAGCGAGGTCTGGGCGCCGATCACGGCGGCGCACCACAGGCGGGTGGATTCGCGTGCGACGGGATCGTTGCTCTGCGGATCGGCCAAGTCGGTGTGCAACGCAAGCCACAAGCTCGAACAGGCCCCCGCCGAACCACCCGTGGCGCCGATCCGCTGTCTGTCCAGCTTCCATTCGTCCGCCTTGCTGCGAACGAATTGCAGGGCCCGCGCGGCATCGCTCAACGGCCACTGCACCGGCGGCTTGACGCCCGCCAACATGGCCTGTGTGACGTAGCGATAGTTGATCGAGACGACGGAGATGCCGGCCGCCAGGTACCGGTCCAGGCTGGCGACCCGCGCCTTGTCGCCCGCTACCCAGCCGCCGCCGTGGATGTGGAACAGCACGGGCGCAGGCCGCGACGATTCCGCTTTCCAGAAGTCGAGCACTTGGCGTTCGTGCGATCCATAGGCCACGTTTGCCAGCGCGGGCTTCGTCTGCGCTGTTTGGTCCGATTTGATACCAGCAGTCGACTTCGCCTCCGCTACGGATTTCGCGGACAGATCGGCGGCGAAGGTGTTGCCGCACAGCACGGTAAGAAAAGCCAAAACAAGGCTGAGTCGCTTCATGGCGGGGTCGCATTTCTACTCGGGCGGAACCGAGAGCGGACGGACAAACGGGCCGGATCCATAGGAGATTATTGGACCGCCCAGCCGCTCGGACCGCAAGAGCCCCGACAACATGGCCGCGGAGTTGGTCCAGAGCTTGGCTCATCGACCGGTTCCCAAGTTTGTCCGCACCGTATACATTGATCGTCTGAAGCAGCGCTTTGACGCCGGAGTCCTTCAAAACGGCTCGAAACGCGTCGCCCAGAAAGCTGCTGCTGGCGTCGGCCGTGCGCCACCAATCTTGATGCGGCAAACGCGGCGATTTCGGATTTTCGAGATCGTGTTTTCACCTCGAGGACAATGCATGTTGAAAGCGACTCTTCCGAAACGCGCGGGCCTCGCGGCCTGGACGATCAGTGTTCTGTTCGCCACCGCAGGCTTTGCCGCGGATGCCAATTGGCCGAGTTGGCGCGGGCCGCGCGGTGACGGACATTCGGCCGAATCAGGTCTGCCGACACGGTGGGATCCGTCGTCGCTGCACTGGAAGACGCCGCTCAAAGGGCGCGGCCAATCGTCGCCCACGATCTGGGGCGATCGAATCTTCCTGACCACGGCGCTGGAGAACGGGAGGCAACGCCTTGTGTTCGGCGTGGATGCCCGCGATGGCCGCACGGTGTGGGAGCAGGTTGCCTGGACCGGCGAGCCGGAGAAATCGCACGTGATGAATGGCTGGGCGTCGGCCACGTGTGCCACGGATGGCGAGGTGGTGGTGGCGTTCTTCGGCAAGGGAGGACTGCACGCATACTCGATCGACGGCCAGCATCTTTGGTCGCGGGACTTGGGCACGTTCGAAGGCCCCTGGGGCACCGCCGCATCCCCCGTGATCGTCGGTGGCATGGTGATTCAAAACGGAGACAGCGAACAGGACGCTTTCCTCGAAGCGTTCGACTGCCGCACGGGTAACCGCGTATGGCGGCGGTCGCGGCCCGATCATCGCGGCTGGAGCACGCCCGTCCTCATACGGCATGAGGGCCGGGATCAACTGGTGCTTAACGGGCATACCGGCGTGACGGCCTACGATCCTGCCACCGGCGCGGAACTCTGGTTCACCAAGAACTCCAACGGCCGCGGCGAGCCGACGGTGACTCCCGGTCGCGATTTTCTGTACGTCGTCTGCGGACTGGGCGGCGACATGTACGCCGTTCGGCCGGCCACGGGCGCCCATTCGCCCGAGGTGGTCTGGACCGCTCCGCGGCGAGGCGGCCGGGATCTGCCGGCGCCCGTCGTCGTCGGTGACTATGTGATCGTGAGCAGTCTGAGCGGCGTCGCCACGTGCTACGATGCCAAGACGGGAAAAGAGCACTGGAAGGAGCGGCTCGGCGGACAGTTCAGCAGTTCGCCGATTGCGTTCGGGGGCCTCGTTTTTCATCAGAACGAAGCGGGCGAGACCGTCGTGATCGAACCGGGTCCCGCCCTGCGAATCGTTGCGCGCAATGCGCTCGCCGCCACGCCGGACGAACTCTTCCGCGCCTCGTTGACGCCCCTCGGCGGCCGAATCTACTCCCGATCAACAACGCACTTGTACTGCCTCGGAGAACCCGGCCGATAAGACCCGCAACGCCCGAGCTATCATGAACGAATGCCAACCTGGCCGCGTTGCGGGCCGGCTTCATACGCTCCAAACGTGCTGATCAAGGAACCCGTCATCGTTGCCGAAGCTGTAGCGTGTCGTGGTGCCGGCGCGACAGGCATACTCCCACTCGCCCTCCGTCGGCAAGCGATACACCATTCCGGTCCCTTTCTCCTTGGCCAATTCGCTCAGCTGCCGACAGAACTCCACCGCCTCAAGCCAAGTCACTTGTTCCACCGGCCGATAGGGATCACCCTTGAAGCGGCTGGGATTGCTCCCCATCACGCGCTCGAATTCGCCCTGCGTCACCTCGCAAAGCCCCAGGAAAAAAGGCCGAGTGATCTTGACGCGGTGCTTGGGCGATTCATCAGGAACCATGCCGATGTACCAACCTGGTGCCCCTTGCTGTCGGGCCTCAACCAGAAGCCGGTCGACCTCTTCTTGCGTCGAACCCATCTCGAACTCGCCGGGCGGGATCAGCGCGAAACGCATGCCGATCGAATTGGTCCACAGCACGGGAACCTTCAAGCGCTTGGCCCACGCGGCCTGATATTGCTGGGCTGTCTTTTCATCGAACGGGGCGAGCGCCAGCGGCGGGGTCTGCGGGCTTGCGGCCAGGCTCGGCGCCGTCGGGATCTCGCGGCCCAGCTTGGCGATCACCTCCAAACGCTGCTTGATCTTCAGCCCAGCCAGTCCTCCGGCCAGCTTCGGTTCGGCCTGCCGATACCAAAGTCCGGCGCGCAGCCGCAGCGTGTCCCGCTCCTTGCCCTGCCTGGCATCCGCCAAATCCCACCAGCCGTCGCCGATCGCGGCTTGCTCCTCGGCCGAATTAGCCACGCGCAAATCCTTAATCGCGACAGCCCTCAACGCCTCGTCGCTTCCCAAAGCCAACATCGGCACGCCGCGATTCCAATCACCCTTGACGAAGCACAGATGCCGACCCGCGGCCAGGTTGCCCTCCGGGTCCGTAGGCTTTTCTTCCAGGACACTCAACGCCTTGCGGTACTCCTCCGACTGGACTTGTTGAAATTTGAGTCCTTCGATCCGGGCCGTCAACTCCTTGGCCAGCGGATACAACTTGGCCCGCTGAGCCGACGACCTTGCGGCTTCGCACAGCCCCAACGCCGTGTCGTATTGGTCGGCATCCGCCAGCTTTCCTGCAAAGCTCAGGGCTGCTTCCGCAACCGCTTTGTGTTGGGCAGAGGTGGTGGCCTGCCGAGCGGCCGTCAGCAGCGTTTCGCCGATCAGTTCGGCCGCCGGCTCGTCGAACTGTTCGAGCAGGCGTTCGGCCGCTTGCAGCGCAGTTAACGCGTCGCCCGTCCCGGCAGCCACGTCGCGGGCGATCTTGAGCAGCACATACTGGTCGGCCGAACCGGGCTCGACCTTGCCCGCCGCGTCCATCATGTCTGTCGCCAAGGCCGTCTTCTCGGCCGTTGTCTTGGCCTGCTTGAAACGATCCGCAAACAACTCGCCCGCCGCCTTTTTGGCCGTTTGCTGAACCGCCGCGTCGGGAACCGGTGCTTTTTCCGCCGCCGTTAATCCGCCGGTCGTGGCGATCTAGGTCAGGACCAGGATGGCTTGGATGAAGATGCTGTGTCGGTGTTGGATGCATGGCATGGCTTCGCTCCCCGTCAGACGTTTTGAAAACGCGCAGTGCGAATCGTCCCTCTTGACTCCGCCCGACTTGCCCGATCCATCGCATCTTACCGCACGCGAACCACCATGTCGACCTGTGCCAGCGATGCTTTTCCGGCCAAGCCGGTATGCTTGGCGCTAGCGGTTTGACAGCGGGCAACGGAGAACCTGCCACAATGCAAGGGGGACGCGTGCATTGCGGCGGAGCACAGGGCGAGCGACAACCGTACGGCGCCGAATCGCTCGCGGTGGGCAGGCCATTTTCCATCGCCAACCTAAAATCCTAGGTTCGTTTCACGCGAAGGCGCTAAGACGCGAAGACTTGCCGGTCTCGGCGTCTGCTTCGCGAGCTTTGCGCCTTTGCGTGAGACGGCATATCACGTATGGCATATTCAATGCCTCCCCCAATTCCCGACGTTCTCGCTCGAACCGCTGACTGAACGGCTCGGTCAAGTGCATCACCCAGTCGATCGGCCGGAAGAAATCAGCCCGCTACGGTAACGCGCCACGCGGCGCTCGAATCCCGCCTCGGGCGAGCTTTGGATTTCCGCGTGCAGCAGAATCCACTGCTCGGCGCCGGACAGCAACCGCATCCGGACCAGCACGTCCACCGGCTGGTTGCGCCGCTTGGCTCTTCCCACCACCTGGCTCAGCTCCTTGGGCTACGGAAACAATCCTAAATTGATCCACTGGAGGCGTGCTGTGCGTTGCGTGGAGGAGTTCATCTTCAGCCGTTCCACGGTAGCCCGACCGACCCGGTGTGATGCCGATGATCAGACCCTTAACGGCATCGACGTGGAAATGGTCATTCCAGCTGTCGCGACGAGGATCAAACAAGCGGGCCGTGGTCCGCGTCTCGTTGTCTCTGTTGCTTCCACATGATTACTCTTAGGGAAGTAAACCTCCAACCGGAGGACGTTCGTCCGTCGTCCTCTTCCTCCGTTCTTCGATCCGTTCTGAAAAATATTCCTGCCAGCAACCCGGGCGTAAAAAACTTGACAAGAACTTTATTCTTACACTCCAGACTCCCGTTTTATTTGCCCATCTTCCCCCGGCAAAATGGCAGGAAGATTATTAGCAGGAATATAGAAATCCCGAAAAAACCAAAATGTCTTCGCACTTTTTCGCGAGTGAATCTTTTGTATAGCAGGCATCGCCGCCCTTGTGAAATCCGCCGCCAAGTTGCCGATCGTGGCGATGGATGTCAGCGTCGAGGCAAGATGCATGAAGATACGGCGTCGCGGTGGCCCTTTGATTCACGCGAAGGCGCAAAAGGCGCGAAGATTTGGCGAAACGGTGATCTCCAGGTGATTGGCTCGTGTTGGGCTCAGGCATCCTTTCTGCGAGTCGACAATGGCCCGGTCGGCAATCCCAAGCGATTCTTGCGCCTCGAATCCGGCCATTGAGCCGGCCGGCCGTTCGTTTCACGCGAAGGCGCTAAGGCGCGAAGACTTGGCCCGTGGCATCTTCTGCAGGAGAGATGGCGCCTTCCGCCGACGCAACGCCGACCTTCCGCGGCCGGCAGGAACCGCGGCAGGCAGCCTCGCTTAAGCCAAAGCGCGAAAGTAGGCATCCAAGTTCGCAAGGTCCGTCGGCCGGTCGTCCAACAGGGTTTTCCAATCCGGCGGTTCCCACTCGAAGTCGAACCGGTCGTGCCTCTCGAACACGCGACGGACGCCTGCCGATCGTGGGGATGGCATCCGTTCGTCCGCAGCGCCCGGATCGAAATCGCCCAAATCCTCCGAGCGGTGGAGGGCGGGGGCCGCGGCCGACGGCAGCAACGCATCGCCGTAAACCCACTCCGCCACCGATTCGCCCTCTGCCAAGTTGCTCGGCGCGCTCGCCGGGCTGCGGCTGACGTTGATCGAATGGATCACCATCAAGGCGTCCAGCGGAGACAGGTAACCGTCCCCGCTGACGTCGAAATAGGGCAGGTGCAGATCATCCGCGGTGCGCGGCGGCAAAACGCGGCTTCCATTGCGGTTGATCTCGTTCACAATCCACAGCACGTCGAGTGGCTCGACCATGTTGTTTCCGTCGACGTCGAAGTGATTGTCGAGGTTTCGCCAAGAGCGGGCCGTCACGACCACGAGGACGACTTGCCTCACGAGCCCGCCGTCGACGTCGCGGATTTGAAACTCGACGTCGTACGTCCCCGGGCCGGGAAACAAGTAACTAAACTCGAAGTCGCCGTTCTCCAGGCGGATGGGCAAGGTCGGATTGATGCTCATCGTGGCAGTGTGGATATCGCCTGTCCCCGGATCGTCGAAACTGCCGCTGAATCGCACGGGCAGGTCTGCCAAGCCCCGGTCGAATACCTCCAAACGCGTCAGCACCGGGTCGGCATTGGCGACCTCCACGCGCTGCATCCGAGTTACGGCAACACCCTGATCGTCGCGGACCGACACTTTGACCCAGTAGATGCCTTGATCGGGCGGCGTGAACTCGATGGTCTCTGCGGCGGCAGCGGTCCACTCGAAGCCGTTTGCCGAGCTGATCTGCCAGACGATCGACAGCGAATTGCGATCGATCGGGCTGGGATCCGCGATGGTGGCAGCAAAGGCAACCGTGTCGCCTTCCCACAGCGGCTCGCTCGGCCCGAGCAGGTGGACCGTGGGCAGCACGTTCGCAACGTGGATCGACCATTGCTCCAGCGACGTTCCGTCGGCGTCGCCGGCTTCCAGCGTGAGTTGGTAGCTCGCGTCGTTATCGGCAACATACTCGAAGACGGCGCCGTTGCTCTGAGCGACTAACTGGTTTTCCGCATTCCGCAGCTCCCATCGGTAGGAAACGGCATCGTTGCTGCCGTCGCTGACGAACTGTGCGGCGTCAAATTGCAGTTGATCGCCTTCGAGCCAGTCGGTGCGAAGCGTGCTGCCATCGATGACCGGGGGCCGATCGAAGACCAGGACGGTGTGGGTGAGAACGCCGGCAGCGCCCAGCCCGTCGGTCGCTTGCACCGCGACGACATACTGGCCTCCGTCGGGGAAGGAATGGGTGATCGACGGGCCGGTGCGCGTCGGATTGAACGTCACTCCGTCATAGTCGACATCCCACAGGTACTCGACGGCATCCGCGGCAACGTCGGTCGCGGTAACGGCGAACACCGCGGCGCGCCCCTCGTCGGCGGATGCGGGTCCGACAATGTCGCCGGTGTACTGCGGAGCACGATTGCTGACCGTCACGGGAATCACGTACTCCAGCGGCTCGTCACTTGAGGACGTCTTCACCGTCAGCGTGATCGAGTATTCACCCTCATTCGGAAAAGCGTGCCGCAGGGTCACCAATTGTCGTGTGCCGTACGGGTCGGCTGGGTCAAGTGACACGGTGGCCGATTCGGTGATTCCCGCCCCGTATGCGGCGGTAATCACCCAGATATCTTCCCCGTCGCGGAAGCGAATGCGGTCGCCCAGCGGGATGCCTTCGCCGATGATAATCCGATCATCCTCGAAGATCGGCGGCGCGGCTTCGACGGTGACCCGCACCGTGTCTTCGGCGACGAGCCCATCGTCCAAATCGGTAATCCGCACGCGAACCAGGTACGCCCCCGCGTCGTCCGCCACGGCTTCTCCCGGCTTCTTCCAGGCATGGGTCAAGGACGCGATATCTTTGCTCAGCTCAAACTCTTCGTCGAACGTCCCATCGCCGTTCCAATCGATCTCGACGCGCCAGGCGTCGTTGGTGTAATTGACGATCACGTCGGTCCAAGTATGAACTTGGCCTTCCAGGACCGTGAGATCATCGCCCAGTTCGATCGTCGGACCAGCTGCGCCGAGCGATGCGCTCGTTTGGTCTTCGTAATGAAACGGCGACAGGTCGGCTCGAGCCCCTCGTGATTCCAGCCGCACGATCAGTAAGCCGTCGTCTGCCGGCCGATAGGTGTGCGAAACCATGACAACGTTCGTGCCGGCAGGCACCGCCTGCCAGAGGCCATCGGACAGCACCGTTCCGGCGGCGTCTTCGACCGACCAGCGATACTCCAACGTGGCGGCGCTCGCAGGACGCGTCACCCGGCCGTCAAAGGTGATCGGAAGGCCTTCGGTACCGGCGACGGCCGATCCGGCATGGACGAATGCCTGCGAGCCGATCGCGCCGGCATTGTAGATCTGTCCCGAAGCAAGCGTGAAGGACAATGAATCCGGCGGATCGCCGCTGCGCGGCAAGTCGCCGGCCGCGTGAATCTGATGCGCTCCGCTGCCCAGGCCGGGGATCGTAAATCGACCCGCATGATCGGAGACAAAAATCTCCCCCGCGTCGACCGTTTGGCTGCCGTTCAGATCGACGTGCAGGGCAGCCCCTTCGAGGAATGCCTCATCCACGTCTCGCTGGCCGTCGCCGTTGGTGTCTTCGAAGCGGGTTCCTTCGACCAGCGCATCTCCGAACGTGACGGCGAACCGCTGCTGGTCGGATCGTCCCAAGCTGGAGCCCGTCGCCCCGCTGCCGTCGGTTGCATTCACGGTGACGGAAACATGTCCGGTGTAACCGACGGGCGGCGTCACGATCACATTCCCGCTTGCGATGCGGGCATCAACAGCCGGATCGCTGGCCGTGGCGGTGAAGGTGACCGAGTGCCCGTCAGCATCCGAGCCGCTGACGGGAACAACCAGGGAATTGGTCAGGTACATCACCTGCTCGTCCGCCAAGCTAAACGATGTCTCGCGGTACGATCCGCCAGGAGTTCTCGCTCCGAATTTTATAGACGTCGCGGCTTCGGGAATCAGTACCGCGTAGACACGATTCGCGGCGAGTTCGTTGAGGATCGGGTTCGTGCCGGAACCACCGAAGCGAGTGTCGTTTTGCCAGCCTCCCAAGCGCAATTGACTCGGAGAAGCGCCGCTGACGGATGACAGGGAATTCCCAACGATCAGCTTCGGTTCATACAAGCTTTCCGCGGTCAAGTTGGCAATCAATACCATATCGTATCCCGGATAGTTATAGCCCCAACCCGCATCCAAGCGGGCGATCGCCACCGACGAATGACGCGGCGCAAACGCGGTTAGCACCGATTCCGTGAAGGCGTCATTCGCCGATATCGGAAGCAAACCGAATGCCTCAGCACCACCGTCCAAGGCAGCGATCTTCGGGGTTCTCGGACTGCCGATGACATAGGGAGTGGTGTTCGCAATGGTCGTTGGCAGCACACTTGTGCTGGTGCTGGGAGTAAACGTCTGCAGCCGATGTCTTGCAGGATCCGTCAGCCGCCCGTAATCGGCATTGTATGCAAGTATGTACCGCCCCAATTCACCATGCGGAGTTGACGACCACGAGCCAATTCCTACACCAGGATCGGCATAGACGCTGGCCGAACGAACATCCACGATAGATCCCATCAATTTCACGGTCCCGCCAGCACCGCCTCCGCCTCCAGCCGCTCCCACGAACGAGTTCGAATGATGGCCTGTCGCGAGAAAGTTCGAGTTCCCGGAATTGACGATGAGCTGGCCCGGAGCCACAAACTCAAACGCGCCGCCGCCAGCACCGCCAAGTCCGCCGTTAAGACAGCTGCTCTGCGTGGGAAAGCAGCCTCCGCCCGCTCCACCGCCTCCCCCAGAGATTACCAAAGAATTGATCGAATTCGCTCCGCCGGTGCCACCATAAAACGATCCAGCACCGCCTCCCGATGTGTTGTTGAATCCCCCTGTTCCGGAAGCTTGATATCCGCCGCCGGAACCACCACCGGCGTATCCTACGTGGTTCACCGTGGGCCCGACCGTTGGAATGACAAATATATTGATGCCACCCGCGATAAGAATGTCATTGCCCGCCTCGATTGACAGCGGGCGCTGACCGCCGATGACGAGGTCCTTGGTAACGATTAAATTCCCGCGAATGCGTAGCGTTGCCACCCCGGAAATGACCTGGAATGTGTACGGGGCTCCAAAAAACTTCGTGTTATCACCATCACCATCATTCGTGCCAACCGTGAGATTGTCGGTGTTGATTCCGACGCTGTCAGTACCGACACGTGCGGGCGAGACAGGTGTTATGAAAGGCTTGACCATACTGCTGACTGCAATGCCGTGCTGAACAAAGGAATTGTTATTAAAGGTCTGGGAAGCGATGGCACTCAACACCGGAGCCACAGCATTCGTTTCCCAGTAAACACCTTCGACAACCGGCGTGTTAGACAAGTCAGGAAGACCTGCTTTCAAAGCGTTCAGGACATAGCCGTGGGCCGCTTCATCCAGCGGGTTTTTCTCGAGATCGAGGGCATTCATTGAGGGCAGGGCCGGGCGGGCCAAACGCACCGCATCGGCCGCTAGGTGTCCGCGGATCAAATCGCCGTCTCGATCGGTCAACGTGACGGTGACTCGGCCGTCGAGGCCCACCGTCACGCTCCCCAGGGTTTCCCAAGCCACGCCGCCAAACACAGCGCCGAAGGGAGCCACTTGCTGATTGCGTTGATACGTATCCAGCGACGGCGCCAAAGTCGGCTGGCCGTCGATCTCTTCCCACCGCGCAGCCGCCACTTGCCACTGGGCCTTCACCGTGCGGCTGGGATCGGCCTGCCATGTGACGAGCACGCGGTAATCTCCGGCGGGCACGTTCTGGAATTCGTAAACCGCGGCGGCTTCTCCCATAGCACTGGCCACGATCCGATAGTCGCCCTCGAACGCCTGAGCATGCTTGTCGCCGGTCCACGCCGCGCCCAACTCGCGGTAGCCGATCTCGTGGTTGTCCACAATCCATTGCCCCAACAGAGCATCGATCGAGGACACGCGGTTGCCGGTCAAATCGAGCCATTCCAGCCGATCCAGAGTTGCCAGCGGCGTGACGTCCGACACTTGATTGTCGCTCAGATCGAGCGCCCGCAAGAACCGCTTGTCTGCCAAGGCGCTAACGCCACCTCGCAATTGCCAATCGCGGTCCGCCAATAATGCCAGCTGTGCATCCGGCAGGTTCGCCGTCCCGCGGTAGATCCGCACCTCGTCCATCCGGCCATTGAGCCAGGCGTTGGCCGCGTTGTTGCCGGTGGCGACCGCGGCCGACTTGGAATAGCCCACTTGCCCAAACAGCAGGTTCGCTTGGCGGCCTGCCAAACTGTTGTTCGATCCGATCAGCTTGCCGTCGACGTACAAACGATGCGCATCGTTGCCGCTGGCGTTATCGGTGAACGAGTACAGCACATGATGCCACTGGCCGTCGTGGAAGTTCGCAGCCGTCGTGCCGATGGCCGTCTCGCGATTGTATTGGGCCTTGACCGCTCCGTTGTGCAGGAAGACGTTCAGTCCGTCGTTGCCCGAGGCGGGATCCTCGCCGGTCGAAGTGATCGAGAACAGCCCGCCGGTGGCCTGCGTCGTATTGAACCAGAACGAGACAGCAAAGCTCTCCGTCGTGGCGCCCCAGCGGTTCTCGCCCGTCCGCAGCGGGATGGCCACGTGGGCGCTGGAGCCCGGCGCAAATTGGTACGACGCCGCGTTGCGTCCGGCCTCGCCCGGCGCCGGCGAAGGATCGGCCGCAACGCTCACGCCCCCATAGATCAATCCAGCCGGCGCGCCGCTGGTGCTGTTGACGGCGTAGACGCCGGCCTTGTCGTCCAGCGTGTACCAGCCGAACGGCTGAAAGCCGCCCGCGTAGGACGATCGCAAGTACAGGTCTTGATCGCTGGCCAGCTGATTGCCGCGCGCGCTCAGCCAGCGAAGCTGAGCCAGATCCTCGGCAAACTGCAAGTCGTACCACGTCGATGCAGTGGCCCCGCCTGTCAAACCATCGATGCTCACAAACTCCAAACGGCTCAGCCGTCCCAGCACATCCAACGGCCCGATCGGCAGCGGCGGAACCGCTTCATTTATCCCGGCGACCAGCGGATTGCCGTCCAGGTCAATGAACCGCAGGCTCCGCAGGCCTAGCTCGCCCTGCTCCTCGCGACCAAGTCTAATTCCAGGTTCGACCGGGGCCAACGTGGTGATGAATTGACCGGCTAGCGACAGGTATTCGAGGTTGGTGGCGTATTCCAGGCCGGCCAGAGACGACAAGACGTACGGGGTCGCGGGATCGCCCACAAACCGTCCCAGTGCCCGCGGACTGGCATTCAGCTCAACCAGCGACGTCAGGTCGCTGGCCCGCAGCGGACGGATCAAACGTCCCGCGCCATCCGGCGTCGCTGCCACCAGACCGAGTTGTCGAGCCACGGCCAGCTCCAGCACCGGATTATTGGCGAACGTCGCGATCTCAAAGTCATCGGGCCAGGGCAAGCGGTCTCCGCGTTCGGACGGGACGACATCCTGCCGGAACTCGAACTGCCCTCCGGGAACTCCGAAGTGCAGATCTCGGATCTCGAGCAGTTCCGCGCCAAACCGGTCGCCTTCGTTCGCATTGGATTCCCCGAACAACCGGTCGTAGTAGGCGCCGCCGACCAATAGATCATCGCCGCCGCCGCCACGGATCTCGTCGCGGTCCGGACGCGGGTCGGCCTCGCCGACCTTTGGTGCTTCGATCTCGACGGCGAATTTCACCGTCCCGCGGTCGGCGGGCGGTTCGTATTGCAAGCCGGCATACAGCCAATGCGACGGTTCCGCAAACGGATCGTAGACGCGCAGATGGTACGTGCCCGCGGGCACGGATCGCAAGTCGATAATCGATTGAGCATGAGCGCCGCCGGCGATTCGCCGTCCGCTCGAATCGAACAGATCGGCGACCACTCCGGGACGCCTGGCCGTCTGTAGGTCGAACCGCAAACTGCCGGGATTGACCTGCAGTGGGGTGGCGACGTTGGACGTCACGCGGAGCGTCAAGCGCGTGCGTCCGTAGCGGACGGCATCGCGGATCTCTTGCGCCAGGGGGAAATCGAGCAGCGGCTGGGATCCGTTTGCCGCAAACGTCCCCGAAATCTCGTTCTTCATGCCCGGGGCCGGACGAAATCGTCGCGCATCGGCGGCCTGCTGGCCGTCGAAAATGACACCCGACGAGGCCGCGTCCGCCGACTGCACGATCCCGTTTCCTTCGTCATCCAGCAACTCGACCCGCACCCATCCGCTGTTTCCCGTGCCGCCGTGGGTATAGGGCAGGGAAAGCAACGCAGATTCGATGAGCCACGGAGTCTCGGCCAAATCGAACAGATTCGACAAATCGAGTTTCAGGATGATCTGGCCGTTGTCCGTGGCGCCGCCCAAACGCCAGTTCCCGTTCAGATCGGGCGCCGCCAGTACGCCAGCGCTTGGTTTGTATCCTCCCACCGCCATCGGCAGGACGTACTGCCGAGGATCCAGATCCCGCTCGTCGTCGCGCAACAACTGCTGGGCGCGCGTCACGCTGGTCGAGTACAGACGCGGCGGCTCGGGTCGGCTGAGGGGCAAAGCACTTCCATCATTCATCCGCAGCTTGACGTAATCGCCGATCTGCCCATCGCCCAGGAAGGCAAACGAGTACCATTGCTCGGTCGCCGGCCCTGCCAGTTCGGTCGCCGAATCTCCGAAGTACCGGAACGGCTGGCCATCCGGCCGTTCCACCAGGTACAGCTCGCCGCGCGGAATCTGACGGTTGGCCAGGACGAGTTCCGAGCGCTGCTCGGGCAGTCCCAAACCGCGTCCCGCGCCGTAGATGACATAGATCCGGCCGGCATCGGTGTCCGTGGTTGTCCTGGCTGTCGAGACATCCGCCCGCGGAGCGCCGATGACAAGATCGCTGATCCCGTCGTCGTCCAGATCCAGCCAGGACGAGCGGGGCAACCTGCCGAAACCATCTCCCGAGGAACTTGTTTCGCCCGCCAGGTGACCGCTGAACTGGCTGAACTCGACGGACGAACCCGGAGACTTGAGGCTGCCCAACAACGGCGTACCGCTGCGGCCGCGTTGATCCGAACCGTAGAACAGCAACACTTCCCGGCCAGCGGAGTCGGCGATCACGACGTCCGCATCGCGATCCCCGTCAAAGTTTCCGACGCTCACGTGCAGAGGGCGCAGCGCCGCAGTCGCCAGGGGAGAACTTGTCGGCGTATCGTTGAACGTGGCGAGCGCCAAGTTGCGGCGGCCGACAGCACCTTGCGTGGGATTGAAGACTCCGTGCGAATTCAGGCCGCCGCTACCTCGTGTATAGTCGGGCGAGCCCCCGAGCACGAACACCGATCCCACGCCGTTGTTGGGGCTTCCAGGAAGGGGATTGCTGTCGCTGGCGGCGAATTCGATCCCCCGCACAAACCCGAATTCAGCATAGCCGTCTTCGTTGGCATCTCCCGCCCCGAACACGCCGCTCCCGAGCCCGCGGCCTTGCCAGACCGCGCTCGCCAAACCACCGTAGCTGCCGGCCGATCCGGATAGAACCGGCTGGGGCGTCGCGCTGGCGGTCGTGGAACCGCCGAGCAACAGGTAGACGCGCCCAAAACTCTTGGTCTGGTCGACTTGGCCGCTTGGCATCAATCCATACACCGCATAGTTGACGTCTCCGATCAACAGGTCTTTGAATCCGTCGTTGTTGATATCGCCTACCGACGCCGTGACGGCCGCACTGGACGTCTTCAGCGCGTTCCAACCGCTATCCAGCGACTGCAGCAACGCACCGCGGCTGGTGGTGTCCGTCGCCAGAGTCAGATGGGCATTGGCTTGCGTGAGTGTTCCGGTTCCCGTCGACAAAGTTGTCCCGTTGAACACGTACCCCAGCACGCGCGACACGTTGACGTCTTGGACGGCGGTCGGTTCCGGCACACGCCGGAAGATGAACAGCTCGTCCTTGCCGTCCGGCGTGGCAGCTCCCGAAGCCCCTGTCCAGTCGAGGATCTGGAACTGCAGATCGTCGATGGTTCCCGAGAAACCGCTCTTGGCGATCGTGATCAGCCGTGACGCGGCGCTGACCGTGCGGGCGGCCATGCCGCCCCCGGCAACGATCCGAATCTCGAAATTGCCGGTCGTGGCATTGTCTTTTACGAAGACCAAGTCGCTGGCCGGCCGGCCCTCGGCCGTCGCCGAACCCAGCAACCGGCCTGCCCCGACGAATTTCCCCAATGCCGCATCGAGGATCTGGTCGGCCCGCCCCTCGGCCCGGAAGTACGGTGTCGCTTGATTGAGCGCAGCGTCGCTGGAGTAGCGCCGGTCGAACGTCCACTGATCGCCGCGCACTCTGACCACCCGGTCGCCCGTCGCTCCCGACGAGGTGACGCGTGAGAGCGTAGCGGAATCGACTGGGCCGAGCAGCAAGTAGGCTGCGCCGCCGTGGCCGGAGGCGATGAAGTCGGGAATACCGTCGCCATTGAAGTCGCCCACGGCGGTCAAGTCGAACAGTTGGCTTTGGGCATTCAAGCCTTCCAACGCAAACGCCTGTCCTAAATCCACACTGGCCTGTGGCGTCCCGGGAAGCCCCACCCCCGCGTACTGCTCGGGCCGTTCAAAGCCGTCGAAGGGGTTGTCTTGCGAGCGATTCACAAACACGTCGGCCTGCGCATCGAAGGCTTGCACGTTCGCGGGCACCGGCACGTTGGTCGGCAGGTTGGCTGAATCAGGCGTGCCCAACAGGATGCCGGTGTTGGTAAGATCCGTGGCAAGCGAGCGGCCGTCGATGACGGCGTTCGCATTCATCGACCCGCCGAACAGCCAATCATTGAGTGCTCCGCCGATCAACAGATCGTCGCCGTCCCCGCCGGCGACAAACGAGCCGACGGTCGAGGGATCGGTCTGATTCGTCTTCCCGCCTCCGGCGATGATGACTTCCGAGCCGGCACCTCCCAGGATAAAGTTGGAGTCCAGTCCGCCCTGGATCAGGACCCGTCGGAACGCGTCCGCGCCGGCGGCCAAGTCCCCCGCGGAAATGCCCCACGTTTCCTGATTCAGAAGGTATCCGGGGTCGAGGTGAATGACGTCGACGCCCTTCCCCGTATCGATCACGGTCCGCTCGACGTCGAGCGTTCTGAAAAAGGCGTATCGCTGCAAGTACTCTCCGTCACGAGCTGCGTAACCGTTCACCGCCGGGTTATAGATCAGCGTGGTCAGCTTGGAACGTCCCTGGAAGCGATCGAAGCCGGCAACGACAAAGTCTTTGTACTCGGCCGTCGGTTCCCCGAGATAATAGACTTGGTTGAATCCGCCGCCGCCGATCAGCAGATCGCTGTTTCCGGCGTCGTACGATTGCCCATTGCGGGTCGGCAGGAAATCGGGAATCAGCAGGAAGATGTCGTCTCCATCGCCTCCGACCAGCAGGTCCTCGGCCTGCAAGTCATAGCCGCCTGAGATGACGTCATTGTCGGGGCCGCCGAAAATCCAGTCTTCCCCCGGCCCGCCCATCAGCCGGTCATCGCCCGGACCGCCGATGATCACATCCCGCCGCTCCGTCTTCGGCAGGGCAAGGTTTCGGAAATCGGAGCGGCCATGCGATTCGGTAACCGAGCGTTTGGGCCCGGTGGCGGAAAACGCCTGGAATGCCGCGCCGTCGATTCCCGCGACACGGACCCGATACGTTCCCGCGGCCAGGCCCTTGAGATCGAACATGACTGTCGGATCGTCTTCGACCGCCGCCACTGTCTGGAGCATGTTTCCCCACGAATCGAACAGCTGCAGTTCAAACGGATTGACGGGGGAGGGAGCGCCGCCAAGCGCAGTCAATCCCCGCACGCCGAAGCCGGTTCCCAACGGCGCTTCTTCCGCCAGGGAGAACTCGAACCAACGCTCGGCGCTCGCCGTGCCGTCCGGCGCTATCGCCGGCACCACCGTGGTCGCAAAATTACGGAAACGATCCAAGGCTCCGGTTTGGTACGGCGTCTGCCGCGTGCCGGCGCCCTGGAGCGCCGGCGGAAGATCGAACCTCACGTCGTAGCGGGCCATCGAATCGCTCGTCACGCGCAAGTGATACTCGCCGGGCGCAAAGCCCGCGACCGCGGCCAGATCCAGCGTGGCGGTTCCCGCGCCGCCGCCTACGGTCGAGACGTCAGCCAGGACTGTCGAGCCGTCGCCGCCGATCAGAGCCAGCGTCATGGTCGCCAACGGTGAAGAAGAATCCAGGAAGATCGTTCCCGTCGCGCTCTGCAGATCCAGCTTGAACCAATCCCCCTGCACGGCGCGTGGGACGGTCGGAAGCGTCAGATCGGTGAGCGCCCCAACCGCTTGCGGCGAATGGATCGGATATGCCGTCTGCGGCGTCGAGTTGGCGGAAAGCCCCGTCTCCAAGGCATCCACCGTGCCGGCGAATCTCCATGACAGCGAGTAATCGGTGGCCGTGTCGCTGGTCACCTTGATCAGATAGCGATCGCCCCGCGCCAGGCCCAGGCTGCCCAAATCCAAGAAGTGATCTCCCGATGCAGAACCGAGCACCGCGCCGGTCTGGGCCGAGAGCAGACTAACTTGCAGGGCGGGCGGATTGAGTTGCACGGTCAGCGGCCGAACCATCAATCGATCGCCGGCAACCGGCGTGATGTCGAGCGTAAATCGGTACCAATCGACGTCCCGGGAGGCACCGTTTTCCGTCACGTTCGAATCGATCGTGAGGCCACTGACCGTCAGGTCGCGCGGAACCGAGCCAAAATCGAACGGGTTCTCTGCAGAATTCCGATTCGTCACCGGATCGGTGCGATCGGCGAGAAAAACGGTCCCCGATTCGATGCGCACCACGTCGTCCCCCGACCCGGCATCGATCCACACGGTTTTCTGAACTTCCTTGTTGACCTGAATGAAATCTCGGCCCCCCAAGGAATCGATCAGGATCGCCACAAAATCGCCTTCCGGTGGCAGGATCGTTCCGACAATCTCGACCGTGCGATGGCTCGCCGCCCCGGCGTCTTGCAGCGAGTCTGCCGCGGAACGGCGCAACAGTCGGCCTGTTGCCGGATCGTATTGGTAACGCAGCCCCTCGGCGTCAAAGAATTCGTCCGATGCCGCGATCTTCTCGTCACCGGTCACACGCTGGGAATCCGTCGGATTCGAACCGAGCGCCGCGCCTTCGCGTGGCCCGACGGGACTGAAATTCGTCCACACCCAGATATTGCCGTCGACCTCGATCCAATGCCGGCCATACAGGGGACCTGAGGTGTCGGTGTTGTAACCGACCCTGATCACATTATCGTTGTCGTTCAGCCCCACGTTCGGTCCGACATACCATACCGCATCCGTCTTCTTGGCGTATTCCTTCCAGGCATCATCGGCTTCGTAGGGATTCTGACCGTGACCGAAGACTTCGCCCTTGCTGGTGTAGATCACATCGCCCGTCAGCCCGCCCCCGCCGTTGCCGTAGAGGAAATCGAGCCCGGTACCGCCGTACAACAAGTCAGGCTGCGGTCCCGAACTGCCCAAGATGCGGTTCAGCCCCGTATCTTCCAAGACCAGTCGATTGCGCACCAGTTCGGGAGCCAGTTCGGGACTGTCATACCGCTGCCCCGTCTGGGGATCGTAAAAAATTCCGAATTGCTCCCCCCGTCTGGGGTCGCTGGACCAAGCCGCCAGCAGATTCCCGCCGGCCCCGCCGATCACATCATCATAGCCCGCGCCGGCATAGATTTGATCGAAGTCGTTGTAGACATCGCCATTGAAAAAGTCGCCGTACAGCCGGTCGTTGCCGGCAAAGCCATACAGCGCGTCGCTGCCGGGGCCGCCGTCGATGTGATCGCGACCGGGCGAGCCGTAGATGATGTCGTCGCCCGGACCGCCGCCGAGGATCGTCAGCCATTCGGTCGTGCCTTCGGTCAAGGAGTTTTCGTGGCGCTGCTCCAGTTCGGCGATCACGGCGGGACTGAAGTTCGCCGAAACTACATCGTTCCCCATCAAGCCGGCGATTTGAAACTGCTCGACCGACGGCAGCCAGTCGATCAGGAACGTGCGCGCGGTCGGAGAGATCAGTGCCTGTTCGCTGTTGCGAAGATGCGAGGAACGGTACGTGACCTCCAGCTTGCGATTGACGCCGATCCCGACATCGCGAATGGCAATGTCATCATGGAACACGGGGTTCCCATCGGGGTCGGTCGTGCGGTCGCCTTCGACCAACAAAATGTCGGCCCAACGATCTCCCGGCGTGTCGCTGTCGAGCCATCGCGGGAGGTTCCAATCGTAGACGGCCTCGTGGCCGTGGAACGAATCTCCGCCGAGTTGGGCATAGCGATTGTCCACGTCCAGCACCAACAGATCGATGCCGGCACCGCCGATCAGAACGTCGGGTCCGTCCATTCCCTCGAGCCAGTCACCGTCTTCGCCGCCATGCAGCACGTCGGCCCCGCCGCCGCCGAACAATTGGTCTGCACCGCGGCCACCCAGCAGCCAGTCGCTGCCGCCATGAGAACCCGCCTGCGTGCCGCGCGCATACAGCGGACCGCTCAGATAATCGCCATGAACGAAATCGTTGCCGTCGCCGCCCTCGAGGATGTCCATCCGGAGATTGCCGTACAGCAGGTCGTCCTCGCCGCCGCCGATGAGATGATCTCCCCACAACAGCCGTTCCGAAGCGTTGTCGTAGCCCGCATAGGCATACAACGTGTCATTGCCGGGCCCGCCCCACAAACGTTGGCCGATCTGCGATCCGTTCGCATCTCCCGCATCACCAAACAGCAGGTCGTCGCCCTGGTCGCCGTACAGCTGGTCGATCCCCGCCCCGCCGCGAAGAATGTCGTTCCCCTTGCCTCCGCGCATCGCGTCGTCACCGCCGCGGCCCAGCAATCGATCGTTGCCGTCGCCGCCGTCTACATAGTCGTGACCGTCGCCGGCGTCGATCGCGTCGTCTCCGCCGCCGCCGAACAGCCAATCGCCGGCGTCTCCGCCGTAAATCTGATTGTCGCCGTCCTCGGGAATTCCATCCAGGCTGAGCGATTGCAGCATGGCGGGCGTGATCGCGACCGGTGGCGCGTAACGGCCGCGGACAGCTACCGCCGCGGCAGCAGGAAACTGAGTGGTCACGGTCGAGGCGAAATCCTCAGCCGCTTCAAACCCTTGCGGAGCGGCGAAGCCGATCGCTTGACTTCTCTGCGCGGGACTCAGCCAGGCGAACGAGTCGAATCCGCTGAGGCTGTTGCCTTGGCCGTCGCGCAGGGGATGAAAGGCAATCAGCCAAGCAAACGACTGCTGGATCTGAGTCCAGGTAGGAACTTCCGCGAAGCTTTGGGCAAAGCTCTCGGTGCCCAAGGCAGGTGTCTGCGGGATCAGGCCGCCGAAAATGACGTTTTCGCCCGGGCCGCCGTCGAGCAGATCGTCGCCGCGGCCTCCGGCGATCAGGTCGCGTCCGCTGCCGCCGCGAACGGTGTCGTTGCCGTCTCCCGCCAGGATGACGTCGTCGCCGGCGCCGCCCAGAATCAAGTCGTTGCCCGCCCCGGTTTGGATGAAGTCGTTGCCCGCCCCGGCGTCGATCACGTTGCGGCCGCCGGAAACGAAGATACGATCGTCTCCCGCGCCGGTCGCGATCGTATCGTTGCCCGAACCGGTGACGACCTCGCTGTGCCCGTCACCGAGCGTAATGACGTTGTCGCCCTGTCCCGGATGGACCGTCTTGACGCCGGTGCCGACGGTGATCGCATCGTTGCCGTCGCCAGCCGTGATCGTCACGTCGGCGTTCCCCACGGTGACGGTATTGTGGCCGTCTCCCGCCTGGATCGTCTTGAATCCGTGCCGCGTCGAGATCGTGTCGTTTCCGCCCAGCGCCGTGATGGTCTCGACGCCGTCCAAGGTGATGATCGTATTGTGGCCGGCTCCCGCGTCGATAATCTGCGGCTGAAAAAAGCTGCCTCCGCTGCCGGCGTCGATCACGTCGTTTCCAGCCCCCGTGATGATCGTGTCCGTGCCGGCTCCGGCGATGATCCGGTTGTTGCCCCCCGTGACTCGGATGTCATTGTCACCCTGCCCGGCCCGGATCGTGTCGTTGCCCGATCCGGCTCGGATCGTATCATTGCCCGATCCCGCGGTGGCCAGGTTATCGCCAGCCCCCAAGTAGATCTCGTTATGGCCGGCGAACGCATGGACCGTGTCGGAACCGCCGCCGGCATAAATGACGTCCGATCCGCTGTCGCCGTAAATGACGTCGGCATTCGACTCGTTGCGATCGCCGTCGCCCGTGTTCGTTTGGTCGCCGTAGACCAGGTTGCGATCCGCGGCATTGCCGCCACCGGCCGCCGAAATCCCCGCAAAGATGCGATCTCGACCGAGACCGCCGACGAGAAAATCGCTGCCCGGACCGCCGTACAGAGTGTCATCTCCGCCGCCCGTCTGCCCCTGCACGGTAATTCCGGAAGCGGCGGGATTGCCCGACCACGTCCCCGTGATCGCGGCCGCGTCACCGATCAGCACATCGTTGCCTCGGCCGCCATAAATCGTGTCATCGTCCAACCCGCCGATGATGATGTTGTTTTCGCCGATAACTCCCCAATCGCCGATCTTTGCGCCGGCAACCAGCAAATCATTCCCGGCGCCGCCGATTATCGTATCGCTGCCCGCGCCCCCGAAGATCCGATCGTTGCCGTCGCCGCCATCCGCCCAGTCGCTGCCGGCGCCGAGATGGATCTCGTCATCGCCATCCTGGCCGTAGACCCTGTCGTTGCCCGCACCCGACTCGACATAGTCATTGCCGTTGCCGGCATAGATGAGGTCGTCTCCACGGTCTCCATAGATACGGTCGTGCCCCGCACCCGAATGAGAAGTGACGGTGATGCCCGGACTGGATATCGTTCCGCTCCAATTCCCGGTGAACGTGACCGCATCCCCAAAGATCAGGTCGTTCCCGCGACCGCCGTCCAGAATGTCATTTCCCGGTCCGCCGATGATGACGTCTTCGTCGAATCCGCCGTAAATCTCATCATCGCCGTCGTGACCTTCGAGCCAGTCTCGACCGCGGCCGCCATCGAGGTAGTCATTGCCGTCGCCGCCAAATACCAGATCGTCTCCATCGCCGGCGTACACGCGGTCCGCTCCGCCACCTGCCAGCAACGTCACCGTCACACCGCGACTCCCTTGCCGGTTAACGCCGCTCCACGAGCCCGTCAGGCCAGCCCGGTCGCCGATGATTAGATCGTTGCCTCCCATTCCATAGATCACATCGTTGCCCCAACCACCGATCAGCACGTCGTGGTTGTCGGAACCTGTGATCGTGTCATCGCCATCGCCCCCGTCCGCAAAGCCTCCGCCCAAACCGAGCTTGATGATGTCGTTCCCGCTCCCGCCCTCGACCACGGCATATCCGCTGCCGGTAGTGATGACATCGTGACCATCTCCACCGCGAATTTCCGCGGGCACGATCACCCCTTCCACAATCGTCAGACGATCGTCGCCGCCCTTGCCCTCGAACAGGATGCTGGTCACGCCGTCGCGAAGCTCCTCGCGGCCCTGGGAGAAAACGATCACTTGATTGTCGTTCACACCGGGGCTGAGCGTGAATTGGTCGGGCCCCTCCGTGGTGGCGAACTTCAGAACCCCACCGTCCACCCACGACAACTCGGGCGGCCCCGCACTGTCCGGCCGAGGCAGCGTATAGTCGAGGAGGACCACTTCCGCCAGCTGCCAATCCTGACCGGCGATCCGCTTGTACTTGCCGAGCACCTTCACTCCGATTTCGTAGTACGCGAACAGCTTGGCGCTCATCCGCCCCGACACGTCGAACACGTGGAGCGGGCCCAAGTCGAAATTCTCTCGCAGCTCGTCGAATCGAACCTTTCCGTCCTGGTTGGGATCGTTCAGGTCAAAGAAGACATCGACGAAGATACCGCCGCCGACGCCGCCGCGGGCAATCCCGAGGTTCAACTCGCCGGCGGCGGTCAAGGCACCGCTGAGCGTGATTTCCGGAACATCAGGCCCGGTTCCATCCACACTGGCTGTGTCGCTGACGAAAAATCCTCGCGCGATGAACCCGGGATCGGTGTAACCGCCGGCCGCGTACTGACGCAGCCCGTAGGTGTCGAAACCGAAGGCGAAATCGATCGTCGCGGCGACGCTGCCCGTAATTCGCGCGCCGAGCGGCCCGAAAATCGGGAAGAATTGAGTGTATTCAAAGTACGCTTTCAACGCCGGCATGTCGTACCCGAACAGCGTGACATCCTTGCCCAGCAGCAACCCGAACGCACTGCTGGGATTCTCCAGGATCGGGAACTTGAAGCCGCCGCCACCGGCAAAACCAACGGCGCTGCTGAACGCCGCCGCCTGCGCGGGACTGCCGCTGGCGTTGATCCCGGCTTGGATCTCCGCGAACGTCCGGGCAACCGTCGTCACGGGATTGACTTGCCCGCGCCCCCGAGGCGAAGAAGCCAGTTTGCCATCGACGGCAAACGAACCTAAATCCACCCAGTTGCCGCCACCTACGTCCTGCAGACTTGTTGCCAGATCCGCGATGTCCCGGATTGCGTAGACGAAATCGTTGTAGTCGCCGTAACCGAAAAACTGGGCAATGTCCAGCAGATTGATCGGGCCCGCCAGATCGCTGATCACCGGCAGCGGATCCGTCAGGACCTTGATGATCGGCTTGACCGGCTCCACGACGTTGTTGACTTGCTCGACAATCGGCTTGAGGAAATCGCCCAGGAACGAGCCGATGTTCATTTCCACTTTGCCGAAATGCACATCCGGCGCCTTGCTGAGATCGGCGAATGACGCGACCGTCCAATCGAGTCCAAAGTCGGTTCGCAATTGCGGCAGATTGCCGGCGCCGTCAAAGCTGGCCGTCAGCTGCCAATCGACGATCGCCGCCTTGTTGTTGTCCTGCCCGTTCTCCAACACGTCGCCGGAAAACGAGGTATGGATTGTCGCGCCCAAGATCTCTCCCAGTCGCAACCGTCCGTTCGCCTTCGGTACCAGGTCGAAGGCCAGTTCGGCCGCCGCTTCCGTACGCCGATTGACGACATCCACCGTCAGGAACCCCAGCGTTCCGGACAGATTGCCTCCTGTCAGCTGGGCGCGGAAATCCAACTGCAAATCGTCGCTCTTGTTCGGATCCAGCGCGATGTAGACCCCTTGGTTCTTGTCGATTCCAATTCCCACGTCAAAGCGGAAGTTCGCCGCCAGCGAGACGCGCAGATCGTCCGAGAGGTTGAATCCCAATCCTGCCAGAGCGAGGTCAAACTTCAGGTCGTCGGCAGCGATGATCTGGCCGCCCACCGCCAGATTATATTGGACGAAGTCCGGGACCGTCCCGCTGCCGATAACCAGTTGCACGTCGTGCAAGTCGACCAGTCCGTCTCCGGTGCGGTCCAGCAGATAACCGCGCCGCGCAGGATTGCCGCCCTGGGCCGGCAGATTGTCGTTGGTCAGGCCCGTGATCGCATTGAACAGTTCCTGCCGCAGGTCTTCCGGCGCACCTGCGGCGACGTCGATGCCGCGCAGGTCATCGAGGAAACTCGTCAAATCCCCCAATTGACCGCCGATCACGGGCAACTTGATCGCCTTCAGCCGCTCGGTAACCTGTGTTTCCAGCAACCCCAACAACCCGTCCCAGCCGTTCAGGAACGCGCTCAAGTCGTTCAGTGGATTGAAATCGGCCAGGGCTGCCGAGAAATCCGGCGTTTGAACGGTAAACGACCCTGGGTTCAGCAGATTCGGCGCCGCGAGCACGATAGGACCGACGGGATCCTGGGCCGTAGGAAAGAACGCCGGAAGATGAATGTCCGCTCCACCGACGAAGGTTCTGGTTAGCGCCGAGGCATCCAGATTCTCAAGATATCGCCGGCCCGAGCCGCTGGGATCGCTGACCCGCGCGGTCAAGGTGGCGGGAGTCGTGCTCGGGCCCGCGCCGTCTGCGTCCAGAACGACCGCTCCCCCCTTGATGTGAACGCCCAGCGGTCCGAACGCGGCCGACATGTTGATCGGATCGGCCGTCGATACCCGGGCGGCAATCTCCAACTTCGTCCCCTTCTGCAGCAATCCGTTTCCCGTATCGCTGGTGTACAGGAAGGGACGCAGGTCGTTGGGACGGGCCAAGTCGAAGCCGATCGCCAGCGTCAAGGCGGCGCTGGCTTCGCCCGTCACCTTCGCCTTTCCGCCGGCCGCCACGAACGCACCCAGCGTGCCTCCCAAGTCGAAGTTCAATCCCAATGTTTGCTGGGCGGCCCGCGCCCAATGAAAGACCACCTTCAACGCCCCCGCTTCATAAGCGAGCGCCAGATCGTCGGGATGAATGCCGAGGGCTTGCTCCAAGGCGACTTCCAGTCGCTGCAGCGACTGGATCGAAGTGCCCTGCAGCTGGTCGAGCGATTCCTCCAAGCTGTCCGCAAAGGCCAGCAGATCGTTGATGCTGGTCTTGGTCCCCGGGATCGGCTCGTTCAGCGCGTCGATCCCCTCCAACGACCGCAGCAAATCGCCGACTCGGCGGAGCGCGTCGAGCACAGTCGGCTGATAGATCGGCTCGCCCCGGATCACCCCGTCTTCGTGCGAATTGATCAAGCCCAGTTGCGCGCGAACGGACGAACCGTCCAGCGGCGTGACGGTAAACGCGCCGGCTCCCTGCGTGCTGTCCGTCAATTCCAACGCTCGGCCGTCGCGGCTGTAGCCGACCGACACACGGCCACCCGTCTGCCGCCCGATGGCATCGCGCAGATCCTCGAACGTCCGCACCGCGCGGCGTGTGACGCCCGTACTGAGCTGCTCGACCGCATCCAGGTCGATGTCGTAGGACGACCCGTTGCGCAGCACGATCCGCAACTCGGGAAATACCGTCTCGGCTCCCGAGGCGGTAAAGATGTTTTCGTTCAAGTCGAGCGGTTCGCCAATCGCTCGCTTGATCTGCAATCCGTCATTCAGACCGATCCCCGAGAGGTGTTGGAACCCCTTTAGGGATTCCATATTCCTCAAGTAGACGAGCGGTTCCGTCCCTTGGTGCATATTCTGCCAAGTGACGATCACGGCGGCATCGGCGGGCAGCGCCAACCCGTTGATGGGACTGCTGAGCTTGACCGGCAGCTCCAGGTTCAAGCTGGTTTTCAACTCCGGCGTGCCCAGCACATCTTCGATGCGGATGCCGTTGGCATTGTTGTTCGAGCGATTGGTGGCCGCGAACATCTCGGTCAGATACACTCGCCCGTCGGCATTCGGATCCTGCAGCACCAACTGCAGTTCCGCGGTCGCTTGGCCTTGGCCATTGACAAGGGTTACGTCGACGAACCCGAAGCTGGCCGCCGCATCGATGTGGGGCGCCGTCGCTTGAACCAGGATGCGAGCGTCAAAGTTCTCGACAAACAGCCGGTCTACCAAGGACTCGCCATGCAGCGGCCGGCCCTGGATGACGCCGTCGTCGCCTTCGTCTTCCCCGAGAATTCCCAGGATGAGAGCGGCGCGCGAACCGTCGGCCGCCGCGATTTTGAACCGGGCCGCCGCGTCGCCGTTCGCATCGAAGCCGACTTCGCGCAACGTCAGACCATGTCCCGCCTCGTCGATCTGGACGGAGACCCGCGAATTGGATGCCTGCTGAATCGCCGTGATGACGTTCCCAATCGTGTGGGCCGAGGCGAGATTGACCCCGAATTCGGCGCCGTCGCTGAGCGTGATGCGCAGATGCCCGGTCTTGTCACGTTCCAACCCCATGCCCCACGTCGCCAGACCGGACAGCGCGGTCGCTGGGGTGAGTTCAAAATCGGTGCCCAGCGGCGATAGGTCGATCCCAAAGGTAAAGCCGCCTTGGGCGCGGCGCCACAATTCGATCTGGCTGGACGACTGGATGTTGCCCAAGGCGCCAAAGCCCGATCCCAAGGCAATCGCCGCCGATCCCAGCAGCGACTCCTTCAGAAAGCTCACATCGGCGGTGATCACTCCCGCGTTGGAATCGTAGTTCAAGCCGAATTGGCCGGCGGCAGGACCTAGCGCCTCGCGGAAAATCTGCTCCAGGTCTTGCAGCGACTGGAATCGCAGGCGATCCACGGATTGGCCGTCGCTGAATCCCAATCGCTCGACGGCCGGGGTCGGCGTCTGGCTCTCCACGTTGCTCGCCTTCAGCGCACGGATTCCAGGCCGGGTGGAGCGGATCGCGATCCGCCCCGCTGTCGCCACCGCCACGACCGCTCCGTCGTGCGTGCTGCCGCTGAGCGCCGCGGCGATCGAGCCGCTGAGATCATTGACCAGGTCCGCCAGGCTTAGATTGCCCGCCGTCGCCGTGGCGGGCAAGGTGACGAGGAAACTCTGGTCGTCGATCGTTAAGTGGAATGAAATGTCGTTCGAAAAGTTGCCGAAGCCCTGCGGAGCCGTTTCGGCTGTCAACTCAACTTCCTGCAGTTTATTGAACAGGAATTCGTTCAACTCTTTCCCTAGGTCGCCATACTTGCCGAACGAACCTCCGCCCAGCGGCATCAAGCTTTGGAATGGGCCGAGATTTCCGAGGCTGCTGAGCCAGTTGCCCAATTGCAGGGCGGCGTCGGCCAGTTGTTTGGGATCGAGATTCTTGAGTTGTTCGAGCAGATCGAACAGTTTTCCGTGGGCCTTGACTTCCAAGGCGTCGGGCATCTCGACGAGTTGGCCGTGGGTAAAGCCGAGTTGCTGGAGCTTGAGCGCGGATCCGCTGGGCAAATCGTTGACTTGGATAGAAGCCACCGAATTGCCTTGACCGACAATCGCCAATTTGTCTCCGATCGCAACCGCCGCCACCTTGCCCGCGAAAGCGGTCTGGTTCAGCGCGGCAGCCACGGCCGCATTCAGATCCGCCGCCAGCTCGATCGCACTGGTATTGCCCGCCGTGGCCGCCGCCGGCAACGTCACCAAAAAGGTCTGGTCGCCGTTGAGAACCAAGTTGAACTTCGTCTCGGCGGAAAAATTCGCGACCGCTTGGGGCGGATCGGCGGCAACCAGCTTGGCCGAGTACAAGCCGAGGCTGACCCACATCTCGCCGGGAATTTTCTGTCCGGCCAGCGTCGTCTCGTAGAACAATACGCCGTCCAGATCGCACGTCACCGTCAGCAGGTAATCCTCGCCGACTGTCAGAGTGCCCAGGTCGCTGACAAGAATCGCATCGCCCGCATTGAATTCGAAGTCAAAGCCGGCATGGGCGAGCACGTAGCTGTTATGGGAACCGGGAACGGCCTGCGTGCCGGTATCGATGATGTTGCCCTGGAGCAGTCCGAATTGAGCGTCCAGCTCAATCGTGTCCGCCAAAATCTCCAGGTCGGCCCGGAATTCGTGTAACTGCAATCGGACCGTCTCGCTCCACGGTTTTGTGTCGTCCGCCGCGTTCCAGGTGATCGTGAAATCGAGCGCGCCGTCCAGGCCCACCGCGGCCACCAGATCGCCCGAGACGGCCAGCTTCTGGCCCGCCAGCACTTCGGAGAAATCGAAGCGGCGGTCGCCGGTCGAGCCGGAGCCCCGCATGCTGGTGTGCAAGGCCACGTCGCCGGTCTTGGTGTCGAACACCGCTTGGGCCGCAATTCCCCAGCTGGTCCAACCCGCTTTGAAGACGTCGGTGCGCTGCGTGGCGGCGCTCAGGTCGAAAGTCACATCGAGCGGCGATACCGAAGCGGAACTCTGGAAACCGGCGAACGTCACGCGACCGCCGACGGGCGTCGCGAGCGTGTGATTTGAGGGATCAAATGTGATCTGTTGCGCCTGGCCGACCGCTTGTCCGTTCGCCCACAGCCGCACGCTCCACGCATGAGGCACGGGTGTCTTGCTGAAGTAAACTTGCCCCGGATGCTCCGCACCGGTCGCGTCGTAAATGGTGATCGGCGAGACGAAGTTGTAGCTGGCGGGATTCGCGGCATCGAAAGGCATCGCGAGCGGCGACGCGGCGTTTGCCGGCAGATTCAGGAACCATTCGACGTTGGTACGGGTAAAGTCATCGGCCAGTTGATAGACCGTTGGCAAGCTGCCCGTCGTCTGGATGCTTTGGAGAATCGACGCCAGCGAGCCGTTGGATCCGGTCAGGACGTGGTTGACTCCCAGCGAACCGGCAAGCGTTGCCGGTTCCGCTTCTCCCGTATCTCCCTCGGAGACCTCGACCAAGGCCGGAAGATCCGCACAGTCACATTCGAACTCGACCAGTTTGTCCAGCCACTCCAAGACTTTCTGGAGCGCCTCGTTGACGTCGTCGTTAATCACCGGATCCGGCAGCGGTTCGACGGCCAGCACCTCTGGCGGAAGAATCTCCACATGCAGCATCCCGTCGTAATCCGGATCGACGACGGCTAACGGTTGCTGGCGTCCCGCGTTCACGGCCGCCGCAACGTCGCTGTTGCCGGTTCGCAGTTCGCGCACACGCACCCCCGCAAACGCATGGGCTTCCAACAATCGAACCAACCGGGCCGCTTCCGCTTCCAGCAGCGACAGCTGGCCGTCACCGGCGATGGGCAGCGATAGGGGCAGCATAAAGTCGACCGCCAATCCCGCGTCGTGACCCGCGTGTCCGTAGGGAACCGCACCGGGGCCGTTGGCGGCGCTCATCGCGCCAATCCCGATCGTCATCCCGATCGGTTCGGCTCCCGTCTTGGCCGCCGTCGCCCCGTTGCGAATCGTATCGATCAGCCAGTTTGTCGCGAAGAAGCGAGGCGGCGTCTGATACGGGCCTTGAACCAGGCTGAAGTGATCTCCGGACAACTGGATCAGTTCGCTCCAGACGGGACCGTTCAGGGCATTGGCATAGCTGGCTGCGATTCCATCAAATGCCTCCTGCTGGTCAAAGGCGATGCTTGCGGCGGAGGCACGGAACAGTCCCACCGCGTGGCGCGTGTGTTGTCCCACGATTCCATCGACGACGAGCAGTTCGCCGTTTTCGTCCGGATAATTCCAGTACCGCAGCCGTTGCTGCATTTTGGCGATCTCGAACCGGCTGGTGGCTTGCAGCGCGACTTGCTCCGCATCGTGAACCCCGCCGGCTCCGGCGACGATGGTCAGGTCCACAAAGCGGCCTCGATAAAGATCGAAGTGAGTGCCCTTGGAATCGAGGACCCACGTCTCGTTCGAGCCGCCGCCGGTAATGAGCCATTGCCGGCTGAAGATCTGGCCGGCCTTGGTGATCTCGCGATAAGAAATCTTCGCCGTCGTCGCGAGCCCAGGCACCGGGCCGCCGTCGACGTTGGCCGCGAGCTTGGTTTGCAGATAAGCGGTCTTCTCCGCGTCCGTCTTCGCGCTGTTTAACTCGTTCAGCACGCTGGCGGCGTTCATCGGTGCAACTTGGGCCAGGGGGGATTCGCCGACCCGGTACCAGAGCCGCATCGCGCCTTGAAATCCCCGCTCGTTCGGCGAGCGGTCCTGGGATAACGTCGACTTGGCCGGCGGGGCGACGAACAGCCGCCCCGAATCGTGAAAGGGTTCACCCGGGTTTCCCGCCGCGCCCTCGATGCGATCGCTGAACAAGACGTAGGCGATCGTCTCGCCTCCGGCCTGCAAGTGATGGTCGCCGCGCAGGCTGTTTTCCTCGATCGCAAAGACCTGATTCGCGCCCGAGCCGCTGGCGGACAGCAATTCCCAACCGACAACTTCGAATCCGGCGTCGCCGGGGCGGGCTTGCTTGAGATCCAGCGGAATGATGTCGCCGGTGCGTCCCCCGAATTGCAGCGCCACATTGTCGATGTCTACGACGGCGTCGATCGCCGCCGCGCCGGCCGAAACCAACTTGAAGGTCAGCGTTTGACCTCGGCCACGAAGTTCCACCGGGATCGCCAGGCGTCTGGTCGTAAATTGGGCGCCGGCTTGGTCCAGCGCGAATTCGCCGATAACGCTCGTGCCGATCAGCACCAGCAGACGGTCCGCCGGGCCGGCCGCGTAGACGTTCCAGTCGAATTCCAAGACCGCCGCTTGCGGATCCAGGTAGAACGCATTGTGAGTGCGGCTGGAGCCGGTTGCGTTCAACCGAAGAAAATAGTTGCTGCCCGATTTGACCACCCGGCCGGTTCCACCTCCGTCGTGATGCGACCAGCCGGGAATCAGATTGCTGCCTCCCGGAACCCCGTCGTGTTCGTCACCGGCGAACTGAAAGTCACCGTTGACAAGGTACGGCTCCCATGCGATTGCGGCCCGATATCCTTCGGGAATCGGCGGATTGAGCGCTCCCGGCGGCGTGTGCTCGTGATCCTGCGGGACGGAGTAACCGACGGGAGGCGAGTGAAAGGCGGGGGAGGGGCGCGCGACGTCGTTCGGTCCCGCGGAACCCGTGTTCTCGTGGCGATAAGCGGCGGTGAAGCGGTAGCCGAAGTTCCGCGAGTCGGGTTGGATGACCGTTTGCCGATAAAGCTCTTGCCACACGTCGGAGTGCGACGTGGGGATCGTCACCAACGGATCGGAAGTGACATTGTAGTTGACCGCGCCGGGGATGGGCCGGCCGTCGGGCGGCGATTCGGTTTGATAGTACACGTCGGCGAAAGAAACATTGTCCCACACGGTGACGCCGTAGCCGGCCGGAGCCCCCAAGCTGGCCTGGTTCTGGCTGCCATCGACGGGCAGAACGCCTTGATCGAAATCGTGGGGATCCAGGAGCGTCACCTGGTCGACGCGGATACCGTGAAAACCGAGTCGCTCGATCGCTTCGGTGGTGACGGCCGAGCCGAATGAATGGGCGATGAAGTGCAGCTGGATTGCCGGATTGGTGTCCTTGGCCGCCTCGATAATCCCCAAGTCCGCCAGCATGTTGAACAAGGCGTCGGCCGCCGCTTCGGTCCAGCCGGCCGATGGTTCGTTGGATTCCGCGGCCCAATCGAACAACAGGACCACACTGCCTCGCGACTGAGAATCTTGCCCGGGTGCTTGCTCGACCAGCTGATCGGGCAGGCGGTGCAGTTGGAAATAGCCCCGCTGTCCTTCGCCGGGCACGTCATAGTCGACGAACCAGCCGCCTGAGCGATGATGCATCGCCTGGGCGAGACGCATCAGCGAATCGCCGTCGGTGTTGCTCGGCTGGAAGCCGTGGGTGACGACCGTCACATGCTGGATCTGGCCGCCCCGGATCTCGTCGGCCAGGCGATTCAGCGAACGCCCCTCGGCACTCGCGGCGGCCAGCAGGGTGCGGAAAGATTCTTGATCGTTTTCCTGAATCCAGGCTTCGAGCAGGTGTTCGTGGGTCCCCCAGTAGTCTTCGACCAACTTGAACAGCCGGGCCAGTTCGTGCCGGGTTTGCGCTTCGGCCAGCGCCCGGGCTCGGTCGTGCAGAGAATGACTGGGGGCACTCTTGTCCAAATCGGCATGTGAAAAATCAGCCGCGTCGGGCGTGTGATCGCCTTGCAGCAGAAAGGTCCCCGAAACCACGGCGGCGAACCGGCGGCCGGCGGCTTGGACCCAGGCGATTCGCAGGTCGCCTTCCTCCGCCGACGTTTCCACAAACTTTCCGATCCCGGTGGCAGGACCCAACGGCGTGTCGGGATGGCTTGGTTCGATCAACTGCGAAACCTCAGCCAACATCACGCCTTCGTAGGTCAGTCCGCTGTCGGCCTTGCTGACCGGAGCGGCGGCCTGCAGGGTGAACGGAGTCAGATCGTTCCAATAGGCAAGGCCGGTCTCGATCAGGGAGTTGGCGGCCAGATAGCCGCCAGCGATCAAGTCGGTCCAGTTCGAGTGAGCGTAGAAATCCTGCGCGGCGTGCAGGATCCTGCCAAAGTTGACCGCAAGCTGTTGCCAGTCCGGATTCTCCGGCGATGCCGCTTCGACCGCCGCCCGATAGCGTTCATTGATCCGCGCGGCGCTTCCGGTGAAGTCGCTGCCGTGAAAGTGGTCCTGGCGGTTAACTGCAAACGACAGATGCTGGGCATCGCTGGCCTGCGTAATGATTGCCTGAGTATCCGGAACGACGGCGAAAAGCCCGGCCTCAATCAACTCGCCGTGGACCGGAGCGGCGAACAGCAGACGGCGGTCTTCGAGCTGTTCCAGAGACACTGCCAAGCGGCGTCGCTGCCGCTGAAGCCTCTTACGCATGTTGTAACCTCCATAAAGCTGTGTGGGATGGAACCCGCCGCCGGCTGACTTGCGAAAATTCGCAGGTCATCCTCGGACGCGAGCACGTCTGGATCCCATGCAATGTGTCCAGAGCGCAAGGATCAGACGACCGTTCGCAGCGGTTCACTAACGCTTCCGTCGAGCGCAACGGCCAGACTTGCAAGCACAGCAAGGACCCGTATCCGACCTGGAAAAGGCAGGAAAGTAGCCGGTCGTGTCTGCGTTTCTCTTGAGCGGCCAGGCATCTCCAAACGTAATGCACCTACAAACGCGATAATTCGCCATGCAACCCGCGTTCCGCCTGTACCACTATCACCGGGCCAACGCCGTTAATAGATCAGTAATTCTTAGTAATTCTTTACTCGGGTTGGGCTTAGGAAAACTGCTGTCGCACGGAGGAGAGTTGCGACCGTGAGATAGTGACCACCGAGAATATCCATATTTGGATGGACTCGTGTGCGCAAACCGCTCGTTATTCGGTGATCGCGATGATTTTGTTAGGACACCAAGCGAGTCCCACGACGCTTGTGAGAGGCTTGTCCGAAATTCGTCGGACGACCATATTTGGACGAGCGAGTTCTTCTACCGGCGTGAAATAGTGCGGCGCGATTCCGCTTGTCTCGCCCTGAAGCTGCGCGCCGAGCAGTCGCGAACCGCGTTGTAGCCCCAAGACGTTGTTCGACAGGCTTGTCGGAAACCGAAAATTCGATTGCGCGCCTCGCCCATGACGGCGGCGTACGTGCGTCGCAGTTCATCCACGGTCATTTGCTGCAGGACCGCGACCTCGGCGTCGACGCCCTCAGCCGGTTTGGCCCGCTTGCCACGTTTCGGCAGAGCCGCAGTGCGGCTAGAATCAGAGGCAGTCATGACATGCCCTTTGCCTAAAAAAGCGTGGTTGTGGCGAGAGCCGGCGAGGTGGTGACAACACCTGGTCGGCTCGCTCTTTGGGGCTCACACGCGTTAACCCCAGGGCACATTGAGCCTCGACGCGGGCGGGCCATCAAGGTTTGGGGCGGCAGTTTTCGTGGAATCTTTGCGGGCGTCCACCTGTCGCTGTCGCAGCAGGCGAAGCACGCCGGGGGCGAGGATTTCCGCCAGCTGCTGGCGGCTCGGACGAGGGTCAGGTCGGACGGTGTGTCGGTCGGCATGGCGGCTCCAGCTGGTCCCCAAAGTCGCGACGCCACGCGGCATCGCCTATTAGGCTATTTATGTCCAGCTGCTTACTGGCTAATGCGTCTTCTGCCGCCGGAAAGTTGCCCCATAAAACCGATGGCCATCCGAGGGGCCGCTGCAGAGGTAGCGCCTGCATGTTATGTGGACCACATAAAACGCCTACCCAGTCGAAAAACCAATGTCGTTCGGCGCGGCCGCCGCTGCTGAGCTTAAACGTTCGCGCATACAGAAATCCGCCGGCCCCCGATCTGCGGTGCGGAGCGTCTGCGTTGCCGAGCGGCTTGGTTGGCCGATGTGTTCGCGACGGGCCACGTCTTTCCGCGATCGCATCCGTTCTCGCCAGCAGAGCACGACGGTCGAAGTTGCGCATCGGCGGACCGGAATCTTGGCCGAAGGCCATTTTCAACGTAGCCTGGGGCAACGCCCCAGGAAGAAATGCGGACAGCCGTTTTTTGGCCGAAGGCCATCTTCATCCTGGCGGACGGAACACGGTGAAGATGGCCTTCGGCCAAAAAGGCCCGAATGATAACGCGGTCCTGGGGCGTTTGCCCCAGGCTACGGTGGGAATAGGCCTTCGGCCAAACCGTGCCGACGCCCGAATGCGCAACTTCTCCGCCTGCGATTCGAAACCCGGTTCAGCACCGCTGATGGATGATCCGCTCGGAAAGAACTCAGAGTTTCGAACGGAAATGACAGAAAAATTGATGACAGAAAGATATTGCGGCTGAAGCCGGGGGCTGGTCCCATTTTTCTGTCATCAATTTTTCTGTCCCACCGAAACTCGATCGGACGGCGATCCGCGCGCGAGCCGTTCGCCAAAAACCTGATTGCCGCCACCTCCAGCGTGCAGTATGATGACCGTCGGCCGGATGAATGATGGTCGTTCACCGGCCGATAGACCGCAGACCAAGGGATGCAACCGAGCCGCGTTCCACTCGCGCGATGTGGCCGCGTCGGCCCGTCGCGGCCGGTTGATCCCTGTCGTTACGGTCCGAAAGGCATTGCCTGCTTGACCGGCCGCGACGGTTCGTCGATACTGAGGCAGGAATGGCCCGCGGTCTTGGATGACCCAAGATTACTGGCGTCCGACAGTCTCAATCCACCGTGCTGCGTTCGTTGGGCGATGCGTGGGGGGACAAGGGGTGTTCGGTCCCCGGAGCCCCCCTCTTATCTAAGCCTGCCCTCCATGTTATTTTGACGCAAAATGGGCAGAAATTTAGGTCGCGGTCAGGTGCAATCGCCTACCTTGGATCGCCGCTCGGTTGTCTGCGAAACTCGCCGTAACCGGAAGAATCGCGTTCTCGAATCCAGAACTGGTCTATACCGTCCGCTTTCCGCCATAGGCGGGGCGACGGGTGGTTGTACCCACTCAGAACCCTTGGTAAGGTGTTGCATTATCGACCTGCTCGTCCGCTAAAGGCGACCGGCCAAAGGGGAAACGATCGTGAAAGGCGACGATTTTCTGCTGGTGAAAGAAGTGGCGGCTCGACTTCGGGTGGCCCCAAACACGGTCCGTGCCTGGGCGGCCAGCGGCAAGCTGACCGAGTACCGGCACCCGGTCAACAACTACCGGCTGTTCAAGCGGGGCGATGTTGAAGCCCTGCTGCGAAAGATCGAAGACCCGACTCCGATGGCACCGCCACCGAAGCGGGTGAACCGGCCGCAGTGATCACGCTGCCGGTACGGTCACTTGCTCGGATTTGCAGGTTCTGGAGAACGTAAGAAGAAGACGTGGCGCACAAGTTGTCGATCCATTTGCCGTTAAGTGCGCCGGCAACGTGAAGACGGGTGATGTTGGTCATGAGTAGGACGCGGGAGGACAATCTGGGCGGCGTTATCGCAGGCAACCGCTTTGAGCAAACGACGCAGCCGTCCATCGTGCTGAACCGCTGTTCCGGCATCCGGGAAGAGAACAACCGCATTTCCGAGTACCGACCGCAAAGGAGTGAGACATTCCATGCCAACAAAGAGACTTTTCGCCATATTATGTGCAGCGCTGCTGTTGCCTGCCGCAGCCGAAAGAGCCCTCGCCCAGGCGGCAGAGCGCAACATCACATTCCTCTCGACTTCCGATTGCCACTACGACGCCTTCGAGAACGAGGCCCGCAACGAACGCAACCGGGATTCGATCCGCGAGATGAACGCCATCGCCACACGTTTGTGGCCCGAGCAACTGGGCGGTGGAAACGTCGAGCGGCCGCGGGGCGTCGTTGTGCTGGGCGACTGCATCGACGACGGCGACCGCGTGGTGGACGGCAGACAGCAATCCCGGACCCAATACGAGTTCTTCCGTGCCGACTTTGGCCTGGACGGCACGGACGGCCTGCTGAAGTATCCCGTCTTCGAAGGCTGGGGGAATCATGACGGCCCCCCGGTCGGCAAGGAACGCTTTGGGTTCAGTTTCCAGGCCGAGCTGAAGAAGCGGAACGCGGTGCGCCAACAGAAAGGCTGGATCGGCAACCTTTCGGAAAACGGCTTGCACTACTCATGGGACTGGGACGACGTCCACCTCGTCCAATTGAATTTCTACCCTGCGGATCAGCAGCGGGCGGGCGTCCGCTATTCGCCCGTCTGGCACGATCCCCAGGGGTCGCTGACCTTCCTGAAGACCGATCTGGCCAAGCGCGTCGGCGCCAGCGGCCGCCCCGTCGTCCTGATGAGCCACTGCGGCTTCGATACCGACTGGTGGACGCCGGCCGATTGGAAGGATCTGTACGACGCCGTGAAGGACTACAACATCGTGCTGAACCTGTACGGCCACAGCGGCACGGGCGTGCGGGAGTGGGCCCCCGCAGGCGAACAGAAGACCTGGACCTGCATCAACGACGGTCAGACGGAGAACGGCTTTTTCGTCATTCAAGTCCGCGGCGACCGCCTGCGCGCGGCATACCGAGTGAAGGCCAACGTCAAAGTGACGAGGAATCCCGACCGCACCGAGGCCCGCCAGTGGGACGGCGATTGGGAGTGGAAATGGCTGTTGGACAAGCCGATCCGAGGAGTTGCAGCTGCCGTGGAATCGGGCGGGACGACAGGCGGATGAAGAGATTGCAGCCCGCTGCGATCTTCACCCCAATGTCACCGGTGGGTCGCCCCGTTGTGGTCCCGGTGCTCACCAACCCCAGCCGGCAAGTAAAGGTCCGCTCCGCTGCAATCCGGGTGATCCCGTGTGTGACCCTGTTGATCCGATTGGCGGCGGTGCTCGGACTGGTCTAATTTCGTCCGTCGGCAACTCTGATCTACGGAGCGTCTTATGCCACGTGACAATAACTACCAGGGAATCGAAGCCGTCCTGTACGCCCGCGTGTCCTCCGACGAGCAGGAGAAGGGGGGCTTCTCGATTCCCGCCCAAGCGAAGCTCCTGCGGGGTTGCGCGGCGGACAATGGCATCCGAGTCGTCCGAGAATTCGTCGACGTCGAGACGGCCAAAGTAGCTGGCCGGACGATCGTTCGGCGACCGCTGTCAAGCAAGGCACGCCCAGTAGGATTCGAACCTACGACCTGCGGATTAGAAGTCCGCTGCTCTATCCAACTGAGCTATGGGCGCAAATGCGAAAAACGTGTTTTTCGAGTATTCTTGCCGAAGGTAACCCCAGCCGAAAAGGCGGTTGACACCTTTTCTGACCCCTGTGAGCCTTTCTCGCAAGAGTGACATCGGCTTGTTGTCCGGACCTGTATCCGCTTCACCGCCTTGACGCCAACTTGCTCCAAGAGGCGGCGTGAATGGATAAGGCTACCAGAAATAGACCGTCCAGCAAGCCCCGTATACCAACCAAAGACGAAACCGCCGTCAAGAAGGCTGTGGACCAGCCGAAAGGACTTTGTTCGAGGCCGACCTGCATAATCGCCAGAGGATCCTCAGATACCATGCGTCGAGCGCGGGCTATTCTGCCGTCACCGTAAAATCAACGGTTTGAGGGCTCTTGTCCGCAATCGTGGCCGTCAAGCCGGATCGCTTCGCATCGAAGTATTTCTCCGGGATCGCTCGCACGCCCTGCGTGTCCATCGTGGGTTCGCTATCCCACGAGGCAATCGCTACCTGATACTGCCCGGGAGGCGCGCCATCGCCCTTCTTGAACGTGCTCAGAGAATACTTGCCATCGACAATCTCTCCTGTCGAACTGTTGGTCCCCGAGGCGGGCATGAACGTAATGGTGCCCTTCTTCAATGCTTGACCGTTGTACGTAACCGTGCCGCTGACAGCCACCAAACCGATCGGTGAGCCTGACGCACATCCTTGGACGGCCGCAAGTGCGATCCAAACGCACGCGAGGGAGACTGCCCTCCAATACCATGAAGTAACAACGCGTGGTTGCATCAGTCGTACCTTTCTTAAAGATATTGTGAATGCGTGCATCATTCGCGCTGGCATGGTCCGCGGCTTCCCATGCCGTTCGCGATCCTGGAAACATCCTCTACGGCAAGTGAACCGGATTTCCGTCGCCCCGATCGCCCAGCCAGCACCAGAGTTGGAAATCGACGCTATCGGGAATGAAACTCACCGATCCGTCCGCCAACGCCATATTCAGTCCGCCGGGATGCGCGCTTGAAAAGCCGCAATTCCGTCGATAATCGGTCGTCGTCGTGTTTCGGGATGGACTGTTGGGCTTCTGCGCCATGAACGCGATGGGAAAGTTGTGGCAGAACGCACCGCCCCATCTGCACATCTGAGCAAGTCTCTCGCCGGCGATGAAAACGTTACTTGTTCCATCGGTGATCTGTCGCATTTTGGGTGCCAACACACCTCGATTGAAGATCCCGGGTCGATCCTGATAATTGTGGCCGGCCCCCCACATAATCGTCGCGGAGCTTATGCAAAAGCTCGGTACGGTCGCACAGTCGGGAGTCGCGCCATCCGGTGAGATCGTGCCGGCACACAACGGATAGTCAAGACCTTGGTGATTGAAGTTGTTGTCCCAGGAACCGCTGGTGTCCCTCATTCCTTCGCCCAGCGGGCTGCTGGGGCACGAAATGAACGGGAAACGCACGTTTTCGATGAGACTTCGATTGGTGCTGTTGGCAGTGTCGTTGTTGGCGTAGATGAAACGCATTTGGTCAAATACTGCGGCCTGCTCGACAAATGGAAGAATGAACTCGACCCACGTGTGTTGAGGGGCGATGTTGTATGTCGATGCATAAGGAAACGTATTTTGCGTGTCGTGGTAATTCTGCAGGGCGAGCGCGATTTGTTTCAGGTTGTTTACGCATTGCGTCCGGCGGGCCGCCTCGCGGGCCGCCTGAATCGCAGGAAGCAACAAGGCCACCAGAATCCCGATGATGGCGATAACCACCAACAACTCGACGAGGGTGAACGCCGGCCGACCAGCCTGTTTGACACTGCGCATCTCAAGCTCCTATGCGTCTTGAAGTGAAAAGAAACTTGAACCGAAGACAAGTCTTCCTCCCAACAATTTAGCTGAATTTCGGGACGCGACCAAGCAGGACTCGCTTTTTTGCCACAATTTAATCGTGCGGTTATTGTCCCCCCCTCTATCGCTAATCGGCTAAGAGCTCTCAGTTTATATTGAAAAATACGGAAAACGGTTCGTTTCGCATCGGATCGATGCGGCCATTTGCCAGATCAAGCTCGAGAGTGTCGCACGGCATGTCCGGCAGCGAATGCATAGAGATGCTAAACGGGCTTGCGGGACGCACAAAGCGGCAAAGGGGAACGATTCAAGGCGTTAACGTTCTGGCCACGCGAAATCCCCAAGCGCTGGAACGGGCTTCCGGCGACGCGGAAGTTACGGTACGCGCCTCGCCATAGTCCTGGAGAGCGGTGCGCCACGAACCGCCGCGCAATATACGCGACGAGCCCGAATCGGGGCCCGCGGGATCTTCTGCAGGCGAGATGGCGTAGTAGTCGTCGGCGTGCCAGTCGGCACACCACTCCCACACGTTCCCATGCATGTCGAACAACCCGAATGCGTTGGGCCGCAACTGGCCCACGGGCTGTGTCTTGTTCCCCGACGTCTTCGCCCACCAAGCGTACTGGCCGAGGATTTCCGCGTCGTCGCCGAAATTGTACCGGCCTGTGGCGCCCGCGCGGCACGCATGCTCCCACTCGGCTTCGGTGAGCAAGCGGTACACCGCGCCGGCCGTCTTCTCTTTCGGATTTTCGCTCAGCCGGCGACAGAACTCCACCGCTTCGTGCCAAGTCACATCTTCCACCGGCCGAAGGCTGCCCTTCAAGCGGCTGGGGTTCGTTCCCATGACCCGCTCGTACTCCGCCTGGTTTACTTCATAGATGCCCGCATAATACGGCCGCGTGATCCTGACGCGGTGCTTGGGGGCTTCGGAAGGCAATCGTCCGGGAGCAGCTCCCGGCACCTTCGGCACCTTGGATTCTTCCCGCACTCGAGCGACCTCCTCCTCCGTCGATCCCATATCAAATTCGCCCGGCGGGATCAGCGCGAAACGCATGCCGATCGAATTGGTCCACAGCACGGGAACCTTCAGATGCTTGGCCCACGCGGCCTGATGCTGCTTGGCGGTCTGTTCGTCGAACGGGGCAATCGCCAGCGGCGGGATCTGCGGGCTCGCCGGCGGGCTCGGCGCCGTCGGAATCTCGCGGCCCAGCTTGGCGATCACCTCCAAACGCTGCTTGACCTTCAGCCCAGCCAGTCCTCCGGCGAGCTTCGGCTCGGCCTGCCGATACCAAAGTCCCGCTCGCAGCCGCAGCGTGTCCCGCTCCTCGCCCTGCTTGGTTTCCGCCAAATCCCACCAGCCGTCGCCGATCGCGGCTTGCTCCTCGGCCGAATTAGCCCCGCGCAAATCCTTGATCGCGACCGCCCTCAACGCCTCGTCGCTTCCCAAAGCCAACATCGGCACGCCGCGATTCCAATCACCCTTGACGAAACACAGATGCCGGCCCGCGGCCAGGTTCGCCGCCGGTTCCGTGGGCTCGTCGTCCAATATGCTCAACGCCCTGCGGTACACCTCCGACTGGACTTGTTGAAATTTGATACCTTCGATCTGGGCCGTCAACTCCTTGGTCAGCGGATACAACCTGGCCCGCTGAGCCGACGACCGTGCGGCTTCGCACAGTCGCAACGCCGTGTCGTATTGGTCGGCATCCGCCAGCTTTCCTGCGAAGCTCAGGGCCGCTTCCGCAACGGCCTTGTGCTGGGCGGATGTGGTGGCCTCGCGAGCCGCGACCAGCAGCGTTTCGCCGATCAGTTCGGCCGCCGGTTCGTCGAACTGCTCGAGCAGGCGTTCGACCGCTTGAAGCGCGGTTGCCGCGTCGCCCGTTCCGGCCGCTATGTCGCGGGCGATCTTGAGCAGCACATACCGATCTGCCGAACCGGGCTGGACCTTGCCCGCCGCGTCCAACATGTCTGTCGCCAAGGCCGTCTTCTCGGCCGTTGTCTTGGCCTGCTTGAAACGATCCGCAAACAACTCGCCCGCCGCCTTCTTGGCCGTTTGCTCCGCCGCCTCGTCTGGAACCGGTGCTTTTTCCGCCGCCGCAAATCCGCCGTTCGTGGCGATGCAGGTCAGGACCAGGATGGCTTGGATGGAGATGCGGTGTCGGTGTTGGATGAATGGCATGGTTTCGCTCCCCGTCAGACTTTTTTTAAAACGCGCAGTGCGAATCGTCCCCCGTGATTTGCATCGTAGCAGCCTCCGCCCGACTTGCCCGATCCATCGCATCGTACCGCACGCGAACCACCATGTCGACCTGTGCCAGCGATGCTTTTCCGGCCAAGCCGGAATGCTTGGCGCCAGCGGTTTGACAGCGGGCAACGGAGAACCTGCGACAGTGCAAGAGGGGGACGCGTGCATTGCGGCGGAGCACAGGGCGAGCGACAACCGTAGGACGCTGAATCGCTCGCCGTGGGTCGGCCATTTTCAATCGCCAACCCAAAATCCTAGGTTCGTCTTCACGCGGAATCCACTGTTCGGCGTCTGACAGCAACCGCATCCGGACCAGCACGTCCACCGGCTGGTTGCACCGCCTGGCTCTTCGCACCACCTGGCTCAGCTCCACGGGCTACGGAAACAATCCTAATTTGATCCACTGGAGGCGTGCTGTGCGTTGCGTCGAGGAGTTCATCTTCAGCCGTTCAACAGTAGCCCGCCCGACCGGTGTGATGCCGATGATCAGACCGTTAGCGGCATCGACGTGGAAATGGTCATTCCAGTTGTCGCGACGAGGATCAAACAAGCGGGCCGTGGTCCGCGTCTCGTTGTCTGTTGCTTCCACATGATTACTCTTGAAGAGGTTGCAGGCCCGGCATGCCAACGCGAGATTCCTGTCATCCTGAGCCCCGTCACGGTTCGGCGGGATGATGTGTTCGACTTCGAACGGGAAGTTGAAGATGGCTTCAGGAGCATGGCAGTATTCACAGCGATGCTCAGCGCGAGTGGCCACGGCGTGATAGTGGGGGTTCATTTCTCCAACTCGTCTGCCAGCGCCGCCGCCCGGTGTCCTGCCGCACGCAATTCCGCCTCGACCAGCCCTTCGAGTTCCTCTTGTTCGTGCGGCGCGAGTGTCGAACCTGCATCGCGTGCGGCACGCCACCGGACCATCAAGTCTTCGAGACGTCTCCGCTGGTCGGCGGTGAAAAACCGATCTGGACCGTTTCGTTGGATCACGACGAGTGTCGCAGATTCGTCCTGCTCCAGGATTGCATCCAACGCCTCGCCCGGCGTCTTGCCGGCGCCCCGCCGCCGGCCCGAGAGCGCACGGTAGGCGGTGCCGCCCTCTTCGGCTGAAATAGGCACAATAGAGACCGTAGTCATCGAGATTGCTCCGTAAGCACTCAGTCGCATCAGCAACTTCATTATCACCCAGCGAAATCCATGCGTCAACGCCATCAACGGACAAGGACGCCCGCCGCGGCGGCAGTGAACAGGAACATGGGATCGTGCTCGCAAACCCGCTTTACCAACTCACGCAAACAACGGGAATCGCCGTGGCGTGCGGATGGTGACAAGCGAACGACGGCAGTCGATCGAGAGGTGCAAGCTCGCTCGACGAAACGCCCGCAACCCTCCGAGCGGCAGTCGCGGGTACAGTGGTTGCTCTTCCTTCCCGGGGTACGCGTCAAGGCAAGATGCATGAAGATACGGCGTCGCGGTGGCCCTTTGATTCACGCGAAGGCGCAAAAGGCGCGAAGATTCGGCGAAACGGTGATCTCCACGTGATTGGCTCGTGTGGGCTCAGGCGTCCTTTCTGCGAGTCGACAATGGCCCGGTCGGAAACCCCAAGCGATTCTTGCGCCTCCAATCCGGCCATTGAGCCGGCCGGCCGTTCGTTTCACGCGAAGGCGCGAAGACTTGGCGGTATCGGCGTCTGCTTCGCGAGCTTTGCGCCTGTGCGTAAGACGGCAGGAATCCGACGGGGCCGGAACTTCAGTCCGCGGAACCTTCGTTCAGATCCAGCCAGTTCTGCAGATCGGACAGGGATTGGAAGCCGAGCAAGGCTTCGCCCAAGGCCTCGATCTGCGGCAACGGCAAGCCGCGGATGCGATCAGCAACGTCCTCCGGCAGCCGTCCGCAAACTTTGCCAAGTTGCCTCAGCAAGAGGCTGACGCCGCCTCGCGCTTCACCCCGCGCTTCACCCCGCGCTTCACCCCGCGCTTCACCCCGCGCTTCACCCCGCGCTTCACCCCGCGCTTCACCCCGCGCTTCACCCCGCGCTTCGGCAATTCGTTCTACGGATGTCACGTATGGCATATTCAAGGTCTCCTCCAGTTCCCGAAGTTCCTGCTCGAACCGCTGACTCAACGGCTCGGTCAAGTGCATCATCCAGTCGATCAGACGGAAGATCTCCCGCAGTTCTTCTGCATTATAGCCCAAGTCGTACAACCTGCGAACCAGCCGCCACTTTGCCCGGTAGCGGCCTTCCGGATCGCCAGCGGTCCGCAACGCCTCGATTTGGGCACGGGCCACCTGCACGGGCAGCGAGTGGTCGTCCCGCCAGTCGGTTTTCAAACGGTCGATCAGCTTGCAGGTGGGGAACCGCAGCCGGCTCTCGAAATCCGCCACCTGGAACAGGTCTTCGCCCGGCCGCCAATCCTCGCGCAGGTCCGCGAGCACGACGAGCGTTACCACCCGCTGATCGTATGTCCAAAACAGCCCGCTATGATAACGCGCCACGCGGCGCTCGAACCCCGTCTCGGGCGAGCTTTGAATTTCCGCGTGCAGCAGAATCCACTGCTCGGCGCCTGACAGCAACCGCACCCGGACCAGCACGTCCACCGGCTGGTTGCGCCGCTTGGCTTTTCCCACGACTTGGCTGAGTTCCTTGTCGCACCACTTGGGTTCGACGCTCCAGTCGATCGCCGCATGAATCGGCGGGAAGTACCGCCTCAAGAGGTCGCGCAAATACCTGCGCAGCGTCTCCTTCCAGGCCCCATCATAGTCGCTGTCCTGCTCGCGTTTCTTGCGCTTGGCCATTCGCATCCCTCGTGTTGCGGTTCAAGGATTTTCGTGGGCAAGTTCGTTCTCGGCAAGCAAGCCCAGCCGCCCCCATTGGCTCGCAAACGCTCCCTGGTACTGGCCTGCCTCCCCAATCAGAACCCGTGGACGGCTATCGGGACGTCGGCGACTCATCCCAAGCGGTCCTGCTCGCTGTTTCGACCGACATCTCTGCCGTTTGCTTGATGCGATCATTTCCTTTCGATCGTGCTCAAGAGCGTCGCACGGCATGTCCCACGTTGATGCATGGAAATGCAGGTTTGAGAACGCACAAAGCGGTAAAGGGGTAATGGTTCAAAATGTTAGAGTCCTGGCAACACGAAAACCATAGCTGAGGTTGCGGCAGTCGGGGCGGTCGTAGTGGCGGAGCGCGCACCGGAAGACGACCGGATTGTTGGCGAGCCACGAGACGCCACGCAACACACGCGACGAGCCTGAATCGGGACCGACGGGATCTTCCGCGGAGGCCTTCGTGTAGTAGTCGACGGCATGCCAGTCGGCACACCATTCCCAAACGTTCCCGTGCATGTCGAATAATCCGAACGCATTTGGCCGCAACTGACCTACAGGTTGCGTGCTGTCTCGTGAGTTATTCCTCCACCAAGCGTACTGCCCAAGAATTCCTGCGTCGTCACCGAAGCTGAAACGCGTCGTCGTGCCCGCGCGGCATGCATATTCCCACTCGGCCTCGGTGAGCAAGCGATACGTCGCTCCGGCCGTCTTCTCTTTCGGATCTTCGCTCAGCCGACGACAGAACTCGACCGCATCGAGCCAAGTCACTTGCTCCACTGGTCGGATGGGATTGCCCTTGAAGTGGCTGGGGTTGGTTCCCATCACCCGCTCGTACTCCGCCTGAGTCACCTCGAAGATGCCCGCATAATACGGTCGGGTGATCCTAACGCGATGCTTGGGCGTTTCGGAAGGCAATCGCTCGATGTACCATCCTGGCGCCTTCCGGGCCTTGGCCTCCTCCAACAG
>Ga0366819_10003_pt1 | contig 149657 bp, 105 predicted proteins | sample TotcelFGM3001N15_FD_207091 | JGI IMG/M metagenome (GOLD analysis project Ga0366819, IMG submission 207091) | Enriched cells from coal bed in the Powder River Basin, Montana, United States - Total cells FGM rep3 HSBNCT.FGM.300.1.N15 ... | reverse complement strand
CGCTTATGCTATAGTCTCGCTAATAGGGCCGTTTTGTAATCGACCTCGTCGTTCGTGATCGCGTTGTGTCCACACTGCGTCTGGGGAGTGCCGTCCGTTGCGTCGGACAGGGGTTGTGCCGCGTGCGGCGAGATGCGACGGATTGGGCCCGGAAAGACCATCATTGATCCAAGTGCGATTGGGTCGCGGCCGATATGCGCCGACTGGTGTGAAGTGACGGGGTGGTCGGCAAGCGACCAGTCCCACGTGTTTGAGCTTTGCCCCGTTGGGCTCCCACGAAAGACGTGGTGACGATGATCCGCGACTTCTTTTCTCGAAGCGGCAAGACGAGAGACCACTCGTGCTCTCGTCGCAATCGCTTCCGGTCGTTGCTGGCGGAGGCGTTGGAATCGCGACAGCTCTTGACGGCTGGCGATCTGGATCCCACCTTCGGGCTGGGCGGCAAGGTGACGACGGACTTCTTCGGTTCGGGCGACGATGCGATCGCCGATCTCGTCTATCAGTCCGATGGCAAGCTGGTGGCCGTGGGGACTTCCACGAACGGCCTTGCGCTGGCCCGCTACAACACTGACGGCAGCCTGGACGCCGGCTTTGGCGCGGGTGGAACCGTGCGTCTGAAGCTTGGCTCTTTCGACGACCGCGGTAATGCCGTCGCCATCCAACCGGACGGCAAGATCCTCGTCGCGGGTTCGACGGTGCGCACGGACGCCGACTTTGCGGTCGTACGGTTTCTGGGCGACGGCACGCTCGACAGTTCCTTCGGCGTCGGGGGTGTGTCGATTTTTGACGTGGGAGGAGACAATTACGCGAACGATCTCGCGATTCAGAGTGATGGAAAGATCGTGGTCGGTGGCGGACAGTGGACCTCTACAACCCGCAAGATGGCCGTCGCCCGATTGAACGCCGATGGCACGCTGGATTCAACCTTCAATAGCGTGGGTTGGGTCGCCACGGATTTCGGCCATTTTGGTCAGCAGGCGCGCAGTGTGGGGCTCGATTCTCAAGGCCGGATTGTTGCGGGGATGTCGGCGACGAGAAACACAAGCGTGGGGATGCTCGATTTTGCCGCCGTCCGCTACACGTCCAGCGGAACGCTCGATTCCACGTTCGGTTCCGGAGGTCTGGCGGCGATCGATTTCTCCGGCAAGTGGGGGTTGCTGTACTCGGCCGTGGTCCAAGCGGACGATCGCGTCGTCCTGGCGGGTACGACCTACAGCGACCCGTACGCACCGAACACCTACGATTTTGCGCTCGTGCGGTTCACCGCGTCCGGCGCGCTGGACTCCAGTTTCGGCGCGAATGGCCAGGTCTTCACCGACTTCGCCGGCTACAACGACATCGCCTACGCATTGGCGCTGCAGGCCGACGGCAAGCTCGTGGCGGTCGGAGTAAGCACCGACGCGTCGGGCCCGTCCGTCGCCGTGGCCCGCTACCTGACCAACGGCGCCCTGGATACCAGCTTCGATGGTGACGGGCGGATGACGAGCAGCTTCGGCAGCTCAAGGTTCTCGGTTCAGGCGGTTGCCGCCTTATCCAGCAACGGCCGGATCGCCGTGGGGGGGCACGTCAACACGGGCAACTCGGGCCGTGATTTCGCGGTGGCTGCCCTGACGGCCGGCGGCACGTTGGATTCCGGTTTCGACGGCGAGGGTATCGCCGTCACGAATCTATCGGGCCCCGGCATCGACCAGGGCCAGGCGATGCTACAGCAGCCGGATGGCAAGTTTGTCGTCGTCGGCAGCAACAATGACGACTTCGCCGTCGCCCGCTACAACCCGGATGGCAGCCTCGATCCCAGCTTCGGCAGCGGCGGTCAGGTCACCACGGATGTCACCGGGCGGTTCGAACGAGCTTACGGGGTGGCATTGCAGACCGACGGCAAGATCGTCGTGGTGGGATCATCGTCGAGCACGGGCGTTTGGGACAACCAGGATCTGGCGGTCCTCCGTTACCACGCCGACGGTACGCTCGACACGGCGTTCGGCTCGGCGGGAGCGGTGATTCGCGACATCAATGGCGGGATGGACGTGGCTTACGCCGTCACCGTCGACGCCAACCATAAGATCGTCGTCGTGGGCTACACGGCCCAGTCCGGGGCGGACGCGGATATTCTGATCGCCCGCTTTAACGCCGATGGAACGTCGGACACGAGTTTCGGGACCGGAGGTTTGGTCATCACAGACCCAGCCAACAGCACTTACGGGGACTACGCCTACGATGTGGCCATCGACGCGGACGGGAAAATCGTGGTGGCGGGGCAGGCCACCGTCGTTGCGTACAGCCAAGCCGGTTTTGCAGTCCTCCGCTACCTCAGCAACGGCACGCTGGATACGAGCTTCAATGGGACGGGCGTGTGGGCTGTGGGTCGAGGGCATCAGGACTACGCGCGTGCGTTAGCCCTGCGGCCGGACGGCAAGATTCTCTTGGCGGGGACGCGATGGCAGGCTCCGGTCGCGCTCGTGCAGCTTCTTCCCAACGGGACTCTCGATACCAGTTTCGGCACGTCTGGCGAGGTATTCACAACCCTGCCGGACGGAGCGAGCGCCGGTATCAAACGCGTCTCGGTGCAAGCAGATGGCAAAATAGCAGTAGCGGGAACGATCTTTCTGGTACTACGATACAGCAGTGACGGAGTGCTCGACAACGCCTTCGGGGCGGCGGGCATGGTGCAAACCGACTTCCAAGCAGGCCAGGACAATCTGGGCGGCATGGTCATCCAGGCCGATGGCAGCATCGTGGTCGCGGGGACGGCTCAGATCAATGCAACCGGACTGGATTTCGCGTTGGTTCGATACCGCGGCGACGATTCCCCGCCGCTGGCCGGCGATTTGGATCCCAGCTTCGACTCCGACGGCAAGGTTACGACGCTGCTGCCCGACGATTCGAAGAATGAGCTGGGCTACGCGGCAGCCGTACAAGACGATGGCAAGGTCGTCGTCGTAGGCTACGCAGACAGTGGGCCTGCCATCGCGCGATATCATGCTTCGGGCGGGTTGGACCACAGTTTTGGCGAAGGAGGCAAGATCGCCGCCGGCTTGTCCGGCAGCGCGTGGGCCGTGGCGATTCAACCGGACGGCAAGATCGTCGTGACGGGCGGCGCGTACCAGGGCGCGACCAACGAGCCGAATGTCCGGGTGGATACTTCGTTCGGCGATGGCGGCAAAGTCAAGGTGAACATCGGAGGCAGCGGCACGCCGCGAGGCATCGCGATTCAGCCGGACGGCAAGATCGTCGTGGCAGGCGACGCGTATCCGGGCGGGGACACTTACGGAGATTTTGGCGTTCTGCGCCTGAACGCGGACGGCACCCTGGACGCCACATTCGGCGCCGAGGGTCTTGTCACGACCGCCTTCCCGGCCGCCGGCAGTTACGAAGGCGCCCGCGACGTCGCGCTCCAGTCCGACGGCAAGATCGTCGTGGTGGGCGTCACCGACAGCGGCGGGAACAACGACATGGCGGTCGTACGCTACAACTCGGACGGCAGCCTGGACGCCACGTTCGGCGCCGGCAGTTCGCAGCCGCGGGAACTCGTGGCGATGAATGGTGTACTGTACTTCACCGCCTACACGCCCGGCGCGGGCGTCGAGCTGTGGAGAAGTGACGGGACCGACAGCGGCACGTTCCTGCTGAAGGACATTCGCCCCGGCAGCGACAGCTCGTCTCCCAAGCACTTGACCGTGATCGGCGGGACCCTCTACTTCCAGGCGAACAACGGGACGAACGGCGTCGAATTGTGGAAAAGCAACGGGACTGCCGACGGCACCATGATGGTCAAAGACATCTCTCCGGGCAGCTCGGGTTCGTCACCAACGGACCTGGTCGATTTCGGCGGCGTCCTGTTCTTCCGGGCCACTGACGGGGCGAACGGCGTCGAATTGTGGAGGAGCGACGGCACGGCGGACGGCACCCAGTTGGTCAAGGATATCAACCCCGGCAGCGGCTCGTCGAGTTCCGGCAGTAATCGTGTCTACACGCGGCTGGTAGCGGCCGGCGGCACGTTGTTCTTTGCCGCCGACGACGGCGTATACGGCTCGGAACTGTGGAAGAGCGACGGGACAGGCCCGGGCACGATGATGGTCAAGGAGATTCGCGCCGGCAGTTACGGGGCGACCGTGCAGTACCTGACAGCCGTCGGCTCGAGCGTCTTCTTCAGCGCCTCCACCGAAGCCAACGGTTTTGAGTTGTGGAAGAGCGATGGGACCGATGCCGGGACCAAGATCGTCAAGGAGATCAATCCCGGCGCCGCCAGTGCCTCGCCCGGTGATCTGCTCGCGGTGGGTACCGCGCTGTACTTCCAGGCCAACGACGGCGTACACGGCAACGAAGTGTGGGTCACCGACGGCAGCGAAGCCGGAACTCGCATGGTGGCGGACATCTATGTCGGGAGCACGGGTTCCTTCGCGTGGGGCTTTGCCGACGTGGGTGGCACCGTGTTCTTCAAGGCCACCGATCCCGTAAACGGGCGCGAATTATGGAAGACGGACGGGACCGCAGCCAATACGGTGCTGGTGGCGAACATCCGGCCCGACAGCGCCAGTTCCTCGCCCGAGAATCTGACCAATGTCAATGGGACGCTCTTTTTCGAGGCCACCGACGGCACCAACGGGCGCGAGCTGTGGAAGAGCAACGGCACCGCCGCCGGGACGATGCTGGTCAAGGACATCAACGCGGGCGGGTCGAATTCTTCGCCCACCGGTCTGACGGCGATTGGCAGTACCGTCTATTTCGCGGCGACGGACGACGTGGCCGGCGAAGAGCTGTGGAAGAGCAACGGCAGCAGCGGCGGCACGGTCCGCGTCAAGGACATTGTGACCGAGGGGTTCGCCCTGGTGACGTTCGATCCGGGGGGCGTTGGCGCCAGCGCTGTCGCCGAGTCGGTCGCGATTCAGCCGGACGGCAAAATCGTCGTCGGCGGTTGGCAAGGCGGCACCACCAGCGGCGCCTTCCAGCTGGCGCGGCTCAATCCGAATGGCACGCTGGACGCCACGTTTGGCAGCGGCGGAACGCTGAGCCGAAGTATCACCGGCACCCAGTACAATTCGGCCTACGACATCGCGTTGCAACCGGACGGCAAGATCGTCCAGGTGGGCGGCGCGTCGTTCAGCGGCGACAAGAACTTCGTCATCTGGCGTTATCACCCCGACGGGACAACCGACGAGATCCGCAGCTATTTCTTAGCTTCCGCGGTGGAAGAAGCGAAGGCGGTTGCCGTCCGCGACGATGGCAAAATCGTCGTGGCCGGTTTCTCGTCGATCGACAATGTCTCCGATATCGCGATGTTCATCGTCAATCCGGACCTGTCGTTGGCCACCGGCTTTTCCAGCGATGGTCTGAAGACCACAGACTTCTACAGTGGCCTGGATTCGGGGCGTGATGTGCTCGTTCAGCCGGACGGCAGGATCGTACTTGCGGGCACGGTGACCGACGGGACCGGACGTCAACGCGTGGGCGTGTCGCGGTACACCACGCGGGGCGACCTGGACACCACGTTCAACACAAACGGCACGACCTCGGTCTATTTGGGAACGGACCAACTGGTCGGCGAAGCCGCGGCGCTTCAAGCCGACGGCAAACTGCTCGTGGCCGGACGGCGTTCGGCGTCGGGGCGAGATTGGGGACTGTTGGTCCGCCTGGATGCCGGCGGTCTGTTGGATCCGACGTTCGACGGCGACGGCGTGCGGTACTTTGCCCTTCCCGGAACGTCCGATCAGGACGTGGCCTACAACGTGGCCGTGCAAACCGACGGCAAAATCATTGCCGCGGGTGCCTCGACGGCAGGCGGCAATAGCTCGTTTTCCGTCTATCGCTTTCTCGCGGACGGACAATTCGATAGTTCATTTGGCAACGACGGCGGGGCACTTATCGATTTCGGTTCGTCCAGCGACATCGCCTGGTCCGCGGCGATCCAGCCCGACGGAAAAATCGTCGTGGCGGGCGAGTCGGGCGGCGACGTCGCGTTGGCCAGGCTCAACGCCGACGGCACGCCGGATACGTCCTTCGATACCGACGGGCGGGTGACGACGGACTTTGCCGGCGGCGTGGACCGGGCGTATCGCCTCGCGCTGCAGCCGGACGGCAAAATCCTGCTGGTGGGCGAAGCGAGCGGAAACGTGGCGCTGGCCCGATACAATCCGGACGGCAGCTTGGACACCACGTTTGGGGCGGGCGGACGAGTCACAACAGATTTCGGCACCGCGGGGGACATCGGTCGCGGATTGGTCCTGCAGGCGGACGGCAAGATCGTCGTGACCGGCGAATCGGATGGGGATTTCATCTCGATCCGCTATCACGCCGACGGTAGCCGGGATCTGCTGTTCGGCCAATACGGCAAGGTCCGCACAGACTTCTTCGGATACGCCGACGGAGCCTATGCCGTCGCGGTCCAAGCCGACGGAAATCTGGTGGTCGCGGGATCCGCAAACAGCGCGTCGAGTTCCGAGTTTGCCCTGGCCCGTTACAATCCCAGCGGCGAACTGGATACGACCTTCAATCGCACGGGCGGATTTGACGTGCCAGGCACCGCGGTGGCCCGCGCGGTGACGATTCAACCGGACGGTAAGATTGTCGTCGCGGGCGAGTCCGGCAACGATCTGAGTGTGAAGAAATCAAACTTCTCCCTCGTGCGTTACCGCGCGGACGGAAGCCTCGACGCCGATTTCGGCTTCCACGGCGCCGTGCGCACGGACTTCGCGGGCGATCGCGACGTCGCCCGCGACGTGGTGATCCAACCGGACGGGAAGATTCTCGTAGCGGGGAATACGCTTGCCGACAATGGAACGAATTCTAATTTTGCCGTGGCCCGCTACGCCGGCGACGGCCGGTTGGATATCGGCTTCGGCCTCGACGGCCTCGTGACGACCGACTTGGGGGGCAGCGCCGACCAGGCGGAAGGAATCGCGTGGCAGAGCGATGGCAAGGCCGTGGTCGTCGGCACGACGAATGTCGGAGGCACGCTTGATATCGCGTTGGTCCGCTACTTGAGCAACGGCCAGCCGGACGCGAGCTTCGGCACGGGTGGGATGGTTGTCAGCGATCTCGGTGGCGGCTACGACGATGCTGGTTACGATGTCGCGATCCAGGCGGACGGCAAGATCCTGGTGGCGGGCGTGACCGGACCAAACGCGAACCGCGACTTTGCGCTGGTCCGCTACAACGCGAACGGCACACTCGATACCGGCTTCGGCACCGGCGGTTTGCTCACCACAGACTTCGGCGGCACGCTGGACAGCGGCAACGCCTTGGCCATTCAGAGCGACGGCAAGATCGTCGTGGTGGGCAAGACCAATGTGAACTTCGCCACCACCAACGAGGATTTCGCCCTCGCCCGTTTCCATCCCGACGGTACTTTGGACGCAACGTTCGGCACCGGCGGGAAGGTCATTACCGATTTTGGTTCCGCGGCCGATGCCGCCCATGCCGTGGCGATTTTTGGCACCACCCGGATCGTCGTCGCGGGCCGCGCCAGCAACGGCAGCTTCGGCCTGGCCAGCTATCTGCCGGACGGCACGCTGGAGACACGCTTCGGTTCGGGCGGCAAGGCGACCGCCAAGTTCGGCTCGGGCAGCGAAACGGCTTACGACGTCGCCTTGCAGGCCGACGGAAAAATCGTGATGGCCGGCGAAGCAAAGTTGGGCGGCAAGAGCGCTTTCGGAGTTGCCCGTTATCTGGTCGGAGATCCGCCCGTGGCAGACGCGGGCGGGCCGTACACGGGCAATGAGGGCAGCGACATCCCGCTCGACGGCTCAGGTTCGACCGATCCGGCCGACAATATCGTGCTGTACGAATGGGACCTGGACAACGACGGCACGTTCGAGGTGACCGGCGTCACCGTCACGTTCAACTCGACCGCGGACGGCGTCTTCACGGTGGTCTTGCGCGTCACGGATGCCGACGGGGCAGCGAGCACGGACACTGCCACCGTGACCGTCCAAAACGTGATTCCGACAGCCGACGCGGGCGGACCGTACTCCGGCGCCGAGGGGAGCAGTATCACATTGACGGCCGCCGGTTCGTTCGATCCCGGCAACGATATCGTGCTGTACGAATGGGATCTGGACTACGACGGCAGCACGTTCACCGTGGACGCCACGGGCGTGACGGCTACGTTCAACGCAGTCGACGACGGCATATTCACCGTCGCCGTTCGCGTCACCGATGACGGCGGGGCGTCGAGTATCGCCACCGCCACGGTGACCATCGGGAACGTGGCGCCGGCTCTGAGCAACCTGGCGGTCACCTCGCCGATCGACGAAGGGAGCACGGTACACCTGACAGGCACCATCAGCGATCCCGGCACGGCGGATAGTTTTGTCCTGGTCGTCGACTGGGGCGACGGCTCGGCGGAAGAGACATTCAACCTCGCTGCAGGGACTACCGCCTTCGACAAGACGCACGTCTACGCAAACAATGGCGCCGGGGACGGCTACACGATCGTCCTTCGCATCCGCGATGATGACAGCTCGCTGATCGCCGCACCGGCCAACCTGCTCAGTTGGTGGCCGGGCGACGGCAGTGCCGAAGACGTGCAAGATTCCAACACGGGGACGCCCATTGGCGGCGTGTCCTACGCGACCGGCAAGTACCAGCAAGCGTTTTCCTTCGACGGCATCGACGGCCGTATCACCGGCACGCTCAATGGCTTCGCGGGCGGTAATGCAGCCATCGCGTTGGCGGCCTGGTTTAACGCAGATCAAGTTTACGGGCATCCCGGCAAGGGTATTCTCGGGGTGGGCGGCACGGACTACCGGCAGCACTTCTACATGCGTCTGGTTTCGCAGACCGATAGTTTTGGCGGCATTTTCGACGGACCGATCGACGACCAGAACCGCCTGTGGCTCGGCGTGGACAGCGGCGGCTCGGATCGTTGGTGGGGCGGCAGCAGCGTCGTTCAGCCCGGCCACTGGTACCATGTCGCCGCAACCTACGATCCGGTTTCGCGCGAAGTCAAGACCTACTTGAACGGCGTGCTGGAGCGAACGGCCACGCTGGCCAGCGACCTGGCGCTGACCAATTCGTTCTTCATCGGGGGCGATGCGTACAACGACAACTACTTCGACGGTCTGATCGACGAACCCAAAGTCTTCACGCGCACGCTTTCGGCGGCCGAAATTCAGGCCGAGTACGAAGCCGGTCAGAGCTACCGGACGCTGCAGGTCGTCGTGCGGAACGTCGCGCCGGTCGTGAGTGCCGGCGCGAATGCCACGATCGACGAGGGGAGCACGTTCACCGGCACGGGTTCGTTCACGGATCCGCGCGCGGACACGTGGACGGCGACCGTCGATTACGGCGATGGCAGTGGCGTCCAGCCCCTGACGCTGAACGCGGACAAGACGTTCGCCTTGAGCCATCGCTACGCGGCGGACGGCACGTACGTCGTCAGCGTCACGGTCACGGACAGCGACGGAGACGTGGGCACTGGCAGCCGGACGATCACGGTCAACAATGTCGCCCCGACCGCAGACGCCGGCGGGCCGTACTTCGGCAACCAGGGGAGCGACATCACGCTGAGCGCAGCCGCCTCGTCCGACCCGGGCAACGACATTGCAGCCTACGAGTGGGACCTGAACAACGACGGCACGTACGATGCGACGGGTGTAACCGCGACGTTCAACTCGACGGTCGCCGGCACGCACACGGTCGTGCTGCGCGTCACCGATGACGAGGGGGCCTGGAACACGGACACGGCTACCGTCGTCATCAACGCCTCGCCGATCGCGGTGGACGATGCATTCACGGTCGCGGAAAATGCAACCCTGCAGCTTGGTCACGGGTGGATCGGTCAGCCGACGCTGGCGGCTATGCCCAGTCCGCGCAGCAATGCGACGACCGGAGTGATCGACGGGCGGCTGTACGTCGTCAGCGGCAGCAACTCCGGCGGCGATACGCCTGTCGTCGAACGGTATGACCCGCGGACCAACACCTGGAGCACGCTGGCGCCGCTCCCCGACACCGACTGGGGACGCGACGGGCGCTATGGCGGCACGATGGGCGTCATCGGCGGCAAACTGTACCTGGCCGGCGGCTGGCGAACGTCTCCCGGATTGCCAACCACGTCGTTGTTCATCTACGACCCTGCGACGGACGCCTGGAGCCAAGGTGCCGCGATGCCGTTATACAGCGGAGGTTCGCTCGGGGGCGTGATCGACGGCAAGCTGTACGTCCACACGCCGTACAACGGCTACTCGGGGACGCACCGTTACTTTCACGTCTACGATCCCGCCACGAATGCCTGGACGCGTCTGGCCGATTCGCCGCATCCGCACGGGGACGGGGCCGCCGCGGTCATCGACGGCAAGTTGTACGCCGCGGGCGGAGGTGATGACAGCGGCATGCATGGCTGGCTGGACGTGTACGATCCGGCGACGAATACCTGGACGACGCGTGCCAGCATGCCGACGCCGCGCTACAGCCGGGCCGGGGCCGCGCTCGATGGCAAGTTCTATGTCCTGGGCGGCTGGGAGGCCGCGGCGCCGACCGGATCGGTTTACGTGTACGATCCCGCGACCGACGCGTGGAGTATCGGCGTCTCGATGCCGACAGCCCGTTCGTCCGCCGCTGCCGCAGTCCTCGGCCAGACGATCCACGTGGTCGGAGGCAGCATGTCCAGCGGCACGTCCGGTGCGTTGGAGGCGATGGCCCCAGCTCTAGTCGCGAACGACAGCGATCCCGACGGGGGCGTCCCAACGATCACCAGGGTTGACGTTCTGCCGGGCACGCGTGGCACCGTGACTCTATCGGGATCGAGCGTCACGTATGATCCGAACGGCCAGTTCGATTCGCTGCCCGCGGGCGCTTCCGCAACGGACACGTTTACCTATACCGTCAGCGACGTGCAAGGCGGCACGGGGACGGCCACGGTCGCGGTCACGGTCACCGGCGTGAACGATGCACCGGCGGGGGCGGATAACACGGTGACGACGGTGATCAACGGGGCGTACACCTTCGTGACGGCTGACTTCGGCTTTACGGATCCCGTGGACAGCCCGCCTGACGAGTTGCTGGCCGTACAGATCACCAGGCTGCCGGCGGCGGGCAGCCTGCTGTTGAACGGCGTCGCCACAGCGGCCGGCCAATTCGTCGGCGCGGCGGACATCGCAGGCGGAAAACTGACGTTCGCGCCCACGCCTCGCCAATATGGCGGCCCTTACACGAGCTTTACGTTCCAGGTGCAGGACGACGGCGGCACGGCCAACGGCGGCCTGGATCTCGATCCGATTGCAAACGTCCTGACGATCAACGTAACCCTCGCGACTTGGCACAATACGGCGAACCCGTGGGATGTCGACGACAGCGGCAACGTCGCCGCGGCGGATGTTCTGGCGCTCATCGACTACATCAACACGCATCCCGACCAGGCCGTGCTGCCGCCGCCGCCGGAGTATAAGCCGCATCCATTCTACGACGTGAACGGGGACGGCCGCTGCACGCCGCTAGACGCATTGATCGTGATCAACTATATCAATCACCGAGGGAGTGCGGGAGAAGGAGAAGTGGCGGATGATATCTCGGCGCCAGCGGACGCTGAATGGGCCAACTCGTCTTGGCCGCCGCGTCTTGCCGAGGCTGAAGTCCTGCGACGCTCGCTCTCCACGCCCGACCCGACGCGGCGAGGTCAAGACGCCCCGCCTGTGTTTCGCTCCCGATCGGCGCAGCCGGCTCCCAACAATCCCGGCCCTCAGCCCCACGCTGTCACCGGCGGCATATCGGACGAGGCCGGTGAGTTGCACGAGCCCTTGGAAAGCCTCGGTCGGGACGGCCAGTTCGGCCGCGAATTCGAGGCCGTGTTGGACCGGCTGGCCTGCGACATCGCGCAAGCTGCTCTCAGCCGCGCCGTGCCCTTGCCGCCGCTGCCGTGAAGTCAAACGAGGCCCTTCCCGCCGGTTGCAAGGCACGGATTGGCCCGGTCGCCGGATCGTCCCCTGCGTCCCCCGCAGCCATGCCGGTTCCTGGGGCATATGCATATCGCCAAACAAAAGGTAAAAAGGTACCAGCGATAGGCGCGCAAGTATGTCAATCCGTAACATGAGGAACGAATCGATGGCTCAGCGATTTCTTGATGTCCACCTGTACCGGTCAACGCTCAATATTCTCGCGGACGGTGCGGCTCAGGCGGTGCAGGCCGCGGCGGAAGCCGGCGGCGGCGTGCTGCGTTGCTTCCCCAGCTTCGTGGGAAGAAAGTTCTGCCTGCCCGGCAAGAACCTCGAACTGGCCGACGAAGACTACTTCCCCGAAGGCCCGGGAGGCTGGGCGATCGACGAACGATGGAACGGCAGCGCCATCCTGGCCGATACCGGCAACGGCATCCACGGCGAGGGGCTGTGCCATTTCCATCATCCCGACGGCTTCCTGATCCCGATGGATGCCGCCGTTCACGCCGCGCCGGCGGTCATGGTGGGACCGATGTACCGCACCCTGGGCGGCACGGGGTTCTACAACAAGGAGTTCGACAACCTGTACCCGCTCGGCCACCACAGCCATCCGTGGAAGCCCGAGGCGTACAACTTCAACGCGTGGCGGAACAAACGCTACCGCAACGACTGTCACACGTCGATCGGGCTGCTGAGCACGTTCAGCGAGGAGATGCTGCTACAGGCGATCCGGGATTTCATGGCGGGCAAGGACAATCATATCCGCGCCCACGCCCGGCATTTCCTGGTCGAGATGGGCACCGGCTTTTTTACCCGCGTCCGCACGCTTCACGGGCCGGCCGCGGTGAACACGGAGGAACCGCAGCGGGATCGGGACGATTTCCGGTTCTACCAGAGCCATGTCCTGTGCCCGGAGGGCGAGGTGTTCCTGGGCCAGGAGTTGCTGTACCGCCACCGGCCCGAAGGCCTCGACGGCGAGGCGCTGGTTCGGCGTCTCGCCTCCGACATCGACCTGCGGCGCAACCAGGATCCGTACATCGTCGAGAAGCATCTGCTGCGGCCGATCGTGGACAAGTCGGTGAGCGAGGGCGGCTTCCACGACGAATGGCGGGTGTACGGCAAGCCCGAGGGTGACGAACTGTTCAGTCTGAAGCAATTCGAGCTGGCGCCTCGCGCGGAGACGCTTCTGACAGGGCCGGCGGCCCTGTGCATCATCCACTTCTGCCACGGGCAGGGCACGATTGGCAAGCACAAGGTCGAGGTCAAATCCGGAATCCGCCTGGGCGAGCCGCTGGACGACGAGTTCGTCATTCCGTACGACGCGGCGAAAAACGGCGGCAGCGTGCGACTGGTCAACACCAGCGACACCGAGCCGCTGGTCGGAACGCGCTGCTGGGGGCCCGAGGCATGGGGCCACCTTCTGCCCAAGGCCCCGTTCGAGACCTGGCCCAACTAGCCGGTGGATCACCTGTGCGCAGAGCAAAGAACCATGGCACCTGGCGGCGTCACAGCCAGGTGCCGTTTTGCGGGAACGGCAATGGACGACCTTGGCCGCCTTGCGTAGATTGGAACGTACGTCAGTAACATCTAGTCGGGGCGTCACTCGCCGAGCGGCGGCCCCAAATTATGGTGAAAGCCTCACCTTATTCAGTTCGACGCGTACGCCGAGAAGCGATCTGTTCTTCGCGCCAATTCGCTCGTGTACTTCCGACCCAGGGTATCGGCGTGCTGCCCGATCCACTCCGTTAGCACCGTGGTGCCGGTGGGCGGCGAATCCACGTACAGGAGATCCGCCATCAGGCCCTCGATTTCGTCCTTGGTGATCACCACATCCCCTACGAGATTTCCCAGCAAACGCCCCACGACATGCCCGAACCAAGGTGAGACCGACACGATAGGCCGCGGTTTGCCGATCGCTTTGCCGATCTTCGCTGCCAACTCGCGGTACGTGAACGTTTCCGGGCCGATGGCGTTGACGATCGCGTTCTCACGAGCCGTGCCGTGCGTGACTGCCAGAGCGGCCAGATCATCGACATGGATGGGCTGGAGGCGGTAGCGGCCATCACCGAACACTCCGAAAATCGGCAGCCGGCGCAAAACCCAGGCAATGTTGTTGATCAGGACATCTTCCTTTCCGAACAGGACCGCAGGTCGGAGGATGGCGTGGGAGATGCCGGATCGGATCAGGGCTTTCTCCAAAACGGCCTTGCCGCGGAAATACTCCAGTGGCGTATTCTCGGAGGGATTGGTGATGCTCACATGAACAATGCGCTGGACGCCGGCTTTTTTGGCGGCCTCGAACAAGGCGAGGGTGTTCTGCACGGCATCGGCATGTCTGAAGAGGCGGTGGTTGAACCGCACCCAGTATGTATTGTAGAGGACGGCGACGCCCTGCAGACGCTCGGCCAACAGTTCCGGCTGGTCGAAGTCGAACGGATATGCCTTGATTCGGTCGCCAAAGGGATTTGCCCGTGAGAAGGAATTGGTGAGCGTGATGACCGTGCGATCTTCCTCCAGTAGTCGCCGAGCGATATGCTTGCCGGAGTAGCCGTATGCGCCGGTTACCGCATGAATGACGCCGCTCGACATGCCGCATCTCCCCAGTCCAAAAACGGGGCGGGGGTCGTCCCGTCATCTATCAACCGGCATATTTCGGAGCGGATAACCGGCCTCTTGGTCCGGCAGGCAAGCGTTGGTTCAGCTTCCCGCTCAATCGGCAACCTGGGCCCTCGACCCTCTTGGAGAGGCGAAATTGGGAATGGGCCGGCGGCGGCTACCGTCAAGCGACTAGGAGGGGCCCGTCTGTCCGGCGGGACTCGAAGCTTGCGACGCACGCGACGCAGCCTTCAAGCGGTGTGCCAGAGTTTTCTCGGCATTGCGTTTCGCCCGCTTCTTCTTTCGCCGTTTGTCCTCGGTGGATTTGCTGTGCCCTGACAATTGTCACCTCCGGTCAAGTTGTTCGCCCCGGGTCGGGCCAAGCAGAGCCTAGCCTCCTCGATCCCGATGCACAAGCGTGCATTCTAAAAGATTCGCTGCTGGAAAAGCTATAAGATATTTTGGTTTTTTCCTCGGGGCGGATTTGGGGTCGGGCGCTCAAAATTCAATTTGGCCGATAGACAGTCCAACCATCGAGCGGAGCCGTGGTCGGCCAAAATTGAATTTTGAACGCCCCGCCCCCCCACCGTCAACAAGTTTCCAGCAGCGCGGAACAGGAACCGAGCCGGCGCTGCAATTGGTCGCGGACGGTGCGGAGCCAAGCGTCGTCGGGCAAGCCGTAGGGCCGGAATTTTTCGAATTCGCCTTGTTCTTCGTTGTACAGAATCGCCCGATGAACACCCAACCGGCTGGCTTCCGGCGTGTCCATCAGATTGGCCGAATCTCCGGCGCTCATCTGGAACAGCACTCGCATCGCCAAATCGTGCAGTAGTTGGCGGTCGATCCAGCGGTTGAGGTTCGTGAAATTGTCGCACCAGATCAGCGTGTGGATGCCGTAGTTGGGGCCTTCGCGAAGCAGCGTGCTGAATCGTTTGTCCAGTCCTGACGACGACGGGCTGTCATCCAGCGAGAAGCTGTATTCCTCCGACTTGCGCAGTTCCCGGAATCGCGCCAGGTTATAGACGATCAGGAACAGGGGCCGTCCGCCGCCGGCTCCGGACTGCAGGCGGCGATCCAATTCGTCGGCCAACTCGCGGATCATATCGCCACAGCCGGCGGCCGCCGCGATGCGCAAATCCAGCGGCAGTTGTTTGGCCAAACGATTCCAGAAACCAATCGACGGCGAGTCGGGACGCTGGCCGTCCAGAACCAGGAATTGCGGAGCGGAAGAATCGTCGGCCCGTTCGCCGATGGCCGGCATGCCGTCCGCCGCCTCATCCCCCGGCGCGGTTCGCGCAGGCTCGCGGTCGCCCGAAAACGGCTGACAGCACAAGTCGGCGGCCAAACTTACGATGCACGTGGCCAGGATTCCCAGGGCCGATTGCTCTTGCTGGCCGACGACTAGCAGATTGCTGCCACCTTGACGGCGGAAGACGGCACAAGCCGGATCCTTGATGGCGACGGCTTCACCCAACCAGGCCCGCGGGGCCGCCGTGACGACCGGCGGAGCCTGTTGCAGGCTGGCGCGCAGCAACTCGTTCTTGCTCGGGTCGGCCGCCGTGTTGCCTTCGAACACAATCGCCGGCGGCAGTTTGCTGCCGCGGGCAGCGGCCAGGGCCGACAGCCGCGCCAAGTAATGTTCGCGCTCGTGGTCCGGGAGCCAGACGACTTGGAACGGATGGTTGCCCTCGAACAGGCCGTTGGCGTCGTTGTAAATGGCCTCGCCGGGGCGGCTGAGCAAGCGGGCCGCCGTGTTATCGTCGCTCAGAATCAAGTGCGCGTCGGACTCACTGCACTGCAGCGCGATGCGGACGGCCATCTGGCCCAACGTGCTGCGGGCCAAGCTGTAGGCTCCGGCCAGCGTCTGGGAACCCAACAGCACGTGGATTCCGAAGGCCCGGCCCTGGCGGACCAGGCGATCCAACAGCAGCGAGGCGTCTTGGGAGATCTTGTCGTCCTGGACGAAGAACTCTTGGAACTCGTCGATGATCAATAGCACGCGAGCCAGCTTGACTTGCGGGTTGGCGTCGCGATAGCCCTTCAGGTCTTGGACGCCTTGATTGCGGAACAAGTCGCCTCGGCGGCGCAGCTCCAGGTCCAGTCGCTGCAGGACGCTCATCCCGAATTCGCGTTCGCTCTCGATCGCGATCACGCGGGCGTGCGGCAGGTTCAAGGACGCATATGGTTTGAATTCGACGCCCTTCTTGAAATCGACCAGATAGAAGTGGACTTCGTCCGGATCGTAATACAGCGCCAGGTTGGTGATCATGGCGTGCAGCAGGGTCGATTTGCCCGAGCCCGTTTTGCCGGAGATCAGCACGTGCTGCGAGGTGCCTTTGCCCAGCCGCATGAATTGCAGATTGGTCGCGCCGGCCCGTCCCAGGGGAACTTCGAGTTCCCCGCGGCTGTCCACCGTCCACCAGTCGCGCTCCGGCGGCGTCACCGAGGCGAACGGCACTTCGACGCGGCTGGCGTCTTTGGCCCGCTCGCCAATGCTGCGGACGATCGCCGTGAACCGGTCGTCACCGGGCGGCTGTTCCAGCGCCAGGGGCAGGTCGCGAACCCCTTCATACGGCAGCAGGAACCGCTGTCCGTCCCATTGCAGCGTCAGCGCATTGATCTGCAGATCGGCCAACTCGAAATTCCGCGGCAGCTTCATCTTCTGATCGACACTGATCAGCGTGTACACGCCACAGCGCGCGCCGCTGGCGGCGATACTGACCAGCCGCCGCGCGGACTCTTCGGAAAAATTCGCGGGAAAATTTGCGACCACCAGAATCTGGAACGGCTCGGCGACTTCGCCCGCATGTTGGTTGTACTGCTGGATCGATTCGAACTCGTTCCGGAGATACTTCTGGATCACGTTTTCCATGTGTTCGGTCAAGTCGCTCAGCCGTTTGTTGATGTGCAGCGATTCGGTCCAGATGCGACTGGATACCAGCCGTTCGTCAAAATCGGCCAAGTGCATGAACGCGGAGAAATTCTGACCCAGTCCGGTGGGATCGACGATCGTAAACCGAACCTTTCCGGCGGGCAGCGAGGCGAGCAGCCGCAACATGACGTCTTGCAGCGACCGAACGGCCAGATCGCGGCCTTCGCCTTCGGCAAAGTACAGCAGCGACGGACACTCCGGATAACACAGCGCCACCGGCAGCTGAAACTCCGTCTGCGGCACTTGCAGCTGGGCGTGCGGGGAGACTCCGGCGGGCAGCGAATCGAGCCGGAAGTGCAGATGGCCGAACCGCAGGGCCGGCAGTTCGCCGGATGCGGGCTCCCAGGTGTTCCAGTCGACCTGGTCCCAGGGCGGCGTCCAGGTGTCGCAGATGCGCCTCATGCCGTCGATGACGCTTTGGAATTCAGCGACCCCAGCGTCCCACTGGCGGATCACACTTTGCCAAGCCTGCTCGCGGTCGGCTTGGTTGGCTTCCAGCAGGCGCTGTCGTTGGTCAACCAGCGTCTGGGCATCGGCGGTGAAACGCGTCTCCCGCTGCTCGATCAGCAGGGGATACCTTGAATCGAGCGTCTTGAGCGTGCTGTGATAGACTTCCTGGAGTTCCTTGCGGCGGGCACGGAACTGCTCGGCAGCCTGCTTGACCTTGGCTTGGTGTTGTTCGACCAGCTCGACGCGGACTCGGCCCCAGCGGGCATGCGCCTCGCTGATCGTTCGCTCGCGTCGTTCGACCAGCTCTTCCAATTTCCGCTGGGCGTCCTGTTCCGCGCGGCGGATCGTGACTTGCATCGCCGCCCGGCCCTCGGCCAGCGCTTGCAGCATTCCGGGCAGGATGGCCGATGTGTGGCGGCGCGCGATAGGGCGCAGGAATTGACGCACGGCCAGCCCGGCGGCGCCGCCGGCCGCCAGACAAGCGGCGATTCCCCAACCCCAATCCAAGAAATGCACTGCCGGCCAGGCGAGGCCGGCCGAGGTGAAGAGAAAAATCAAGAAGGGCCAGCCGTCTTCGAGGAAGCGGGCGGTACTCAGGCGGATCATTTGCTGCAGCCGCGTCTTGGCGGCGGCCAAGGCGGCGTGAAATTGGTCGTGCGGATCGGCGTCGGCCACCGGCTGTGGGGCGGCCAAAGCGTCTTCCGGCACCTCGCAGCGCCGCCGCCGCAACACCTGCTGGGCTTGGCGCCAAACTTCGTCGAGTTCCTCCAGCCGGGTCTGGCAGCGGCGCCGGATGCGCTCGCAATCCTGCGGCGGCCTGTCCTTTTGCTGATCGAACTCGTCATTGGCGATCCGCTGCGCGACTTGAAATTCCCGCTTCGCACGCTGCTGGCCTTGTTCCAACTGCTCGGCCGCGTCCTTGTCGAATTTCTCCGCCTGCTGGACGACGCTGTAACTGCCGGATTCGTATTGATAGATGGCGTCCTCGCGGAGCTGGCGGTACTCGCCGCGCAAGGCGGTGATTTCCTTCTCGAATTCGGCGGTCAGTTGTTCGCGGCGACTCTTGTGGTCGTCGATGATCTCCCGGGCTCGAGCGGCGTGCTGCTGGTCGATATCTCGTTCGCCGGAGGCTCGTTGGGCGACCAATTGGGAGAGGTCCGCCAGTGCTTTTCGCTGTCGATCCAGGAACGCGTTTTGCATGTTGATGGTCCGGTCACTCGGCGCGCTGAGGGTCTTCCAGTTCTTTTTCGGCCTGCTCCAGCAGGTCCGCCAGTTGCTGGACGGCGGCCACCGCCAAGGTGACTTGGGCGGGCAGATGCTGCAAGTGGTCTTTCTCGAAATCCCGGCTGACCTGGTCCGTCCAATGCGTCTTGGCGGCCAGCCAATGCTCGCGCAATTCGGCGGCGGCACGTTGCAGCCGTCCCAAGCCGCTGATCAAATCACCGTGCCTCACGCGGCGTCTCCTTCCGGCCGGCCGTCAGCGCGGGGCGCGCCGGGCGCCACCGGCGCCGCGTGCTCGCTCGTCCCGGCGATTTCCGCCGGTGCCGCACGCTCCGTGTACCGGTCCAAGGCCGCCGCCATCCGTTCCAGCGCTGCCACGGCCCGGGGAATGTCCATGTCCAGGTAGCTGACCAATTTCGCCAAGCGGCCTTGGAAATCATCCGCCTCGCGCCGCACGGCGAACCGCCAGCGGCGAACCGCGCGGACCTTGTCTTCCGTCAGCCGCATGCGCCGCTTGGCTTTTTCCACCGCGATCTTCTGTTCGTAACAGGATCGTTTGTCCTCCGGCCGGAGCGACATTTCGCAGCGTTCCAGATCGTGGCGGGCTTGCAGCAGGGCGTCCGAAGCGCGCTGCATCTCGCGCGGCCAGTAGCGCGCCCGATCGTGCTCGATCCAGTCGACCGCGCGGCGCATTTCCAGCAGCAGTTGCGTGACGGCCTCGCGCGCTTCACCCTGGAACTCGTCCAAGGCACGTTTGAACTGGCGCACCGCATCGGTCGAGGTGATTTGGGCTGGGCTGGTCATCGCCACATGGAACTCCAGGCTACGATTTCAGGTACTCGTCGATGTGCTCGGCTTTCCGCAGCAGATAGGGTACGTGCCGTTCGTTGTTCTCCAAGAAACGGGCGATCATCTTCATGCCGTCCGCAAACTGCTGGGCGAATTTCTTATGCTCCTGGTCCCGCCACGTGGTCGACAAGGCCGCCAGCTGGTTGGTCAGCGAACGGCTCTGCTCGCGCAGATCGTTGTTGAACTTCTTCAGGTTCCGGGCAAAATCTCGCAGCTCTTCCGGATCAACAATCGCTTGGGGCATGATCGCTTCCTTCGTATTTCGCGTTTGCCGCGGAAATGCCGTTCCCAGAATCTCGGTTACAGCCGCCGGATGTGAAAGCCGCCGTCGACGTTGATCCGCTCGCCGGTGCTGAACGGAAAAGCGTCGCCCACCAACGCCAGCACGGCTCGCGCCACGTCGTCCGGTGTGCCCCAGCGGCGGATCGGCGCCAGCCCCTCCGCGATCAGTTTATCGTACTTTTCCCGCACCGGGGCCGTCATGTCGCTCTCGATTACGCCCGGACAAACTTCGTACACGCGAATCCGGTGTTCCGCCAACCGTGTCGCCAGCAGCCACGTCATCATCTGCAGGGCCGCTTTGGCCATACAATAATCGGCTCGGTTGGTGGTTACGGCATAGGCCGAAATGGACGAGACGTTAATGATGCAGCCTTGCGGGATGCAGCCCGCGTCGATGGCTTCGATCATCCGCCGAGCTGCCCCTTGAGCCAAAAAAAAAGGGCCCTTGAGGTTGGTGTCGAAAACCAGGTCCCAACTCTCCTCGGTGGCTTCCAACAAATCCCGGCGGCCCTGCGACGTGATCCCGGCATTGTTGACCAAGACGTCCAACCGTCCGAACCGGATGCCCATCTGCTCGATCAGGGCCGTTCGATCCGCCGCCAATCCGACGTCGCCGCGCAAGGCCAGTGCGGATCCGCCGCGGGCTTCGATCTCGCCGACGACCTCGGCAGCCGCCTCCGAGCTGCGCAAATAGTTGACGCCCACCGCATATCCGCGCTGCCCCAGTGCCAGCGCAATCCCGCGTCCGATCCCTCGGGACGCCCCGGTAACCAAAGCAACCGGTCTGTCGATCATGAGCGTGCCTCACCTTTCGCGTGTTCAGGAGAGTAAGCGGCGACAATCTCGGATCCCCGCGGTCCCTATTCTCTGCTTTGGAACCAAGTCGATCAAGCACACTCTGGGGTCGGTTTGCCCCGCCTTTCAATCCGAACGCAAGCCCGCTCAGGCGTAGACGCAGGCGGGCGCCGAGAGGATCTCCCGTACCATGCTGGCCATCTGCCAAGCGGCGTCCGTTCGCAGCTGCCGTTGCATCGCCGCGGCCAATTGACGGCGCGGACCGGGATCCCGCAGCAGGGGTTCCAGAGCGCGAGCCCAAGCCAGTTCCCGGTCCGGCTCGTCCACGATGACGCACGCGCCGCTTCGTTGCAGCGCGCGCGCAGTGCACACCTGGGGGCATTCCGGACTGTCGGGTTCGATCGCGGCGACGATCGGGGCCGTCGCAGCGGCCAGCTCCGCCACGTCCACAGGAGGCGTTGTCGCAATCACCAGTTCGGAACGTGATAACAATGCCGGCAAATTGTGGATATGTCCCGTGGCGACCGCATCCAGGCCCAGCCGGCGATACAATCGCTGGACCGAGCGAACTTCGCTGCCGTGTGTGCGATGTACGATGCGCCATCCCGGCAGGTGCTCGTGCAGTCGTCTTAAGGCCCGCGGCAATGCGGCGTTCAACGGCCGTCCCGGTCCGTCGTCGGCCAAGATAACCAGCCGGCCCGATCTGGCCGCGGCGGCGGTGTGCCCGGCCTCCGCAACGGCAGTCTCGCCATCGGCCGGCTTCCGGACCGGCGGCGCCATCGGGATCCCGGTGACGCGGACCGAGCAATTTGCCACCAATTGCCGGCGAGTTTCCTCAAATCCCAAACACACCAGGTGAGCCTTCGGCGCCAACCGCCGCGTCGCTCGGCTGACGGCCGCATGTTGTTCCAAAACCGCCAGCGGCAACCCCAGCGCCGCCGCCGCTCGCCCAACGGACTCGCCAATCCCGCCGCCCAAGCTGATGACGGCCGCGGGCCGGCTCCGCTTCAACAGCCGCCGCTCTTCCCCCCAACCGGCCCAGGGCAGCCGCCATGTCCTCGATTGGCGGCTCTCCGGCGGATTGCCGAAGGCCACATACTCATAGCCGGCATGGCAGATGCGGCGACACTCCTCCGCAGTTCCTGAGCCGGCAAAAAGAAACCGAGCGTGCGGAATGATCGCGCGCAACTCGTCGGCAACCGCCAGCCCCGCCAGCAGCAGCCCCGGTTCGCTGCCGCCGGCAAGTACAAAATTCGTGGTGCTGACCTGAATCATGATGCCATCCGTAAGTTCCCACCCGTTTGAACGCTTCTTTTTGCTTGTCAGACGGACGTTGCGCGGTGCAAGTTCCGTTGGCGATGCCTCGTCTTCTGTGTTTTCGACAAGAGATGCCGACGAAAAACATCCCAAAGCTGCCAGTATCGCTATCGTGTCGTAAAACGCGTGCCCTACAGCCGCTTTTTCCCGAACGCCTGTTGAAGTGGCGCAGCTTGGATCGTAGATTTACGCAAATATCCTTCGGACGCAGGACGTTTGAGCCAAGCGAGTTTTTCCAGCCCCGCGAGCGAATTATGAATGAAACGGTAACGAGTCCGCCGGAACCATCGCAGCCCAAGTGGGGGCCGCTTAGGTCGCAGCAGCGACGTGTGTTGGGTGTGTTGATCGAAAAGGCCAAGACAACGCCGGATGCGTACCCCCTGACGCTGAACGGGCTGGTGACCGGCTCGAATCAGAAGAGCAACCGCGCGCCACAGATGAATCTGAGCGCCGACGAGGTCCAGCAGGCGCTCGACGAGTTGCGGGACATGGGGGCGGTGGTCGAGGTCCAGGGCAGCGGCCGGGTGGCCAAGTTTCGGCATCAGATGTACGACTGGCTGGGGGTGGACAAAGTCGAACTGGCCGTGATGGCCGAACTGCTGTTGCGCGGCGAGCAGACCGTGGGCGAGCTGCGGACGCACGCCTCGCGGATGGAACCGATTCCGGGCTTGCCCGAATTGAAAACCATCCTGCAATCGCTGATCGCCAAGAACCTGGTCATTTCGCTTACGCCCGAGGGCCGCGGTCAGATGGTCTGTCACAATCTGTACAAGGATCGCGAATTAGTGGAACTCAAGGCCCGGATGGCGACCTATACGCCTCCGCCTGCAGCGTCGTCCGACGCTTCGCCCGCGCCCCAACGGACTGGCGGACTGACGTCCACCTGGTCATACGTCTCGCAGGAGAAGTTCGACCAGTTGCAGGAAGAAGTAACGCAGCTGCAAGCCGAAGTCGCCGCCCTGCGCGAAATGGTGGCGAAGCTCGAACCGCTGCTCTCGTGAAATCGGGGTCGGGCGTTCAAAATTCAATTTTGGCCGATAGAGAGGTTAATCATCGAGCTGAGCCGTGGTCGGCTAAAATTGGAATTTTGAACGCCCGACCCCCTGTCCAGGTCGTCGATCGTCCGGGGTAACCCTATTAGGCCGCGGCCACGGGCTGCGGGATATCAGCCATGGCGGAACGATACCGAGTTCGGCTAGACAAAGAGTACCACGTCTTCTGCGCGGGCCACTTCATCACCTTCGGCGGCGACATTTGCGAGCGGTTGCACGGCCACAACTACCGCGTGCAAGTCGAGATCGATGGTCCGCTGGACGACAATCACTACGTCGTCGATTTCATCGCGCTGCGCGATGCGCTGAAGGCGATTACGGACGAGCTGGACCATCGAATGATGCTGCCCACCGAGCACCGGGCGATTCGCGTCCAGGCAGACGAAGCCGAAGTGACGGTAACGTTCGAAGACCGCCGCTGGGTGTTCCCGCGTTGCGACTGTGTGTTGCTGCCGATGCCCAACACGACGGCCGAATTGCTGGCTCGCTACATCGGCGGGAAATTACTGGATTCGCTGGAAGCGACGATGGGTGTTCGGCCCCAGCGGCTGCAGACGGCGGTCGACGAAGACAACGGGCAATGGGGCATCTGGGAATGGACGGAATGAGGAAGGACCGGCGTATGACGCATGAGCGAGGGCCGTCTCGAAAACAGATCGCGTTTGCCGCCCTGTGGCTGGTCGCCGCCGGCACTGCGTTCGTCGCGGCGGCGGATTCTGTCGAAACCCAGGCGTATGCCGCCCGCGACACGCTGGCCGCGCCGGAAGATCCGGCCGCCGACGCTGCGGCATGCTTGCAGGGCCTCGCCTGGACGCCCGCTGCCTTTCCCGTCACGTGCTGCCCGGAACCGGGGGCGGCGTACGATTTTCTGGTGCAATTTCCCTCGCCGATTTCCAGCGGCGATACGGTGAACGATCGCGTGTCTCTCGAATGGTACATGCCGCGGGACGAAACGGGTGCGGTTCGCTCGGCTCCGGCGGTGCTGGTCGTCCATGAATCCGGCCGCTCGATGCCCGTCGGGCGGCTGTTTGCCCGCAGCTTTCAAGCGGCCGGGATGCACAGCTTCCTGATCCACTTGCCTTACTACGGCAAGCGCAATGCAGATGGACGCGCCCCCCCGCCGGACCGCCTGTTTACGCTGATCCGCCAAGCGATCGCCGACGTTCGCCGCGGCCGTGACGCGATCGCCAGCTTGCCGCACGTGGACGCCCGCCACATTGCTGTGCAGGGGACCAGTCTGGGCGGGTTCGTCGTGGCGACGTCGGCCGCGCTGGACTGCGCGTTTCAATCCGTCTTCATTATGCTGGCCGGCGGCGAGTTGTACGACATGTTCCAGCGGGGCCAGCGCGAGGTGGCTCAAGCCCGCCGCGAATTGGTGCAAGCGGGCATCAGCGACGCGCGACTCAAGCATCTGCTGTGGCAGATCGAACCGACTCGCGTCGCCCATCGCCTGGATCCGCAGCGCACGTGGCTGTTCTCGGCGGAAGGGGATCAAGTCGTCCCGATCGCAAACGCTCTCGCGCTGGCCAAAGCCGCCCGCTTGCCCGATCGTCAGCACGTTCGCGTCGGCGGGAACCACTATACGGTGATCGTTTATTTTCCCTTCATCCTGCAGCAGGTCACGGACCAGATTCGGGCCTTGAGCGATGATTGTTAACGGTCAGTTCCAGCGAAACCAGCGCAGGGCCAGCGCGAAGGTCACGCAACCCCAGGCCAGGATCAACGCTAACTGCGGGCCCAAGGACCACAGGCTGGCGCCCTCGAGCATCACGCTGCGCAAAGCGTGAATCAGCGGGGTCAGCGGCAGCATGGACAAGACCGGCTGGACCGCGGCGGGAAACCGCTCGGTCGAAAAGAAGATCCCCGATCCGATCCACATCGGCAGCATCACGGCGTTCATCAATCCGGAGACGGTCTCGATCGTTTGAGCCCGGCTGGCGACCAGCAGCCCGATGCCCGAGAATTGAAAGGCTCCCAACAGAATCAGCAGCCCCAACGGCCAATAGCCGCCTTGGCTGGTCACGCCGAATACCAGTCGCGAACACAGCAGCACCGTCAGCACTTCGGGGATGGTGAACAGCAGGCGGCTGGCCATCACGGCCGCCAGAAAGTGGGTGCGTTTCATGGGGGTGGCCAAGTAGCGTTTGAGCAGTTTTCGCAGCCGCATGTCGACGATCGCAAAGCCGACGCCCCACATGCCGCCGCCCAGAATGCCCATGCCCAATAGGCCGGGAACCAAGAAATCGATGTAGCGGCCGCCGGGCTCGCTCGCCGGGCGATCTACGACGGCGATCGCATCCCGCCGCTGGGCGGCTTGCTGCAGGACGTCGTCCGCCAGGTGCCGTGTCAGAACGCTGTTCGCCTGCGTTGGATCGAAATGGTAAGCATGTCCCCCGGCCGCCTCGGACGACGGCACGATGACCAGTTGCGCGCGCCCGGTCCGCAATCGCGAAGCGGACTCCTGCTCGTCGCACAACTGCACGCGAAAGCGGCCGTCTTGTTCGAGCGTCCGGCGGATCTGTTCGGCGGTGCCGCCCGCTTGGATGGCGACCGCGAAGGGCCCCACAGGTTGGTTGCGGAACGCGACGCCGAGCGTCAGCACCAGGATCAGCGGAAATACGTAGACCCAGAAAATGGCCGACGGTTCGCGGCAAAACTCGCGAACCCGCGCCGCAACCAGGCTGAGAAAGGGATGCCGGCGCGCCGGCCGCGCCAGGGGCTGAACGTTCACGGGGTCACCTCCTCGGCTTGCTGAAATGCTCGTCCGGTGAGCATGACAAACACATCGTCCAGGCTGGCGTGCCGCGTCACCAGGCTCGCCAACCGCCAGCGCCGCTGTTCGAGCCGCTCGACCAGCGCCGGCAGGACCCGATGCGGCTCGGTGACCGCCAGATGAAACGCGTCCGCCTCGTGGCGGGAACTGACCACCGAGGGCAGATCGCTCCAGAACTCGGCCCGCTGACTCGCGCCTTCGCGGCAGGCCAGCGAGAACTCGACGACATGATGGCCGCCCAGCCGCGCGATCAGCTCGCGGGGCGGGCCGCTGGCGATGATCCGGCCATGGTCCACGATCGCCACCCGGTCGCACAGCCGTTCGGCTTCTTCCATGTAATGCGTCGTCAACAGCGTGGTGCGGCCTTGTCGGCGGCATTGGCCGATAATCTCCCACAGCTGGCGGCGGGAATGCGGATCCAAGCCCGTGGTGGGCTCGTCCAGAAACAGCAGCGCCGGATCGCCGATCAAGGCGGCGGCGATCGCCAGCCGCTGCCGCTGGCCGCCGGACAGGTGCTTGATCCAAGCGTCGGATTTCTCTTCCAGCCCCACGCGCGCGATCGCTTCGCTCGGTTCCAAGCCGCGGGGATAGAAACTGCGAAACAGGGTGACGGTCTCGTGGACCGTCAGCTTGTCCGAAAACTGCGTCTCCTGCAGCGAAATGCCGATTCGTTGACGAATTTGGCGGCCTTGACGGCGCCAGTTCATTCCCAGGACTTCGACCTCGCCGCCGGTCGCTTCCAAGAGTCCTTCCAGGATTTCGATCGTGGTCGTCTTGCCGGCGCCGTTGGGCCCCAGCACGCCGAAACACTCACCCTCGTCGACGCACAAATCGATCCCCCGGACCGCCTCGACGGGCGGCTTGCCGGGGTAGGTTTTCTGCAAGTTCGTGCAACGAATCGCCAATGGCATGTGACGAGATTCTCCCTTACGTTCCGCCGCTCAGCCAGCGCTGGGCGTTTTCGCATTCGATGGCGCGCCGCACGCTCGCCTCCAGTCCGGCTTCCTGCATTTTAAGAAGCGCCGATTCCAACACGAACAACGGCAGATGCGAGCCAAAAAACACCTGCGTGGACGGCACCGTGCGAAGCAATGCGGCGACTCCGCCGACGCCCTCCTGCATCGCGATGTCGACCCCGAAATGCTCGGCCGCCGCCAGCGGCTGCAGATCCGCGGCGCGAAGTGCCGCTTGGCTGTTCAAGAGCATCAATCGGAGAGCGGGCCGAGTTCGCAGCAGTCCGGCCAGCGGCTTGACGTCCACGTCGGCAACCCGCATCAGCGGATGCTGGACCCGCACGTCGTCCATTCGGACCACCAGTTGCACGATCAGCTGCCTTTGGGCGGCCAAATCCAACAATTGGGCAAACACCGGCTCGTCCAGCCGATAGCCGTGATAGTTCGGATGCAGCCGGATGCCGGGCATTCGATAGTCTTCCGCACAACGCCGCACGTCCTCCTGCCAATCGGGCAGCCGCGGGTTGACCGAGCCGAACGGCACCAGCTGCACCCGCCGCTCGCTGCCGCAATCCGCGGCTAATCGCCGATTTACGCCGCCACAATCGCGATGAAATACGCCGTCCAAGCTGCCGACCCAAGCCTGGCGGACTCCGTGCGCAAGCAGTTTTTCGGCCAACTGCGGCAGTTCGTCGCAAGGCGTCCGCCGAAACGGCCAGCGGGAAACGTTGGCGTTGATGTCGATTATCAAAGACTCGCTCCTGACGAATCTCGTGCAGCTTTTGGCTCGCTTGTCGCCGTATCAGCCGCCGCAGGCGTTCCCTTGGCCGCCGGCCCGGTTCCAAGGCATTTTGGCCAATACCATTCCCATCGCACACGAGTCCGTAAGGCCGGCAAACATCAGGCCCGTGCCCATGGCGGCAGGCAGCAGCCAGACCAAGGGATAGAAATGACTCAGTACCGCGCCCACCAGGATCAACAGGCCAGCTGTAATGCGGACTTGTCGTTCCAACGAGATGGTTTTTTTGCCGTGCACTACCGGCAAGCCGGCTTGGGCACAAGCCAAGGTTCCTCCCTCGACGTTGATCAGGTGGGGAAAGCCGGCGGCCAATAATCGCTCACACGCTTTGGCAGCCCGGCTGCCGCTACGGCAGATCACGTACAACGGCCGTTGCTCCGTTTCGCTGCGTTGGGCCAACAGTTCGGCCGGATTCAGCTGGTCCAACGGCACGTTACGGGCGAATTCGACATGCACCTCACGAAATTCCGCCGGGGTGCGGACGTCAATCAAATCGAGCGGCTCACCGCTTTTTCTTCGGACTTCCAGTTCCATCGGAGAAATCACGACCACGGGCATACAGAAACTCCTCCCTCGCCAGGTCTTTCGGCGTTTCTCGCACGATGCAAAAAACAGCCAATGCCCAGTGTACGGCAATCGGCCGCGGAAGCGTAGGCCACCATCGCGGTATCAGGCCGTCGGCACTTGCCGATCTCCCGCTTCCCTGCGGCGCCCGCTTCTGCGAGGGTTGCAGCCGGAGACCACGTGACGCACAATACGCGGACGTGTCCGTCCAGTAGGTGAAAGCCGAAAGCTTTGACCGCCGACCGCCGATATGTGGAGTGCCGCAGGCCGGGTGAATCCCATGGAACTTCGTTGTCCGTCATGTCGCCGAACGCTGCGAGTGCTTGCGCAGCAAGCGGGGGAAACCATGCGCTGTCCGAATTGCGGACAGTCCGTGACGGCTCCATCCGCGACGCCGGAGACGCGAAAAGACGGGCCGGCCGACGCGATTGCACCGTCCCCAAAGCCCCCTCCACTGCCTGCGGAATCCTCCGCGGCTGTCTCGTCAGCTGTCTCGGCGGCATCCGCCGCGGTGCCAATGCCGGCCGCGCCGACTCCGTTACCGCCGCCTGCAGCGGTGCCGCCCCACGCGCAAATGTCCGCGGACGGTCCGCTGCCCGGGGTCGAACATACTTGGATCAAACGCTGGCCGGCATATCAATTGGGGCTGTGGCTGATCGCGGCGGCGGTGGTCGGCCTAATTCCTGTGCTGCTGGACATGGTCGAACATCTTCGACAGAACGGTTCCGCGGGCATTTCCCGCTGGGCGCTGATGCTGCTTCTGGCCGGCGGCCTCCAAGTCGTATACGCCGTGTATCTGCTCCAGTTGCCCGATTGGGCCACATTGCGGGTGGTCTCTGTGGTATCACTTGTCTTTGCGGCCGCTTATGCCGCATTATTGGGAGCACTCCTGTTGTCCAAGCCGCATAGCGAACTGCTGGTGTTCTTGGAACTTGCGGACCACGTGCCGCGAAGCCAGGCAACGACGTGGTGCCTGGTGATGCTCGGCATGTTCGGTGTGTTGGCTTATTTCGGGGGCCGCGCCAGCATCCGCTGGCAGCGGATCTACTGGCGATCCAACACCGATAGATCGAGCAGGACGGAATAATGATCCGAACCGGCATTCCCCTCCACGCTGCGACGTCGCACGCCGACTTCGGTGGAGACAAGGCAATGGTCAATGGGGATCCACAACGGCGGAAACCCCGCGGGCCAAGTCGCCTGAATGCCAAACCCGCGGCGGCTGTCGCGCAGACCGGTTCGCTCGAGCAGGCCTGAAAAGTAGGGAGACCAGGGCGTGACGTTCAGATCTCCGAGCACGATCGTGGCTTCGTCTCGCTGCTTGACCCAAGCGGCCAGTTCGGCCAGTTGATGATTGCGCTGGCGCGCACAGGCCGGGCCAAACGGTGCTTGGGCGTGGATTCCGATAATCGTCAGGGGAACACCGGCAAGCGAACCGCGGACGGCCAAAGCACGCTGCATTACGCCGTCCGGGCTCGCGGCGTCGGTCCGTTCCAACGGAAATCGGCTGTACGCGATCACGCCGGATTCGCCGTCCGGAAGCGCCGCGTGAAAGTAACGATACTCGGCCCGCAACTCCTGCAATTGGGCGACCCAACGAGGGGTCGCCTCGATCAACAGCACGAAATCAGGCTGCGTCCGCCGGATCAGGTCGACGACGTCCGTAGAACGCGTGTTGTGCAAGTTGACGTTCAGACTCAGCACTCGCAACGGCTGCCCGCGTTCCGGCCCGACGGGCCGGGCGAGATACGCGGGCAGCACGAGACCCGCATTGGCCACGCAGAACGAGACGGACACCAGGCACCACCAGGGGCGTCGCAGCAGCAGCAACAGCACGGCGCCGAGCCCCAGCGTCAGCGTATACTGAACGCGGAAATGAGTCGTCAATTCCAGTACCCACCACCAGCGAGCGAGGAGCCCGCCAAGCGTGCCTATACCGCACACCGCAGCCAGCATCATCACGAACCCTGCTGTTCGCCGGGCCCAGATCCAGCGGCGAGTTCGTTCCAGGGCGGACGCGGCGGAATGCCGCTTGGAAAGGGGCCGCAAGGCAACACCGGGGCGGGCCGGCACCGCTTGCGACGATTTCATAGCGGTTCCACCATGCAATCTTCGATTTCAACCGACACACCCTGTTGAAGATAATTGACGGCGACCAGCAGGCGACTCTTGCCGTTGCGGCGGAGGATCGTTCCCTCGAGGCCTTGGAGGGCGCCCACGCGAACGCGAACTGGGCAGCCCGGCGCCAGACGCGACTCGACGGTCAGCGGCGCGCGAGATTCGATCAGGTCGCGTATTTTTCGCAAATCCCCCAACAGTTGGTCCTGATCATTGACGGTCAGAATCTGGAGGATCCGGTTGGTCGTCATCGCGCCCACGCGCTCCTCCTCCGTGGCGCGCAGGAAAAGATAGCCGGCGAACAGCGGCAAGTGCGAGCACACTTGCCGGCCTCGGATGCTCTGTCGTTTCGCAACGAGCGGCAAATAAAACGGAATCTGGCGAGCGAGCAATTGCCGAGCTAACGCCTTTTCCTGGCGCGAGCGGGCATAGACCGCCAGCCAAGATCTTCCGTCTTCCGCGAGGCCATCCGCACAGTCATCGAGCAGCGTTTCAGGAAACAGGGATGGTTCTTCCGCTAAAATCGGCATGGGTACCTTCTCCTCAAAACCAAACGGTGGTGGACAGACAGATCGCTCGACCCCGCAGCCTGTTTCAAGGGTATCTGAATCGGAAGGGCCGTCTCAAATCAATCTAGGCGCGATCGGGCGCGACACGCATCAGGAAAAGCCCTACGCAGGACGATCTAAGAGGAACCACGAAGACCGCGCGGACCTGAAAAATACTGGCGCAAACGGCATATTCTGCCGATGTCTTGTATTACCGATTCTTCCGCGAACTTCGGATGTATCGGAACCGTTCGATCGCGGGTCAAATGACCATGCTTGACAGTCGCCGATTAGGTTGGGATGACCGTTTGGTGAATGCAGGAGCACCGTTTTTTCGTCCCGCACGGACTGCGGCCTCTATAATAACTTGCGGGATGCGTTCGATTTTGTCATGGCCGACCAGCGGCGCGCCGTATCTCACAGGAACTGTTGAGCAACCTCGTCTGTTCGAGCGAGGCAATGAACGGTAAAGCGTCGAGGAGAACGATATATGCGATCATTCCTAGTTTTCGGCGGATTGCTGGTGGCGATCCTCAGCAGTTGTGCGGTCCCAGCTACTGGGGCCGATTTGCCGTATCGTTACGCGCCGAGTCGCCCTACGATATCGCCTTATATGGGTTATTTCATTGGACCCGATCCAGGCGTGCTGGACAGATATAATGCGTACGTGCGGCCGAGTCTCAACTTGCAACAGGCGATCCAAGCACAGAACGCGCGCCTGGGGCAATTGGGGAGCGAGCTGGATCAAGTCCGCCGCGCCGGCCCGGATACCGGAACAACCGGAATCGGTGGCGCGTTTATGAACTATTCGCATTATTATCCGCCGGTCAATACCAGCCGGCGACGCTAACCGGATAGGATTCTGCGCGCGGCCGGCATGGAAGCCGTAACTGCTCGCTTGCTTTGCTTGCTTCGCTTGCGCGTCGAACGCGCCGTAGCAAATAGTTTGGAGACGTACGCGAGCGCCGCCTTTCGCTTACGAGCCGTTTTTTCAACCACCCTCCCGTTCCCCCACCCAACAGGCCGCACTGGCCGGCTAGGCTATCCGACGAAAATCCTTCAAAAGGGATAAGCCTTGGGTAACCGTCCGACCGATTATCATAGATACACCGGCCAATGCGGTCGCGAGTATGAGATGAGAACGGCTTAAGACCTTTGAACCTTGATATGGCGAAACGAGGGATAACAACCATGCTCGCCAAGCAGAGCCCACTTTCACGCTGGCACGCGATAGCGCTTGGTATAGTCGCCACGTTGACCGCCGGTTGCCAGCTGACGCGGCCTCACCACTCAGCGACTGACCAGTTGGGCGCGGCGATCGCCGCCGAGACGCCGCGCGAACTGCAGAAATCATTTATCCCGCCCTATCGCATCGAGCCGCCGGACATCCTGGTCATCGAGGCGGTGAACATTGCCCCGCGCGCTCCTTATCGCCTAAAAACATCGGATGTCTTGGTCATCCAGGCGTCGGGCACCTTCCAAGATGCTCCGATCCAAGGGCCTCATCCGATCCAGATCGGCGGAATGGTCGACTTGGGCATGCCCTATGGCACGGTCATTGTGGCAGGCTTGACCATCGACGAAGCCCGCCATGCAGTGACCGTCAAGCTCCGCGAGCAGCTGCGCGAGCCTCAGGTTAACCTGTCCCTGGCTCACGTGGGTTCGCTTCAACAGATTCAAGGTGAACATCTAGTCAAGCCGGATGGAACGGTGCGGCTGGGGGCTTATGGAAGCGTCCTGATCGTCGGCATGACGTTGGACGAAGCCGAAGCCGCGATTGAAATGCATTTGTCACAGTTCCTTGACCACCCCGACATCGCCGTCGATGTCTATGCCTTCAACAGCAAGACCTACTACGTGATCCTGCAGGGCGGAGGTCATGGCGACCAGCTGTACCGGTTCCCTTACACCGGGAACGAAACGGTGCTGGATGCCCTTTCCCAGATCGGTGGTCTGTCTCACGTGTCGTCCAAGCGGATCTGGGTCGCACGGCCGGGTCCCAACTGGGCGGGCGGGGACAAGGTTCTGCCGGTCGACTATGACTCCATCGCCCGTTACGGTGACATCGGGACGAACTACCAATTATTTCCCGGAGACCGTTTGTATATCGAGGAAGACAAGTATGTCGCCCTGGACACCCACCTCGGCAAGGTTTTGGCTCCGTTTGAACGTGTGATGGGCTTCACCTTGCTCGGCGTCGAAACCGCGACACGCCTGTCCGGCAACGTCCTGCAAGGCGGCGGAAACCCACGAGGACGCTTCTGATCGATGCCAGAAGAATTCAGCCACGGATCCTACCAACTATCGACGCAACCCGGAACGTCGGCATAAGCGTGTGACCATGATTTTATGCGGAGAACCTGACGTGTCACTCGGATCATCTCAAGGTGAAATCCGCTGCCGGAACATCGGCACGATTCTGATTCGCACAATGCTCTTGCTTCTGGGCGTGGTCGTGTCCGGGTGCACAGGAACGAATTACCGCAGCCATGCGCCCCACAGATTTTATGGCGTCCCAACCGTACATCTCGGCGGCTTCAGCCGCCCTCACGGCGATGTTGCTCCACCCCGCCTGTGGCATTATCAGGCGACCTGCTGGCAGCCGCTCGCACCAGATCTTGTCGGCGAGTGCTTCGCCTGCGGCGAGATGGAGCAGGTGCTTGCCCCGGCGGAGGCGGCTATCGACCAGTTGGAGCGTCCGGAGCAAGCCGCTGACGAGCCGGAGCGTTCTCAGGAACCGGCCGCTGACGAGCCGGAGCGTTCTCGGGAACCGGCCGGTGACGAGCCTGAGCGTTCTCGGGAATCGGCCGACGACGAAATGGAACGCCCTGTCGAGCCGGCTGGCGCCCAGAGGGAGCCGGTTGCGGAGTCGGCGGACGACCCGTTGGAGCCGATTGCGGAGCCGGCCGACGAGCAGTTGGAGCCGATTGCGGAGCAGGCTCACCACCAAGTGGAATGTCCCCTCGAGTCGTTCGAGGACGAGTTGGTGCCGATTCCCGAGTTGGTGCCCATTCCCTATCCCGTGGCGTCTTCAGTACCAGCGGCCCGAGTCGCGAAACCTGCGACCGGCGATCGGGCTCCCGGGATTGAGCAAGCCCTTGGCCAAGCCCGTGTCGAGCATCGGTCGGCAACGCCGTTCGTCTACGTAATTGCGGATGGCGAGTTCTGATCGAATCGTCCGCTGAGGTCGCTTCATAGGGCCGCGAGAGCAACATTTTCCTCGGGTTTCTCTCAGCTCGCTCCCTTTTCTCTTCAGTCCCGTTCGCCGCTTCGTTCGTACCTCGTTCCCAAGCTCTGATGTAGGAAGCAGAGGTGACCTCCGGGCGAAGCGGACTGTTGCGACCCGGCCGGGACCGGGCGGTGGGAACCGGTGAGAAAATCAAGCAGCGGCGCCGATCAGTTGGGCGGGATGGGCAAAACCGCAGCGTTGCTTCAGGAAGTCCCCGATACTTTTCTGTGTCCGGCGCCATTACAAATTGGCTGTTGGCCAAGGACTTGCGCACCAGCGACATAGTCGATTACGGAAGGTGGCGAGGTGTTCTATGAGGACTTATGCGACCGCAATGAATGAATGCCAATTAGACGAAAATGTCAGCGCCAGATCGGATTCAACCGTCCGCGGAGCACAGCGCTTTTGTCCAGGAAGAATGGTCCGCATCATGGGTGGTATGTTCGAGGGTCTGACGGGCACCGTTCGTGATGTGGGCAGAGACGGACGGCTGCTGATCACGCCCCGCGGATTTTCCGATTCCGGGGTGCTGCTGGAGATCGGGAGGGAGGCCGTCGCCGCGATGGGATAATCCGAACCGTCAGGAATGCGTTCCGATCCCCGTATAGTGAAATCCGGCCTGAGCAAGTTTGGCCGGATCGTACAGGTTCCGCCCGTCGAAAATCACGGGGCGTTTCATCTTGTACCTGAGATACTCAAAATCCGGATTGCGATATTCGTTCCATTCGGTGACAATCGTCAGCGCGTCCGCCTGTTCCAGCGTATCGTAGTGATGGGTGTGATAGGTAATACGGTCTGCGAACACGTGCCGCACCGGATGCATGGCGACCGGATCATGGACGTGGACATCGGCCCCGGCCGCGAGCAGCCGTTCGATTAACACCAACGATGGAGCCTCGCGGACGTCGTCCGTTCGCGGTTTAAACGCCAAGCCCCACACGGCGATCTTCCGGCCATGCAGTTCATTCTCGAAATGTTGCCGCAGCCGTTCGAAAAGCACTTGCTTTTGCCGGTTGTTCACTTCGTCCACCGCCTTCAGGATCTGCGCATCCATGCCTTGAGCGGCAGCCATCGAGATCATCGCGCGGACGTCCTTGGGGAAGCACGAACCGCCGTACCCCACGCCGGGAAATAAGAACGCAAAGCCGATTCGTTGATCGTGGCCGATCCCGCGGCGGACATCGTTGATGCTCGCCCCAAGATGGTCCGCAAGATTGGCCATCTCGTTAATAAAGCTGATTTTTGTCGCCAGCAGGCAATTGGCGGCGTATTTTGTCATCTCTGCGCTCTCCAGGCTCATCGTCAAGAACGGGTTTTCGGTCCGCAAAAAAGGTTTGTAAAGTTCGTGGAGGGCTTCTGCGACTTCCGGACGCTCGACGCCCACGACGACGCGATCCGGCTTGGTGAAATCTTCCAGCGCGCTTCCCTCCTTGAGAAACTCGGGGTTCGAAGCCACGTCAACGTCACGACCGGTCAGCTCTCGTAAGCGCCGAGCGAGGCTGCGATTGGTCCCGACGGGCACGGTGCTCTTGACGACCACCACCGCTTGCGGACGCAAGCAGGGAGCGATCGCCTCGGCGGCGCAGAAAACGTGACGCAGATCCGCCGAACCGTCGGCGTCCTGCGGGGTTCCGACGGCAAGAAAAACAAAGTCTGCCGCCGAGACCGGATCGCGAAGATCCGTCGTAAACTGCAATCGCCCGGCCTCCGCATTGCGCTGGATCAGTTCCGCCAAGCCGGGCTCGTAAATCGGAACGTCGCCCTGCCTGAGGAGGTTGATCTTGCGTTGGTCGATATCTACGCACGTGACATCATGACCACTATCAGCTAGGCAAGTCCCCGTCACTAGGCCGACATAGCCGGTGCCCATCATGACAGCTCTCATCTTTAAGTCTCCTTACCGCTCGACTTCAACTTCATTTGCGGGTTTGTCGGTTTGTATATCCTTGGTGATTTAACGAGGTACCTCCGTGTCGCCTCTGATCGCTCGCAGGCAATATGGCGACAAAGGGCGGTAGCGGTTAGAATGCACCTATTGTTGACCTTGCCCAATTACGACCCAGACAACTGTTCAGCCGTCATGGCCCACGAAATTGCGAAACTGCTACTTGAGAAGGCTGACACGTTTCTGAGTCGCCAGGAGGCCGTCAAGAGCGCCGTGGAGCTTGGCATGCCTCTGCATGAAATCGAACAGTATTTGGATTGGCTTGACCTGAACAGAGCCCCGGGGGCGCTCGGCAGCGACAGCCATTGCCAGCGCTTGCGCAACGAGGAAGACGTTAGCGGGAGGCCATGACTATGCCGTCCGATGCGAGGCAAGGAGCCGTCGATTTCGATGGGCCGTTTGTCAAACTCGACGAACGTTTTTCGTCCAGCGGCGTATGCCGTCACTTCGGACCGGCGTACAACTCAAGCTGGAAATCGCAGCCATACTTCGTGCTGGGACGAACCTCTCCCTCCCAATCATCCTCGCGGATGACGAAAACGGGGTGGCCATCTTCCTCACTGAGCCCTTCGGGTTCGATCCGGAGAACGTGTCCGCCGGGTCGCTCCCGCTCGTAGCGCGCGGAGCCCTTGAAGATGCGGCATTCTGTCTTCATGTGTACGACGATCGCAATTCGTCGTCCGTGTAATCGGAAGAAGTCCACGATGGATCAGCAGCTCATGTTGGCAATCGAGGCGGCGGGTGAACAGTTCACGAAGTAGGGCACAGGATGCTTTTCTTTCGACCGTTGCCGCCGTGGCTGGCCAGCTTGGCGGCGCGCCGATCCGTCTCTCGCCGTGCCTGTCCCACGTGCTCGATCGTCAATGCCTGCTGGCGCACGTGGAAGAATAACCGTTCTTGCGCAGCGGTCATTTGGCAATTTCGCCGCAGCATTACGGTGCGCACGGTGGCCAGCGCTTGGAGCACGTCGTAAGGCCGGACCGTATCGCGGTCGATCCAAGCGAAGCTGGGAACGAACTTTGGGCTGGGCGGCGTCAAGACATTGCTGCAGAACCCGACGACGGCCCCGGGCGGAAAACGGACGTTGACCGCGGTCTTGCTGTAGTCGCCGACCAGCATGCCCACGGACGATTCGCCCGTCTCGACTTCGCGGCCGTTGATCGGCACGCGCACGGTCCCGTGGTTGTGGTTTCGATCGCTGCTGGCGCAGTCGGCCGCGATACTTACCCACGATCCGAGGTAGCTATGTCCGAGACAGCCGTAATACGGTTTGTCGCAATTTCCATGAAGTATGCTACCTTCAATTTCGCCGCCGACTCTGCAGTTGGGGCCGATCGTCGTGCCTTCGCGGATGACGGTGCCCGGCTGCAGCAGACAGCCCGGGCCGATATAGGCCGGCCCTTGGATATAGCTGTGCGGCTGGATGGTTACATGATCGGCGATCCACACGGGGCCGTTCTCGGCGTCGATCACCACGCAGGGCTTGATCCGCGTGTGACGGCCGATCTGTATCGACTCCAGGCCGAGCAGATAGCTTCCTTTGTCGACGTTGCTGTGGATCAAGGAACACGCCACGTCGTCGTCCCGCCATTGACGCTCGCAATCTTGCCAAGCCAAGCCCCACGTCGCGGTGCAGCCCATGACGCGGGTCCTCCAATCGGCGACGAGGGCGGCCGGATTGGCGCGGACGACCTCCCAGGGCCAATCCAGCAATTGGACGCGATCCGACAGGTCGCGACGAGGAAGTTCCGCGAGGGCGGCCTCGGCGCGCGTCCGGTCCAACAGCACCTCGGCGGACAGTCGATCCGCCAGCCCGGCGTCGGCGAACACACACGCCACATTCCGGCCGGGGCCGGCGATCCCCACCCATGCCCGGTCGTCCGCGCGGACCTCGGGCAGACTGGTCCAATACCCGCGGCCGTTGAGCAGCAGCGCGGCCCCGGACGGGGGCCGGTTGACGTCCAGTCCCGTTTGCTCCGCGACGACCTCCGCAATTCCCGGCCGGCACCACGCTTCCAGATTGTCCGCGTGATGGTGCCCGTTGTCGGAACGGCGGCGCGAACCGGCGACCAGCCGGCGCACTTTGGCCAGCAGATCGTCCATGCCGCAGTTCAGTTGAAAGGTGGCGCGGACATACGCCAACGGCAAGAACCGCTGCCAACCCTCGTCTTCATAGACGACGACGGAATGAGTCATGGGTATGCCTCCTGAAAATGCACGTTTCGATCCCTCACAATAGGCCCTCAGTTGATTACCGTTGCCCATCACAGACCGTGCCGCAAACAGGTGCGAGCTTGTTGTCGCACTCGATTCGGCGGCCCTCCGCAAGAGTTTTCGAGGCACGCACGGTGCGACCCTTAAGACCCGGCGACCGCGGAAAGTTGGGGAAATACTCGGCAAAGCTCTTGATGGTCAAGTCGCTCAGATTTTTGCGCACCAACGCCTCGACAAAACGCTTCGCCAAGTGCAGGTCCGTAATCAGAGGCACGTTGTAGTCCACGGCCTGGCGACGCACGAGATAGTCGTTGGTCAGTTCATCCCGGAGATCGTTCTTGGGGATGTTGATCACCAGATCGAGCTTGCCGTCGGCGATGGTATCCATCACCGTCGGCCCGTTTCGGTCCAAGGGCCAATGCAGGATCTCCGCCTCGATGCCGTCCTGACGCAGGAAGTCGGCCGTGCCGCGCGTCGCGTACATCTTGATTCCGGCGGCCGCCAGCATCCGCCCCTGGGGGATAAATTCCGCTTTGCTTTCCAGGGGCCCGGTCGACAACAACACGCTCCTAACCGGCCAGCGATAGCCCACCGAGAGCATGGCCTTGAGGAGCGCCTCTTCAAAATCGTCGCCCAGGCAGCCGACTTCGCCGGTCGAATGCATTTCGACACCCAACACGGGATCGGCCCCGCATAAGCGTGTAAAGGAGAACTGTGGCGCTTTGACGCCCACATGCTCCAATTCCATGAACGAACGGCGGGGCCGGTTCGCGCGCGCCCCGAGCATCGCGCGGGTGGCCAAATCGATGAAGTTCACGCCATAGACCTTCGAGACAAATGGAAACGAGCGCGAAGCGCGCAGATTGCATTCGATCACCTGCACGTCGTTTTCCCGGGCGATGAACTGGACGTTGAAGGGACCGGTGACGGTCAGCGCCGCGGCAATCTTGCGGGCTGCATGGCGAATGCGGCGGATGGTCTCCAACCAGGCACGTTGCGGCGGCAGGACGAGCGTGGCGTCGCCCGAATGGACGCCGGCGTTTTCCACGTGCTCCGAAATGGCATGCGCCAGGATTTCGCCGTTCTTGGCCACGGCGTCCAGTTCGAACTCTTTGGCGTTTTCGATGAACTTCGTCAGAACGACCGGGTGCTCGTCGGAAACCGTGGCGGCGGCGGTGAGGAAGCGCTGTAATTCCTGGTCATTGGCCGCCACCCCCATAGCCTGGCCGCTCAGCACGTACGACGGGCGCACCAGGACGGGATAGCCCACGCGCTGGGCAAAATGCTGGGCTTCATCCACCGACCGGAATTCCTGCCAGATGGGCTGCCGGATCCCTGCGCGGTCGCACAGCGCCGAAAATTTCTTGCGGTCTTCGGCCGCGTCGATCTGAGCGGGAGGCGTTCCCAGAATGTGGAGGCCGGCCTGATGCAGCCTCAGCGCCAGCGTGTTCGGCGTTTGGCCTCCCATCGACAGGATCAGACCGTGGGGCCGTTCCTTGGCGTAGATCTCGCGAATCGTCTCCAGGGTCAACTCTTCGAAGTACAGGCGGTCACATTGATCGTAGTCGGTACTGACGGTCTCCGGGTTGGAATTGACCAGCAGGGTTCGATAACCCAACTGCTTCAACGTCATCACGGTGTTGACGCAGCACCAGTCGAATTCGACCGAACTGCCGATGCGGTAGACCCCGGATCCCAAGACCAGGATCGACTTCTCGCCGCACGGCTGGATGTCGTCCCGATCGCCGTTGTAGGTGAGATAGAGAAAGTTCGTCTGCGCCGGATACTCGGCAGCCAGCGTATCGATCTGTTTGACGACCGGCCGCAGGCCATACCGCTGGCGCAACGCGCGCACCTGGTCTTCCTCGGCCCGCACGAACTTGGCGATCTGGGCGTCGGAAAAGCCGAGGCATTTGGCTTGCCGGAGCAACGGCAGAGGACAGTCCGCCGCTTCAGGGGCCAGGCTACCGTGGCTCCGCAAGTGCTCGGTGGTCTGGCAGATGTTCTGCATCTTGTGCAGGAACCAACGGTCGATGTGCGTCAGTTCGTGAATCCGGTCGATCGAATATCCGGCCATCAGCGCGGCCGCCACCGCAAATACCCGTTGATCGGTAGGATGCTGGAGTTCGGCATCCAAATCGGTGAAGCGGAGATGATCGTTGCCAGTCAGTCCCGCCGCGCCGATTTCCAGCATTCGGAGCGCTTTTTGCAGCGATTCTTCGAATTTCCGGCCGATCGCCATCACCTCGCCGACCGATTTCATGCTCGATCCAATGCCTCGGGAGGCGCGATGGAACTTGGTCATGTCCCAACGGGGCACCTTGACGACCACGTAATCCAGCGCCGGCTCGAAGCAGGCGGTCGTCGTCTGCGTGATCTGATTGCGCAGCTCCAGCAGACTGTGCCCCAGTCCGAGTTTGGCGGCGATCAGCGCCAGCGGATAACCCGTGGCCTTGGATGCCAGGGCCGAACTGCGCGACAGACGCGCGTTGACTTCGATCACCCGGTACCGGTCCGACTCCGGATCCAGCGCAAACTGGATGTTGCACTCGCCGACGATCCCCAGATGGCGAACCACCAAGAGCGCGATCTCCCGCAGCCGATGGTACTCTTCGTTCGTCAGGGTTTGGCTGGGCGCGACGACGATGCTCTCGCCGGTGTGGATCCCCAGGGGATCCAGGTTCTCCATATTGCAGACGGTGACGGCGTTGTCGTGCCTGTCGCGCACGACCTCGTATTCCACTTCCTTCCACCCCTGCAAACACTCCTCCACCAGGACTTGCGGGGTGTGCTTCAGGGCCTTGCCGGCCAGCTCGCGCAAGATCCGCTCGTCGGCGCAGATGCCCGAGCCCAGGCCTCCCAACGAAAAGCCCGCGCGGACCATCAGCGGATAGCCCAGGCGGCGCGCCGCGTGGGCCGCCTGGTCGACCGTGCCGGCCGCGGCGCTGCGCGGCGTGGGCACCCCGATCTGCCGCAGGACTTCGGCGAATTTCTCGCGGTCCTCCGTTATTTCGATGGCCGAAATCGGCGTGCCCACGACCGCCACGCCATGATCTTGAAGGATGCCTTGGCGAGCCAGTTCCAAGCCGCAATTCAGTGCCGTCTGGCCGCCAAATCCCAAGAGGATGCCGTCGGGCCGGTGTTTTTCGATTACGCCTTGAACGAAGTGCGGCTGGACCGGCAGAAAATACACGGCATCGGCCAGCTCGGCCGATGTTTGGATCGTGGCAATATTGGGATTGATGAGAATGGTCGAGAGACCTTCTTCTTTCAGCGCCTTGATGGCTTGGCTGCCGGCGTAGTCGAACTCGCCGGCCTCCCCGATCTTCAGCGCCGAACTGCCCAATACGATGACGGTCGAAACCTTGTTCTTGAAGATCACCTCGCTCCTCACCTCGCCAGCTGTGCGAGAAACTGGTCGAAAATAAAAGCCGTATCCACAGGCCCCGGCGAGGCCTCAGGATGGAACTGGACGCCCATCCAGGGCCGGCGCCGATGGCGAACGCCTTCGTTCGTGCCGTCGTTGGCATTGCGGAACCACGGCTCCCAATCCTCGGGCAGGCTCGTCTCGTCGACGGCGTATCCGTGGTTCTGACTGGTGATGAAACAGCGTTGCGTGCCGACCAGTACGCAGGGCTGGTTCTGGCTGCGATGGCCGTATTTGAGTTTGTAGGTCTCCGCCCCGGCGGCCAGCGCCAGGATCTGGCTGCCCAAGCAAATGCCCAGGATGGGCGTCTGCCCATCGAGCAGCCGGCGCACGTGCTGGATCGTGCTGCCGCACCGCTGCGGGTCTCCCGGCCCGTTGGACAACACGACGCCGTCGCAGTCCAGCTGCTCGTCCAACGGCCAGTCCCAAGGCACGACCGTCACCGCCACGCCTCGCTTGAGCAAGGCGCGGAGGATGTTGTCCTTGCACCCGCAGTCCACCACGGTGACCCGTTTGCGTCCGGTGCCGTAGGTGCGCGGTTCGGAAATGCTCACCCGGGCCACGAGGTTCTCCTGGTTCGGATCGCGGAGGGGCATGTCATCTCCCGGCAGGCAGACCTTGCCCAACATCGTCCCCGCCTGCCGAAGCACCTGGGTCAGGGCCCGGGTATCCACGCCGGCGAGCCCGGGCACTTGCTCGGACCGCAACCAGTCGTCGAGCGAACCCGCCGCGTTCCAATGACTGTGCCGCGCGCAGCTTTCGGCCACCACCAAGGCGGAAACTTGAATTCGCCCCGACTCGTGATGCGGCGGGATACTGCCGTTCTTCCCCCGTCCAGGAACACCATAGTTGCCCACCAGCGGATACGTGAGCACCAGGACTTGGCCCCGATACGAGGGATCGGTTAGGCATTCCGGATACCCGACCATCCCGGTATTGAACACCACTTCGCCGGTCACCGAGACGGGCCAGCCAAAGCGAGTGCCGGAGAACGAGGATCCATCTTCCAGGGTTAGCGTCGCAGAATCTGTCATGGTGAACGACACTCTCTATTCGACGGTCACGCTCTTGGCCAAATTGCGAGGCTTGTCGACGTCCGTGCCCCGCGCCACCGCGACGTGATACGCCAGCAATTGCAGCGGAATGCTCGTCAGCAGGGGCGAGAGCAGGGGCATCGTCGTGGGCACGTACAAGACTTCCTCGGCTAACTCCTCCAATTGCGTATCTTCGGTGTTGGCGACCGCAATGACGCGGCCTCCGCGGCAACGGACTTCCTCGATATTCGCCAGCACTTTGTCGAAGGTATGATCGCGAGGGGCGATGACCACCACCGGCATCCCGTCGCCGATCAGGGCGATCGGGCCGTGCTTCATCTCGGCCGCGGGCAGCCCCTCGGCGTGAATGTAGCTGACCTCCTTGAGCTTGAGCGCGCCTTCCAGGGCCACGGGATAATTGATGCCCCGGCCCAGGTAGAGCCAGTTGTCCCACTCCGCCAAACGCATGGCGAGCGTCCGAAGCTGGGCATCGAGTTCCAGCGTCCGGGCGACTTTGGCGGGGATTCGTTCCAGCTCTTCGATGATCCCCGTCATTCGCTCGGCGGACAGGTGCCGCCGCCGCCCCAAGTCCGCGGCGATCATGGCGAGCACCGCCACCTGGGCGGTGAACGCCTTGGTGCTGGCCACGCCGATCTCCGGCCCCACGTGCAGGTAGACTCCGGCGTCGGTCTCGCGAGCGATCGTCGATCCCACGCTGTTGACGATTCCCAGTCCCAGCGCGCCGCGGGCTTGAACCTCGCGCAGCGCGGCCAGGGTGTCGGCCGTCTCGCCCGATTGGCTGATCGCAATCGCCACGGTCCCTTCTTCGATCATGCGATTGCGGTACCGCAACTCGCTGGCATATTCGACTTCGGTCGGCACTTCGGCCAGTTCTTCGAACAGGTACTCGCCGATCAACGCCGCGTGCCAGGCGGTGCCGCAGCCGAACAGCAGCAGACGCCGGCAGCGGGCCAGTTCCCGCCGACAGGCGGTGAGGCCGCCCAGAACGACCTCGCCGCGCGCAGGCTGCAGCCGGCCGCGGGTGACGTTGTGCAGGCTCTCGGGCTGCTCGTAGATCTCCTTGAGCATGTGGTGCTTGTAGCCGTTGAGTTCGATCGCGTCCAGGGTGACCTCCAGCGTCGTGAGGCACTTGGGCACTTCGGTCGCATCGATCGTCGTCACCTGCCAGCCGCCCGGTCCGAGAAGGATCATCTCGTTGTCGTTCAGGAAGATCACCTGCCGCGTATGGGGCGCAATGGCGGCTCCGTCCGAGGCCACTACGAATTCTCCGTCCCCAATGCCGGCGATCAGAGGGCTGCCGCGCCGCGCCGCAATCATGCTGTCTTGCATATCCAGGCAGACCAAGGCGATCCCAAACGTGCCGTGGACTTCGCGCAAGGCGTGCCGGACGCTGCCGGCCAGATCTCCCGTGTCGCGGTAGAAGAGGCCGATCAGCTGGGCCAGGACCTCGGTATCGGTGTCGCTCTGAAACACGATCCCCTGGGTTTCGAGGTAACGCCGCAGGACCGTGTGATTTTCGATCACGCCGTTATGCACCAGGGCGATCTTCCCCGCCTGGTCGACGTGGGGATGCGCGTTTCTTTCGGTGGGCGGGCCATGCGTGGCCCACCGCGTATGCGCGATTCCCACCGTACCGTCCGCCGGTTCCACCGCCAAGCGCTCGGCCAACTTGGCCACGCGGCCGACCGTGCGGCGCAGCTTCAGCCTGGGATTTCCCATGACGGCCAGTCCGGCCGAGTCGTAGCCGCGGTATTCCAGACGCTGCAGTCCGTCGAGCAGCACACCCGCGGCCTGCCGGCGCCCGACGTATCCCACGATGCCGCACATATCCCGTCCTCCGTATAGAAAAGTTGCCCCTGCTCCGCCGTTCCGTCAACGCAGAAGGCCGTGATGAAAAGTCCAATGCCAAGGGAAACCGGCTCTCCGATACCACGTATCCACTTCGTCCAGCAACTCCTGAAACCCTTCGGTGGGCTCACCGCCCGACGACAAGTAGGCGGCGATCTCGCGATTCAACTCTTCAAACCCGCGTTCCGCGCTGTCTCGCTCGCCGCGCTCGGCCGCGGTACGGCACTTGTCGGCCACGATTTGCCAGCGTGACACGGGCGACATGTCCGTACGGTTGATCGTTGCTGTCGCGTTCATGATAGGACCTCCTCATGCAAACGGGGGAAAAGAAAGACCTTCGCAAATGGTCCAAACTCAAGTCGGTCCACGACCCGCCAACCTCCGCACGCGGCCGTCGGCGCCCAGGACTCGGACGCAGCGGTTGCCACGATCACTGATCAGCAGGCATCCGTCACGCCGCATCAGCACGCATTCGGGATCGTTCAATTGCGCGGCGCTTCTCGGCACATCGTCTCCGCCATAGCCCGATCGACCGTTGCCGATCAGGGTGCTGATCCGGCCCGTTGGATCGAGGACGCGAATGCAATGGTTGTGTTCATCATCGATGTACAACGTGCCGTCGGAGGTGGCGAACAGCGACTGGGGCACGTTGAATTGCGCCGCGATCGCAGGACCGCCGTCTCCGGAGTATCCCCGCTGGCCGGTTCCCGCGATGGTCGTAATGATCCCCTTGCGATCAACCTTGCGAATCACATGGTTCAAGCTGTCGGCGATGTACAACTCGTCCGCCGGCCCCAGGCAGATCGAGTACGGCCCTTGCAGCCGGGCCTGGGTAGCCGGTCCGCCGTCGCCGCTGTATCCGGCCTCGCCCGTCCCCGCGACGGTGCGGATCGTTCCCCGCGGATCGATCTTCCGGATACAGCGGTTGCCGAAGTCGGCCACGTAGAGGTTGCCCTGCGAGTCTCGCCGCACGTCGAACGGACGGTCCAACGAGGCTTTCCACGCGGGGCCGTCCTGGCCGGTGTAATCGGATGAAAACGTGCCGGCGATTCGCTCCAGGATTCCATTTCGTCCGATCCGCAAGAGCACATGGTTCTGTTGGTCGATCAGGTACAAGTTGTCGCCGCCGTCCAGACAGAGACTCTCCGGGTATTTGAGGTCGGCATCGGTGGCCCGAATGCCGGTTCGATATTTGCCGGGCACGCCCGTCCCGGCGACAATCGCGGCCGTGCCGTCCAATCCGATCTGCCACACAAAACGACCTCGATCCGCGACGTAGAGGTTCCCTCGCCCGTCTTCGGCCAGTCCCGTCGGCCCCCGCAAGTCGATCTCCAACGCGTTCTTGCCATCTCCCATCTCGTCGGGAAACCGAATCGGGTACTGCGGACGCCGGACATTGTACAGGGGCACGAAAACATACGATCGAAGCGGCTCAACGGACCTGAGCGCGGCCTTGATCGGCAGCGATCCGCCGGCCGCCGCGAGCAACCCGGCTGCGACGAGAGACAATCCGATCGTCTTGAGGGGACGGTTCCATCGGATCGCGACGTTCATGGCTGAAAATGCCTCTCTGCAGACCGGATACCGAGGAACGCGGGGCGTCTGGCCTGTCCGCACACGCGCACGATCAGGCGTCGTGCGAGCCAAGCTCCGACAACGGCCCCCGCCACATTCAATCCCCAGTCCGAAACGGACGGATTTCTTTGGTCGAAGAAAAACTGAGTCACCTCGACGCTCAGGCTGGCGATCGCGCAAATCGCGACGGCGAGCGCAAACGATCCTCGTTCGCCGCGCAGCATTCCCATGACGAAGCCCACGGGAATGAAGCAAATGAAATTGAACGCCATGTCCCACCGCGATCCACGGTCCCGCAGCAGGCCGTCCGGCGGATAAACGGAAGGCCGCTTGATTCCCGCTAGGAACATGGGCGGGACTTCGAGTTCGCGGGGATCCAAATAATCCGTCTCCGTCCCGTTGACGGTGACATGGGCCTGGGAGATCTCCCCCAGCCACGGCCGATTTCCCGTTAGCTCGTTGCCGAACGCCACGCGAAAACCTCGGTTCCAATCCCGCAGCGGCTCGCGCGGCAGAACGGCGCGCAGCGCTGGTTGGTCGTCTAATAACAGCGTCAGTCGCCCCGGTTCCACTCGCAGTTCAAGATCCCGCCACCCTGAGTCGCTGAAGAAGCGGGGAATCGTCAGCGGAGGAGTCCCGTTCAACGTGGAATCCGGGGTTCGCAGCCTGACGACAAGGTCCAAACCCTCCTGGCCGATCGTCAGGTTCCTCAGACTTGGGTTGGCCGAGACCGTGAAGATCCTCGCCGGGCCCGATTGTGCCGTCGAGTACGAGCGCACCCGCAGGCGAACCTGGAATTCGTGGCTGCGGATCGCGTCCGGCAGCCACGTCGGTGCCATCCTCGAATGGATGATTCCAGGTGCCGTAAAGCGAATCAAATTTCGCCGTGTCTCCACGCCGTTCTCCAGCAAACGAGGCGGCTTCCAGTGGAACGGCTCCAGCCCCGCGAGCGCATAGGCCAGGAGCATGCCGGCGGCTGCGATCCAACCGCGGGGACCCCGGAAAACCCTCATGATCTCGATTTCAAACCGCTTCACCAAGTTCGTGTCCCAGGCTTTCAACAAAGGACGAGGCACTCACCACGCCTCCAGCGGCACTTCCGCGGGCCCGACCCCCTCGGGTTTCTCCATCTTGAGCGAGTGCGATCGGCGCGCGGCTCCGGCCCACGGGGCGTCGACCGACGGCGCGGCGGGAATGCGTCGCGGAACTTTGCGGCAGGCAAATACCACCGCCCCGAACAATCCGTACAGGAGGAACACCCCGTGCTCGAGCCAGGCAAACGCCACGGCCTCTGCGCTGCTGACGCCGAAGGTCCCCAGCAAGAACACAAAAATTCCTTCGCGCACGCCGATCGCATTGATCGACACAGGCACGAGCATGACCAGCGTGGCGATCGGAACGATGACGCAGAACTGAGAATAGGAGATGCCGAATCCCATCGCCCGCCCCAGCAAATAGTAGAACAGGATGACGTTGGTCTGCAGCAGGATCGAGTACCCCAGGGCCCGGGGAAGCTGCCGCTGCTTCCCGCCGAAGGCGCCGGCGGCGTCCAGGATTCCTACCGAGGTTCGCCGCAGGAACCGCGGCAGCCCAGCGGTCGCCCGGCGGGCTGCGGCCGAGAACTTGCCCGCCGGCCTGAACAGCAGCCACGTGCCCAGCAACAGCCCCCCCGCCGCGAGTCCCACCGCCCAGAATACCAGCGGATATTGCCGCAGCGGCGAATGCGGAAGACAGATCCCGACGGCTGCAAACAGGACCAGGATCAGCAAGCCCAGCAGGCGGTCCACGACCAAGGCCGCCACGGCCACCGGCTTGCTGGCGCCGGCTCGCCACGAGTCGTAACCGCGAATCGCGTCGCCGCCGATGGTGGACGGCAGAAACTGCCGGAAGAAAGCGGCCACGCAACAGGACTGGACCAGTGTGGCCAGGCGAAGGCAGACTCCCTGGGCGCGCAACAAGCCGCCCCAGCGCGTGGCGGTCAATACGGTGCCGATGGCGGGCGAGCAGGCCGCCGGCAGGAGCCACCGTGGTTCGGCTTGCGACAGGGCCCGCAGCGTGTCCGCCAGATCGGCCCGCGCGATGATCCACAGGAACAGGCCCGTCGACACGGCCGCTTTGGCGGCCCAGATCCAGCCCGTGAGCCTGGCGCGCGAACGCTTTTCCGCGGGCGTCGAATTCGTCTCTCGATCGATCATTGGCGACTTCACCGCCTTCCCCCTGTGCGGTCCTCTTGCAGAATGGATTCGTCATCCATCCGACCGGCGTCAGAATTCTCCGTCGAACACGTCAGCTGACTTGCAGTTGTCTCCGCACGGCCACCGGCTTGAGGTGATGGGTGATCCCGAGCGGATGTTTGACCAGGTGCGGGCCGATGGCCAGGTAGTCCAGCTGGCCTTCCAGAAAGGCCCGGACACAATCGTCCGCCGAACTGACAATCGGCTCCTCGTGCATGTTGAAGCTCGTGTTGATGATCGCGGGCAGGCCGGTCCTCTCCCGAAAGGCTTCGATGATCCGGTAGTAGCTCGGATTGCGGTCGCGTTTCACGAGTTGAGGGCGCGCGGTGTTATCCAGGTGAACCACGCCTTTCAATCGCTTCTGCGCCCACGGGGTGCAATGGAAGGTGATCGTCATGAACTCGGCGGCATGTTTCGCGCCCGCCGCGTTCTCGAAACACTTGTCACATTCCTCGTGCAGGACCGCGGGCGCAAAGGGCATGAACTCCGAACGATGCAGACGCTCGTTCAGCCAGTCGTTGACGTCCCGGTCGGTCGGCTGATACAGGATCGAACGGTTGCCGAGAGCGCGCGGGCCGTATTCCATGCGGCCGTTGGCACGGGCGACCACCACGCCCTGGACGAGCAGGTCGGCGATCTCCTCTTCCAGCGGCCCATCCAGACGCTCCGGCTGCAGGCCGCGCTTCCGCAGCGCCGTCCCGATCTCCTCGTCGCCCAGATCGTCGCCGAGATACGCGTCCCGCAGGGGCTCGTCGCAGCGCGGCATCGTCCGGTCCAGGACGCCTTCCACGCACGCCGCCAAGGCCGCTCCGCCGCCCAAGCCGCCGTCGCTCATGTGAGGATGTATGAAAATGCTGTCGACTTCGGGCAGGCCGTGCACCTCCTCGTTCACCCGTACGTTCGCAAAGACCCCGCCGGCCACGGCGACATTCCGCAAACCGGTCTCACGCGCCCAATGGCGAATGAACCGTACGGTCAGCGTTTCGAAGTGCTGCTGAATACTCGCCGACAGATCCTCGCGATTCCAGCCCTTGGGCAGGCGACGCTCCAAGGCGCCGAGCGCACTTCGGTTGTAGACCCCCGCACGATTCTGGAATGTGCCGCCGCGCTCCGTAATGAACTCGTTCAGGAGCGATACATACTTGGGCTCGCCATAGGCGGCCAAGCCCGTGACTTTGCCCTCATGCTTCATCGCCTTGAAGCCGCACAAGTGAGTAATGTAGGCGTAATAGTTCCCCAGCGAATTGTACGCGGACACCTCGTGCAGGTACTGAAAGCGGCCCCCGCGAACCGCATAGACCAGGGCGCTCTTGCCGTCCCCCCCCCCATCGATCGAAACGACCAGGGCATCCTCGTACCCGCTGGTGAAATAGGCGGACGTCAGATGGGCAAGGTGATGATCGACGAACTGGATGGGACAGGCCACGTCAAATTCGTCGCGCAGAATCCGCTGAATCGCTCGCCGCCGGTGCCGGAACGTTGGGGTCAGCAACGCGTAGTAGGCCGACTCGGCCAGCGGCAGGTACTTGCCCAGCCGGGATAGCCTGGAGGCTGCATGCGACTTCAGCCAACCGGCCACGCTATCGGACCGGTCCTGAAACCAGCCGTCGAACGGCCGGAGTTCGTCCACAAACAAGTCGTCGGTGGTGGCCACGAGTACCGCGTCCAACTCATCCATGCGCGTGTCGGACAGCCGAAGCACCTCGGGGATGGCACCGCGAGGAAAGCCCACGACCAGCTTCATGCGGCTTAGCCGCTCTTCGTTCACTGCCGCCAGGATCCGACCGTCTTCCACGATCGCGGCACCGCTATCGCCTTCTGATGTAATGCCCAAGACCTTCATAAGTAAAACTCCTCGATTTCTGGGGGCCTCAGTGTCGTCAACTCGTCATACACCGTGAAGCAAATCCAGCCGTCAACCCCGCCTCGCTTCCTGTCGCCAATCCGAGCGTAGTCATCCGAGGACGGGAGGCGATTCGGGGCATCGCCTCGCCCAGCAACTGTGTCAGGCTCGCGCGCGAGTTGCCGTCAATAAACAACCGATGCCACAGCTCGGCGTTCAACAGCAGCCAGAGGCGATAGTTGTGATCCATTTTTCCGCTGACATGCTCGTCGAGGAGGCTTTCGATGGCCGCGGGACGGAAATAGCCTGCCGCGACCAGACTGCCGCGGGTGAGCAGCATTCTCGTCAGCTCGCGCAATTCGTTCCGGAACCAGTAGGCCAGCGGAAATCCGAAACCTTTCTTGGGACGGTCGGTCAATGCCTGCGGAAGAAACCGCTGGGCCACTTTGCGCTGGATGTACCGCAGGCAACGGCCGCGAATTTTCAGGTCCGCGGGAATCAGGGCCCCAAACTCGGCCACCCGCTGATCGAGCAACGGAGAACGCGCCTCCAGGCTGTGCGCCATCGTCATCCGATCGGCGATCATCAGGGTGTTGTCGGCCATGCGGGTTTTCACGTCCGTGTACAGCATGCGATCGAGCGCGTCGTGCGCGTCGGCGGCGTCGAAGATCCGCAGCAACTGGGATTCCGAGTCGTCGCCCTCGAGTTCTTGCCACAAGCCGTCGGAATACAGGTGCCGCTTCTGCTCGTGGCTGAAACGCAGAAAGCAGGCGCTTTGGGCATAGCGGCGGCCGCCGCTGCTGTGGGACATGGCCACCAGCCAGCGGAGCTTCTGCACCCGGTTGTTGTAGCGGTAGTTGTCGGGCAGCCGCCGGATCAGCGGTTCCACGACGGTCCGCCGCACGAGCGGCGGAACCAGACAGTACAGGTCGACGATGCGGTTGCCCAGGTAACGATCGTAGCCGCCGAAGATTTCGTCGCCCCCGTCGCCTCCCAACACGACTTTGACATGCCGGGCCGCAAGCTGGGCGGCCGAGTAGATGCCGAAGGCGTAAGGATCGACGGGCTCCTCCATGAAGTGGAGCATTTCCGGCAGGGCGGTGATCAGGTCGGGCCGGATCGTCGCTTCGTAGTGGTCCGTGCCGCAATGGCGAGCCAGAATCCGCGCGTAGGGAAGCTCGTCGAAAGCGGCCTCCGGGCAGCCGATGGAAAACGTCTTGACCGGCTGTTTACACAAGCGAGTCATCAAGGCCACGACCAGGGACGAATCCATCCCGCCGCTGAGAAACGCGCCCAGCGGCACGTCGCTGATCAAGTGGCTTTCGACCGTTTCTTCGAGCAGCTCCTGCAGCCGCTCGGCGATCTCGTCCTCGCTGCCGCTGAGCTTGGGTAGATAGGTCAAGTCCCAATAGCGATGCACGGCGGGCTTCCCGTGCTCGAGTACCAGCGTGTGACCGGCCGGCAGTTTTTGGACGCCCTCGAACAGCGTGGCGCTGCCCGGATCGCAACGCAATGACAACGTGTGGTGCAGGGCCGAGGTGTTCAGCCGCGGCGAAATGCGGCCGTACCGCAAGACCGCTTTGATTTCCGACGCAAAGACGAATTCCCCCGCGCGGAACGCGTAATACAGCGGCTTCTGGCCCAAGGGATCGCGGGCCAGCAACAGAAGCTGCCGTGATTCATCCCAAAGCGCAAAGGCGAACATCCCTTGGAGCTTGTCGGCGCACGCCGGGCCCAGCTCTTCGTACAGATGAACAATGACCTCCGTGTCGGTGTTGGTGGAAAATTGGTGCCCTTGTTCCTGCAGTTCCCGCCGCAACGCACGAAAGTTGTAGATCTCGCCGTTGAAGACCACGTGGACGGTGGCGGATTCATTCGAAATCGGCTGCTTCCCGTGCTCCAAGTCGATAATCGACAGCCGGCGGTGGCCCAGAGCGACATGCGGCGCGAAGTAAAAACCGTCGTCGTCGGGACCGCGATGGCGAATGGTATCGCACATCGCATGCACCGACTCGCGGTCGATTTCCCGCTTGGACCAAACTCCACAAATTCCGCACACGTTAATCGTACTCCTTGCTGTGAGCCGCGATCATTCCCGATTCCCGTTGCCGAGGGTGCTCTCCAGCCACGGCCGGGTTTCTTTCAGCCCGCGTTCGAGGTCGACCTGCGGGTGAAATCCCAGTTCCCGTCGAGCCTTGGCGATGTCAAAGGCGTTGTCCGTGTCGAAGAATTCCAGCGTGCGGCGGGAGATCGGCGGTTCCCGCCCGATCCATCCGCACATCGTCTCGGCGCCGGTCGCCAGCATCCGCGCCGCCGGATAAGGCACTCGCAGCCACGGGCGGGGAACGGCCAGGGCGGAACAGAACGCCTCGATTAATTGCCCGCTGGTCATGGCCCGCTCGCCGGCGATCACAAACGCTTGCCCCTCGCCGGCGCCGTTGCCGCAGGCGATTTCACAGGCCCGGACGAAGTCGTCGATGAACACGGGATGACGCAGATTCTTGCCGTGGCCGATCATCGGAAACCGTTTTTTTCGCAAGGTGCGAAAGATCTTCAAAGTCCGCGGACAGCCGGGCCCGTAGACCCAAGCCGGCCGCAAGACGATCACGGGATAAGCGTGCAAGCGCGCGAACTCCAGCGCCGCCTGTTCGCCTTCCCACTTCGTTCGCCCATAGATCGACTGGGGCCGGCACGGCGTCTGCTCGTCGGCCGGGCAAGTCTCCAACCGGCCGTAGATGCCTACCGAACTGACGTGGACCACCCGCCGCACGCCCGCCCGCCGCGCGGCGTCCAGCAACACGGGGACGCTGCGCACGTTGATGTCCCAGTATTCCGACTCGTCGGCCGCCTGTTGCAGGTGGGCGCCGGCCAGGTGCACCAGGACGTCGGTGCTCCGCAGCAGGGGCTGCATCGCCGTCGCATCCCGGAAATCCGCCCGCACCGCGCAAAAACGCGCCGCGCGGCCCGGGCCCGGGTTCTCCGGGTAGTGGAGATCCACGCCTTGAACGTTCCAGCCCTGCCGGACCAGATAATTGCTCAAGTTATAGCCGATGAATCCACCGGCTCCGGTCACCAAGATGCTGCCTGCGCTCATGAAACGGTTCGCTTTGTGCCGGCGACGACGACGACGTATCCGCGGGTGAAGAACAACAAACGATCGAGTTGAGAAATCAGCCACACCAGCGGAAACACCAGGCTGTACAGCCGGTAGGCCTTTCCTACCGACTTGAGCTGGGCCTGCGTGGCGGGCGCAATCGTGCCCTTGGCCACCGCGGTTTGGCTGCGCTTGGCCATTTTCTTGACGTACACGAAGTTCAAGCCGAGTTCGAGCAGTTCGGTGAAGAATCGCGAGAACGTCCGCACGCGCTGCGGCTCGATCTGGGCCGCTGTCATGAGTTCCTTCAGTTCGGCCACGCTGTACCCTTCGCGCGTGTGGCCATACTCGTCCATCGTCATGCCCACGGCGTTCTTGAGGGCATTGACCAGCTTGTGGCGTTCGCCGCCGGGGACGGTGACGATCAAACGCCCGCGGTCCTTGGCCACTCTCACCAGTTCAGCCGTGAACGACTGGGGATCGGTCACGTGTTCGTGAACGTCGATGGTCACGACGCAATCAAAGCGATCGCCGTCGAAGGGCAAGCGATCGGCGCGCACGTGATGCACCGGATCGCCGAGCAGGGCCGACATCTCGGGAATACTCCGCTCTTCGAGGTCCGCCCAAGTCCATTGCCCGCCCAGCTCGCGCAAGTGCCAATTCATCGCGCCGTTATTGTCGCCACAGGTCACCAAAAGACACGCCTCGCCCGCGGATCGCCGCCCGATCAATCGGCGCAATTCGCGCAGGCGTTGTTGTTTCTTCAGCGTCTTGCGAAACATGCGCAATTGCCACGGCGTTTCGCCGTTGCTGTCCTTCGCGTGCCGCAGGCCAGAGGCGGCAGCTTCGTTGACGGTTGTGGTTTGGTTCATTTCTCAAAGCCCTCCTTCACCGTGCGGTTCGTCCGGAGACGGTCACGATCGGAAACACCCACCGAGGCCTGGACCGCTACGGCGCGATCCTTCAACTCCGAATGCAGATCGGCCAAGCGATCGCGAATCGCCGCGGTGACGCGCGTGTCGCCCACGACGATCTCGCCGAGATTCAACGTGTTGAAATAATGGGTTGCGTTCTCCAGCACCCAAACCCGTTTCGGTTCCGGCAGCATCGCGTAATAAACGTCGCGCAGGCGCTCGTTATCGCGGTGCTCGAAACCAAATTGGGCGAACGTCAGCGGCGTGCCGGGAACGCGCGCCGACGCCAACGCCGCCAACATGTCTTCGCTGCGGTACCAGCGAGCGTCGATCTGCCGCACGCGTTCGGCCGGAAAAGAATCATCCAGCCGCCGATCGCGCCGAAAACGTTCACTCCAGTAATCGTTCCAGGAGGCCGCGGGACGGAGTCCGGCGCCGAACAAGATCGCGGCCTGGATCGATTCGCCTTGCGCCAGCACGCGGAGAACATCGCCGCAGCCCATGGAATGTCCGATCACGACGACGCGCTGCACCCCCGCCACGCGGCGGATGGCTCGAATCGCTGCCAAGCCGGTGGGCCCGGGATCCCAGGCCTCCAACGAAGCATCCGCTCCCGGCGCAGGGCTTGCGCCGTAGCCGGGATGGTCGACGCTCAGCACGACATAGCCCGCCCCCAACAGGCTGCGCCGCAGCACACACGCCGATTTCTGCCGGGAGGCTTCCCACGTATTGCCGTGAAACAGGACGGCTCCCACCGAAGTCTGCGGACCGGATGGACGTTCCAGCCACGCCACGGCGCCCGTTTCCAGATCCACGCGTTCGCCGAGCGTCTTCCGCATCAGACTGAAATGCAACCATGCCAGAGGATCCTCGTGAAAGACCTGTCCGAGGAGGTTCAATTCGGGCTTCATTTGTGTCCAGCCGACGGGAACGGCGACCGCTGCCAGGCCGGCGGACGCCCAGACGATCCGCCGCGCTGCCGGGCCGGTCAGCAAGGCTGCCAAGCGATCCGTGGCAAGCCCTACGGCAGCCAAGAAAACCGCGGCGACCAGGAGCGGACCCGGCGACGTTGCTGGCGAGGCAAAACCGATCAGCAGCACGCCGCCCGCGTCGACCGCGCGCCGCCACATCGGACTGTCGAATCGCAGTTCGAGCAACCCGCAGATCATCCCCAGTGCGGCGGCGGCCCAGACGGGAGACCACGCGTCCGCGCCGCACGCGAGGATCCATGCCGAACCGGCGCCCAGCAGGCAGCCCAGCACGCGCAGTGGTGCGGCAACCTGCGCGTGCCGGAACGCTGCGCTCGCGCTGCGGAGCAAGACGGCAGTCGAGGCCAAAAGGATGGTTCCCATCATGATTCAGCACCGCGGCCACAAATCGCCGTACTCTGAAGTGGAATGGACGCCCTGGCACATAGCAGATCGCCGACGCGCTGCCGAATGCGATTCTCCAGGGCTGGATCGCTGCCCCAATCGGTGCGCCGCAACAGCAGGTCGTCCCATTCGAAGACCGCTTCCTCGCGAACCAAGCGACGGAGCGAGGCCCGAGCGAGGTGATCATCGCCTTCGAACAGATCTTGCGGGCAGAGCAGATCCAGACCGTAAGCGGGCCGGTGCGGCAGATACGCCTCGGCATTCTCCCGCGGCGGCCGGCCCAGCGGAATTGCCTGTAGAGCCTGTTCGGCGACGAGCCGCGCCGTCGTAAACTTGATTCCGGACAGACTGATCAAACCGCGCGGGCCGCCGTGCCGCGCGTGGTTATAAACGACGGGACGCTTGGTGAGTTCGTGCGAACCGGGCTTCTTGGTCGGCAACAGGCCGGCGTAGACGCGGACAACTTGACTCGGTTCGAGATCCAGATTCGGCACGGCGAGATTCAAGCCGTCGAGAAATTGCCTCACCTGCTCCGAACTCGGCTGCGGATTTTCGACGCTTCCCGTCCACGGCTGATGCCGCGTGCCCGCCAAGATCTTGCCGCCCCAGGGAACCAGAAAATACACGGGCTGGTCCGGGCCTTGGGCTTGGACCGCCAGCGCGGCACTCGACAGCGGCGCGCGATCGAGCAAGACATTGAACGCCAGCGACGGCTGGAACAGGCGCGGGACGTCCCGATCCAAGGCGGCGGTCAGTTCTCTCGACCACCGGCCCGCACAGTTGATCACCCAATTGCTGCGGTATTCGTACACTGCGCCGTTGCGGCCATCCCGTGCCGACAGCCCTACGACGCGGCCGGCGTGCTGCAACAACCCCGTCGCCTCGACATAATTCAACGCGGTAGCGCCCTGCCCACAGGCCTCGTGCAGCAGCCCGATCAGAATGCGCTGGGGCGAGAGCATCTGCGCGTCGTACCACAAAGCGGCCCCTTGAAGTCCATGCCGATCCACTTGGGGAAACAGGCGAATCGTCGCGTCCGCGTCGAGCAGCCGCGAATCGGGCAACTGGAGGGCCGGCAGCGTGCCGCGGTTGCGATCGCGGGACAACCAATCGTTCAGGGCCAGTGCCACGCGCATCGTAGCGGGCCGCTTCAAACCGCGGCCGTACAGCGGCATCAGGCAAGGCAGCGGCTGGACCGCGTCCGGGAAATGTTGGCAGAACCAACGCCGCTCCCGCACGGATTCGCGAAACCGCGTCAGATCGAGCGTCTGCAGATACCGCAGACCGCCGTGCAGGATGCGCAGCGAGTTCCAGCTGGTCGCCCCGCCAAAGTCCTGCCGTTCGATCAGCAACCCGCGCAGCCCGCGGCGGACCGTTTCCCACAGCGTGCAGGCCCCGTAAATGCCGCCGCCGACGACGATCACGTCGTAGCTGTGCTGGGCCGCGGAATAGGGCTCTCGCCGGATCATACGCCCCACCGCCGCCGCCAGTCTTGAAAGACCAGCATCGTCCAAAGAATGTGACTGTGATTGGCTTCGCCCGTCGCGTGCTCCTGCTTCAACCGTGCGACGGCGGCCGCGTTAAAAATGCCCTCGTGGGCCAGTCGCTCGGGCGCCAGCAGCTCCTCGACCAGCGGCCGAAAGGCTCCGTTTAACCAGTGCTTCAGCGGAATGCTGAAGCCTTCTTTGCGGCGATAAACACAGGCGCTGGGCACGTGCCGCGCCGCCACGCGTTTCAAGAGAACCTTCGTACGGCCCGCCGCGACCTTCAGCCGGCTCGGCATTTGAAACGCCAACTCGACCATCTCGTGATCGAGATAGGGCACGCGGGCCTCGAGCGAACAGGCCATCGACATGCGGTCCACTTTGGTCAGGATGTTGTCGCAGAGATAGCTTTTCACATCGACGTACAGCTGCCGGTCCAGGTCGTCGCGCCGGCCCGCCCCGTCCAGCAAACGCACGACGTGATCGCCGACGGGTACCTTCATCTGTGCCAACGCCTCGCCCGAGAACAATTCGCGCTGCATGGCTTCGCCGACGAACAGCCGCCAGCGGGTATGCGCCAGTTGCGGCGCATGCCCGAGACCTTCGACGAATCGTTTGGCCTTGTTCACCAAGCCTTTTTTCTGCGGGCTCGGTTGCCAGTTGCGAATCACCGGTTCCAGAACGTGCTTGCGGATCGCCGACGGGATTCGCCCCCAGCTCCGAGCTGTCTGCTGGGCCACGTAGGTTTCATAGCCTCCGAACAGTTCGTCGCCCCCGTCGCCGGACAACACGACCGTGACGTGCTGCCGCGCCAGCCGGGACACGAGATACGTCGGGAAGATCGAGAAGTCGCCGATCGGATCCTCCATGAACTGCATCAGATGATCGAACAATTCGACAATATCCGGCCGGATCACTTCGTCCAGATGGCGAACTCCCAGATGGTCCGCCACCTGGCGCGCCCACGGCAGTTCGTTGTAGGTCGGGTCGTCGAAACCGATGCTGAACGTGCGGGCGTCGCCCATCGCCGCTACGACCAGCGAGCTGTCGACGCCGCCGGACAGGAACGCACCCAGCGGCACGTCGCTGACCAGGTGACTCGCCACACACTGGCTCAACTTTCCCTGGACCGCCTCCGCCCATTCGTCTTCCGTTTGCGGCAGTCCCTTGGCAAACCCGTTGGTGCCCGGCAAGGGAATGTCCCACCACAGGCGGGTGCTCGCTTGCCCGGTCTTCAAGTCCAGATCGAGCAACTCGCCGGGCCGCAGCTTGCGAATCCCTTGAAAAAGCGTCTGCGCGCCGGGCACGTACTCCCAAGCGAGAAACTGGCCCAACGCATCGACGTCCAGTTCGCGCGCCACGCGATGGCTCGCCAACAAGCTCTTGATTTCCGAGCCGAAGACCAGCCGCTCGCCGTTCAACGCATAAAACAAAGGCTTGATCCCCAGCCGATCGCGGATCAACACCAGGCGCCGTTGACGCGTGTCGTACAGGGCAATCGAAAACATGCCGCTCAGGAAACGCGGGAAATCGGTGCCGTGGTCTTCCCACAGATGCATGACGACCTCGCCATCGGTCGCCGTACGGAACTCGTGGCCGCGAGCCTGCAGATCGCGGCGCAATTCGCGAAAGTTGTAGATCTCGCCGTTGAACACCATCCACACCGTTTCATCCTCGTTCGCCAGCGGCTGGTGGCCTCCCGCCAAGTCGATGATCGACAGCCGCCGCATACCCAGGCCCACGCCGCCATCGACGAGGTGGCCGAAATCGTCCGGACCCCGGTGCTCGATGGCGTCGCACATGCGGCGCAACAAGCCCGCATCCGCTAACGCCCCCGAGCCCAACTCGGCGATTCCCGCAATGCCGCACATCGTTCGTTCACCCTAGAACAAGGAAGACTTGATGAAATTGCGTCCGCGATCTTACGGACGCTCAAATCGGTCGGCCCTTGCGAGCCGCCGCGATGGCCGGGAACGCCCGTCCGTCGAGCACTTCGTTTCCTTCCAAGAGATATGACGCCTCGCCGGCGGTGGCCACCTCCGGCTCGACCGCCACCTGCGGCTTCGCCTGGGGCAAGCCGGCGAGCACGTGGAGCATCCGCCGCACCTTGGTCTCGTATGCCTCGCGCGAATACCGCTCGGCGTACAACAATCTCGCCGACTCGGCCAGCCGCGCACGCAACTCCGGGTCCCGCCAGGCGGTCAGGATGCCGATCGCCATCGATTCCGGCTCCGGCTCCACCAAGAAACACACGTCGTCGTCGAGCACCTGGGTGTGCGAGTAAATGCGCGTCGCCACCAGCGGGATTCCGCCGGCCAGCAACTCGTAAATTTTCAGCGGGGTATTGGTCCCCTGGACCCGCGGCGAGACGACCATCGTGGCCTGGCGCAACAGGCATTTCACCTGGGCCGGCGCGATGCGCCCCGTAAAGACACACCCCTCTTGCACGCCGATCTCTTGGGCCAGATTCTGCATGGCCTCGATTTGTTTCGCGGTACCGCCTGCCAAGACCAACAACGCCTCCGGCAGCTTCTGGCGAACGCGGCCGAACGCCCGGATCAAGACATCCAAGCCTTGGTAAGACTCAAATGTCCCGGCATAGACGATGACGGGTTCTCCCTGGGGCAACGTGATGTCCGCGGTGCCTTCGCTGAGGCCTGCCTGTCCCGCGCGCAGCCGCACTTCGTCAAAGATCGAATTCTCGATCAAAAAGTGTCGGCGTGGGTCGGGCATCAAGGGCTCGGCATAATCTGCTAGGTCGGGGCAGATGGTGATCACTGCATCGGCGCCGGCCAGACATTGCTTCTCGAGCCTGGCGAAAGCGCCGATCAACATCCGCGACGTCGTAAAGTTGAAGTTGCTCAGTTGCTGCGGCAGACTCGAGTGCATGTCGTACACGAGCTGGAATCGGAACAGCGGCTTCAGGAAGCGGCAAAAGAACACCGCCTCTTCATGGGCGTGCACGTAGTCGTACCGCCGGCGCAGCAACAGGGCCACGGTCCACAAAACGATGAACGCGTCGAGGAAGATCTTCACCAGCGAGGGCCCTACCTTGACCGGCGGCAGGAACGGGAATCGCGGAATGCGAATGATGCGAACCCCGGGAATGTCGACGTCTTGCCCTTCGCCGTAGGTCAGCAAGTCGACCTTGACACCCAGCTTTGCCAGAACGAGCGTGCGGTAATAGACGCTGAACGGCGTTCCCCGCGGCGAGAAGAACGGCTGCGGCGCGATGACGAGTGCTTGCATCAGTCAGGTCCTTGTGCTGAATTTGCGGAGATGCATGGCCACTTGAGCACGGCAGAACCCCACCAGAGGCTCCCGCCGGCCATAGATCGCCGGCTGCTCGTGCATTCGTTGAAGCAGTAACTGAATGGACCGAGACGGTCGATCTAAATCGAGACTGCCGGACAATTCAAACCCATAACTTCCCACCCGCGAAATCTGCCACGGAAACGGCAGGGGATCGCTGCCGGGAAGAACTCGCATGCCGAGTTTCCCGGCGACCTGGAACAGCCGCGGCGGCCACCCGCATTGCGGGCGGCCGCCGTTGTCTCCCAAGAACCACTCCGATGTTTCCCCGGCCGCCCGACCGGCTCGCGACAGCACGGTGTCGCGAACCGTTCGGCCGCGGCGGAACCACCACTTGCCGAACCCCCAGGGCAGAACGGCCAGTCCGCCGGCTTGCGCGGTCTCGTCCAGCGTTTGCTGAACGCCGCGTCCCGGTCGCACGGGGTGGGCCGTTCCCAATGCCAACACCTCCAGCTTTTCTTTCGTCACCACTTGACGTCCTGGGAGTATCACCAGTTCGGGGCATCCGTCGCGCGAAACGATCAACGAACCGCATTCCGTCACCCCGGCGATCGACCAGGGCGGGCGGAGCTTTCCTGCTCGGTCTTTGATTCGCCGCAACGGATCGCCCGAGTCCGTGGCGGCCACCATCAGACAGCTCGGCGCCTGCGCACCGTCCCCACTGGCGCCGCGGCGAAAGTTGCGCCAGGCGAAATCGAGGAACGTCTGCAAGTCAAAGCAGTCGTGAAAATGGGCATGGGCATCAATCTTGATCGTCATCCAGGGTTCCACACGTCTCTTGTCTCTCAGCCCGGCTTCGGTTCCAGCCGGTAGATGCGAACCACCGGACCGCGTTGGTTCAGTGCGGCCGGGTCGAATTCCTTGACGAGCGTGCCGCAGGCGAAAAGATCTGCATAGAATCGGTCGTAGGCGTCGCGCTCGGACTCCGGAGGCGGAGGACGATCGAACAGATCCCGCCGATTCCGCTGCACGACCGCATATTCGTAGCCCTGTTCCAGGTAGTAGGAGTAATCCTCCACGCCAACGGGCCGGACGGGGTTGCCCATGTCACGGTCGTACGACGAATCCAGAGACGTCACATTTTCGATCTTCACGTCGTTTCGCCACCACGGCTTGCGGATTTCGAAGATGTAATAGGATGTGGCGCCCTGGGCCGCTTTCTTCTGAAACTCGAGGTAGACGTCATAGTGGGCGGTAAACTGTCCATTCGGATCGGCCTGCTGAGCGGCGGGAAGCTGCTCGTCAATGCAGTCCGGAGAAAGCAATAACCGCGGACCGAACTCGTCGATAATCAGTTTCGACTGTGCGGGAACGTGCTCCTCGATCCAGGCCCTAGCCGTGTTTCGCGTGTTCTCCTTGCGGAGATCCAGCACTTGGTCCGTCAGCGCCAATACCGACGGGATCAGCCCTGCCACCAGCGCCAGACTCACGCCGAGCTGCGCCGGCCGGTTGCAGCGCGACAGCACCCCCGCCACCAAGGCTCCGCCGGCGATGGCCAGGAACGGATACAGCGGACATTGATGCCGCGGCTCGGCATAGCCTGGAAACGCGACCACCGAAGCCGCCGCAAAAAGCCAGCCGTAGGACGCGAGCGTCCAATTGTCCAACCGCTTGGAAACCAACAGGACGGCCAGGCCAGCCCAACCGACCAAAGCCATTGCAAACCCCATCCCGGTCGAGGAAAAACTGCAGGCCACGTAATCCTGCGTCCCCGCCCAGAACCCCGCTCTCTGCTGGATAAAGTCGTCAGGCTTGGCTGCCACCTCCATTCCCAGGAACCCTCGGCCTCGGCTCTCCGCCAAACGGAAATACTGGGTGGTCCTTTCGAGTCCCCGCGGATCGAGGAAATTGTACGGCGAAGCCGCAAAATAGCTGCCCCAAAACGCTCCCAAGGCCACCAGCACCGCTCCCAGACGCCGCGACCACGCGGACGGCCAGCGCAGAGACAGCTCGGGGCCGCGCACGAGGGCGATGCCGACCAGCGGCGCCAGCATCAGCAACGGATAGTACTTGGTCGCCGTGCCCAATCCCGCCAGGGCGCTCGCCCAGGCCAGTCGGGGCAAGCGAGGAGACCGGATATATTCCAGCAGAAAGAACATGGACCACGTGCCGAAGAACGCCGCCGGCACATCCCCTTTGATAATGCGGCTCGTATCCACGTGCCCGTAGGCGAGCGCCAGAAACAGGGCGGCCAGGAGCCCCGCCCGTTGGCCGAACTGACGGGCGGCCAGGAAGTAGACCCCCAGCACCGTTCCCACGCCGAACGCGACGCTCAGCAGACGCCCCAGCAGGTAAAAGGTCGAGGGGTCGCGCACATAATGCAGCGCAAAGGCACCGACCGTGGGCCACCAACCGGCCACCCGCCCCACCACGTAATAGCCCCCGTATTCCGCGAACAGCATGTACATGTGGAACGCCGGCTTGGCGAACCGATGCGGATTCAGGTCGCCGTTCCCGAAGGACAACGCCCGCTTGACGCACGTAATTTCGTCGCCGTAATAGGACTCGGGCAGGTCGTGACCGATCCCCGCCAGGCGCACCGCCGCCGCAAGAAACAGGATCCCGCCCAGCCAAATTCTAGGATTTGCCATTTCCGGAAAACACCCGATGGACATAGTAGTCTTTGATCCGGCTGCCATACGTAAAGATTGTCAACTCGCCCAACAAGCCGAGCGAAAAGGACTGGAATCCCAGCACGATCATGAGCATCGCGAAGATCAGCAGCGGGCGGTCCGCGAGCGAATCGCCGAGCATGCGCTGCACCGCCAACACCGCCAAAAGCACCATGCCCCCGGCGGCGACGGCCGTGCCGATCAAGCCGAAGAACCGCAACGGCTTGCGGGTGAACTTGAGGAGAAAGAACAGACTCAACAAATCCAGCAGCCGCCGCACGTAGACCCCCAGGTGATAATCTCCCTTTTCGACGCGCTCCGCCACGTGCGTCGTTTCTAGTTCCATAACGCGGAATCCCCGCCGCGCCGCCAGAATCGGCAGGAACTGGTACAGATTGCCGTACAGGGGCACGTTTTCCACGACTTCGCGGCGCATGATCCGTAGGGACGAGTTCAAGTCGTGCAGCGAGACGCCGGAGAGCCGTCGCACCAGGGCGTTGAAGGTCCGAGACTGCAAGGCGCTCCAGCGGGAGTCGATGCGGTTGCGGCGCCACGCTCCGACATAGTCGGCGCCTTCGTCGATCGCCCGCACCATCGCGGTCAGATCCTCCGGATCCGACTGGAGGTACGAAGGCAGAACCGCGATCGTGTCGCCCCGAGCCGCGTCGAAGGCGACGGACAAGGCTGCCCACGGATCGCAGCCCCGGTCCAGGATCAACACGGTCGTCGAGATGCCGGCGCGCTGGGCCTGGTCGCCGATCCGGGCGCCGAGCGTCTCGGTGGCCTGGCTCCCGACCACGACCAGCTGGCAACTGCCGGGCAGTGATTGCAATGCCTGAAGATAACGCGTCAGGGTTTCCGGGAACTCCGGATCGTTATCGAGACACAGCCAAATGGCCGTCACGTTCGGGCGGTTCGTATTCGCTTGGATCATGTTCGATCGGCTCGCATTCGGTCGAATTGTGTTGGATCGGATCATGTTCAGTCGGCTCACCATTCGTGAAGGAGTTCGGCAACAGCGGCAACCGCCGGGCGAGCGGCTTGATCGCCGTCGAGCGGTCTGCGTGAACGATCAATTCGGCATAGATCCCGGCCAGCAGCAGATGCGCGCTCAGGTACGCGAACATGCAAGCCACGCTGAGCGGGACGACGCTTGGGTTGAACCCACGGTAGACGGCGGACACGGCCCAGACGCTCGCCAAGAACGCCGCCAGACCCGCCGCCGCGGCCCCGCTGCCGAACCAGCTCAAAGGCCGGCGGCTGGAGGAAATCAGCATCTTGATCGTCATCAAGTCGACGAGAACCTTGCCGATTCGCGAGATGCCGTATTTCGAACAGCCTTTGCGGCGCGGATGATGACGGACCACCACTTCCTCGATTCGCGCGTTGGCCAGCCGGCTCAGCGCGGGAATGAAACGATGCATGTCGCTGTACAGCGGCACGCGGCGGATCAGCTCCGCGCGATAGGCCTTCAGCGAGCAGCCCGTGTCGTGAATCGGTACGGCGGAGGCCCGCGAGATCAACCAGTTGGCGATCATCGAGGGAAATCTCCGGCTCAAGAACACATCCTTGCGGTCCCGTCTCCAACCCGTGACCAAGTCTGCTCCCGCCTCGATGCGGGCGACCAGCATCGGGATGTCGCGAGGATCGTTCTGCAAGTCCCCGTCCATGGTAACCACGATCCGGCCGTGGGCGTGAGCGATGCCGGCGCTCATGGCCGGAGTCTGGCCGAAATTTCGCCTCAGGGCGACGACCTCGACATGGTGATCGCGGGCCGCCAGCTCGCACAACACGTCCAGCGTCCGGTCGCTGCTGCCGTCGTCCACATAGACACACTCGTAGCTGTAGCCGGCTCCCTCCAACCCCGCGAGGACGGCGCGGTGAAGGTCCGCTGCGTTCTGCTCTTCGTTGTAAAACGGCACGACGATCGAGATGTCCGGCGTCATCAAGATAAGTCCAAATGGGAGTCCGGCCAGGAACGATGCTCAGGGAATGCCCCGCACGATGGGAGGCCCAATCCAGCGCGTGAACCATACGGGCAGCCGCTGCCACACGGCGATCATGCGGTCGTACTTTCCGCTCTCCGGGCGCAGATCGGCGGCCGTTCCCTTGCGCAGGAAACACTGCCACGTCACAGGATGCGGCCGCGCGCCCCACTTCAGCTTGAACGCATAGGTCGAACTGTCGATCGTGCTGCGGCCAAAGTCGAACACCTGCTGTCCGCGCTCGGTCGCCCGCTGGATCAGCCGCCAATACATCAGCGAATTGGCGGCCGTCGAACGGTACTCGCGCAGCACGCTGGCACTGGGAACTTCCGTCAGCCCGGGGCCGTGTACGACCATCGCTCCGCCGACGGGTTTTCCATTGGTCCGGACGACGCACAACTCGGCTCCCTCGGGAGCAAACCTTTGGAGAATACCCAGGAACAGGCTGCGCCCGAAGACGGGCGTTCCCAAATCGCGCATGTTCTCGGCGAACACGTCGTAGAATTCATCGAGCAATTCCACCCCGCCCCAGTGGATCGTGAAACCCTGCTTCTCGCCTTTGCGGACCTGCGTCCGAACCACGGAACGCAGTTGTTTCCAGGTCTCGTCGATCTGCGGCCCCAGCGGCAGCCGCATTTGCGCTTTGCCGGTCAGCTCGTGGGCCAGACCCGGATGAGCCCGGCGGTGCTCGTGCCGCAATTGCAGCGATCGCACGTCCAAGGCTTCGGCGATTTCCAGGGCCCGGTCGAGCAGGGCCGTGGCGGCCGCCTCCGAATCGGCCGTCACCCCGGCCCAGTTCACGTAGGGCAGACTGACCAGAAAACGGCCGAACAGCATGCTTTGAAGAAAGGCCAGCGGCAGCAGGCCGACGATGCGGCCTCCCGCACTCGCCTGCAATAGATAGGGTTGGGCGCCGAACCCGTCACGCAATACGGCCAGCCAGCGCGGATCGCAGTACATCGCCGCGGCGCCGAATCGGTCCAGAAACGCCTGCCACTGCGCTTGCCGGCCCGCGTCATCGATGTCCTGCAGGACGTCCACAACCAGGGGCGAGGTATCCATGATCATGTGGCAACTTTCTCCATATCGCTGGCCGGCAGTTGAAAACAGGTTATGCGGCATAGGTAGCCCAGACCGCGGCGGACAACGCTCGAGAAGCCTCGGTGATCTGCGGTGTGGCATCATAACGAGGTGCGGTGACTCGATAATCGCGGTACTGGCCCGGCGATCCCGCCGCCCCCGCCTCAGCAGCGCTCACGATGTTGTACAATTCGCGGGCTGTGACGTAGTGCAGCACGTACTGCGTGCCGTCGTTGTACCGCTCTTCCAGGTACCGAAAGGTTTCATCCATCGCCGGCCCCAGGACGGCTTCCGCATCGATGGTCCCGTGGGTATGTACCTTGACAAATACCCAATCGGGCCGATCCTGGACATGGATCCAGGTCCGGATCCAGTGGTCCACCCGCTGCCGACTGCAGGGCTTGTTCCAGGTGATGTCGTCGCCGAAGGCGCGCAGACGGAATACCCCGCCGGGAAGCAGAATGGGATGCAGCGGGCCCTGGACGATCAGCAGATCGTTCTGCGAGCCGCTTCCGACCCGCGCCGGGGTGCCGCGGTTGTGTGACTTTCGTTTGCCGTCTTCTCGAGCGTAATAAATCGAGTTGATCTGCGCCGGATTGGCCTCGTTGCAGGACGGAAAGGTAAAGTCGGCGTAACAGCCTGTGTTCTTGAGCACGGCCAGTTCGTTGTCGACGCCGCAGAATCGGCCATGCCGGCGCGAATTGTCCAACGCCCAGTCGCCGTGGATGAAACCGTATCGTTTTTCCGCTTGCACCTGGCCGAAGATGCCGAACTGGGAGTACTCATCGAGGCACAGCCGAAGGGTGTGCTCGAGGTGCTCCGCCGTATCGGGCTTGCTTTTGCCGTGATGCAGATGCAACTCGATCTCTCCGTACCCGGCGGCGCACAGCGACACCAGTTCCCGGAGGTGTCCGTAGCGATGGTCGTGCGGAGGGAAGAACCACGTCCGCTTGGGCCGCAGACCGTCGGCGTCTCGATGGCGGTCGGCCAGTTTCGGATACCGCGTCATCAAATCCCGCATGCGCTGTTTCTCGACGTCGCGCGGCACCCCGCCGGCCCCGGGCTCGAAGTGATCCACCAAGCAGAACATCACGTGCGTGGGCGTGGGCCGTTTGCGGCATCGCAGGGCCACGTCGCGCGGCGCCCACTTGCGGAGCACGGACAGCTGGAACTGGATTTTGCGGAAGACCATCTGGGAGCAAACAGTTCAGATTGCCTCGGATGCGCAGAATCGCCCCGAAAGGTGGACCGCGGTGAAAAGGATGCACACTCCGTGCATCTGGGTTGCAGTCTGACGCCGCAACCTATGATGGATTCGCTGTTCTCACGCAATCATGCTCGTCTTGCACGAGCGTGTCACGTCTGAAGCATCATAGTTGCGTTGAAGGAGGCGGCAAGGAAGATTTTCAGCTCGTTTCGAAAAAATTGGGAGCGAGCCGCGCCGGGCTTGACGCCCGCACGACTCGCTCCCGTGCCCTTCGAGGGCCGGCTGCTCTCTTCCTCGGGCACCGGCGGATCGGCACCACACGTCACACGGCTTTCCCCACCCGTGCTCCCTGCGTTTTCGGCCCGCCGGGCCGCTTGTAGAACGGCCGCACCCTCGTCAGGCCAAGGCCGGCGCTGCACTCCAGCTCAGATCCACTTCGCGGGCGATCTCCTCCAGGACGGACTCCAGGCCACTGGGCTCGGTGCCTCGATCGGGCGTCCAAAACGTCGCCGTCTCTTCCTCCTCGTCGTCCGCGTCCAGCATTGGGATCGGCCAGGCCGTTGAATGAAGCTCCAATTCGAGAGCCGCATCGTTCGCGGCCGCCGGCGCCGCCGCGGGACTCTCGCCTTCCGCGCCTGCAGCGGTGCCCAACTCCCAAGAGACCAAGTCCTGAACGCCGAAAGAATTCAAGTGGTTAATGAGCGTCAGCACGTCCAGCGCGCCGACGGCTCCGTCCCGGTTGACGTCCAAGACACCTTGCAGCCCCTCGCCCAGTTGCGGAGCATTCAAGTGATTGATGAGAACCACGACGTCCCCCGGGGTTAAGTGTTCGTCTCCGGTGACGTCCAGGTTCCAAATGGTGGCGGGCCCCCACGGCGCGGCGCTCGCTAATTCTGCTTGGGGAGCGAACGTCGAATCGAAGCTCGCGCCGGCCATTTCGCCTTCGCCCAGCGAAAGCAGTGCCGATACCGGACCATCGAAGGCCAGATAAGCGACGCGCTCGGCAGGATGAAATCGTTCCCCGTCCCGGATCGTGTCTTCGTCGATCACCAGATTCAAACCGTTGGCCGTCACCGGCGCGTTCCCGTTGAGGACCGCCCAACCGCCGTCATTCCCCACCATTCCGGCGGAACTTAATACGGCGTTCATCGGCGACGTCAAGGTGGTCAACGGGTACGTGGCCGGAAGATTGTTGTCAGCGCCATAGACCAGGTTCGCCCCCACCCCCGCTTCAAAGGCGCGCCCGTCGATCATGCCGCCGCCGGCTTCGATGACAAGGTATCCGACGACTTCGTCTGCTCGGGATTTCTTGGGATCCTCGGCGACGTGCTTGCCCACCGATAAAGCTGTGCCGGAGGGCGCCGCGCCCGCCGAACCGCCGCGAGCCCAAAACACCGAGAAGCCCGGGTCATTCGCAGTCATCACCTGACCGACGACCACAGGCGACGCATACGTGTTGGCGTACGTTCGCTGCTGGCCGACCCAGGAGCCGCGGCGGTCGGTAACCGTCGAATTATATTTCACCGCCTCCATCTTCACGCCGTGTTGGGCTTGCGTGTAGACGCCCGCCTCGACCGCGAAATACTGGACGCTGACGTCACTGACCGGGGCGGTGGACTCGTCGGCGCGCTGGACTCGTAACTCGAAGCGGTTCCCTTCCGCATTGCGAACGCGGGTTACCATCGGCGGCGCGCCGGCCTGATAGACAGGCGTCGCCACGACCACCATGTTGCTATAGCTGTGATCGAGGGTCACCGTCATCCAACTGCTACTGGCCGACACGACGCCCGTGCGCAGGTACACGGCTTCCAGTACGTTGTCGACCGTCTTGATCGTCACCGTCGAGGCGATGCTCAGGCTCCGGGCGTCGACTCCTCCATTGGCCGTCCCGCCGCTGTCTTGGATCGACGTCAGCGTCACCGTCCGGCCGGAACCCAGCGGGTCCGCGCTCGCGTTGCGGTACTGCAAGCCATTGACCAGCGTCTGGGTCTGGGCTGCCGTCAGGTCGCCCGCCTTGGTCAGCGTCACCGTCGCCGTCCCGCCGACGACCGCCACGTTGTAGTTGATGCCGGTCGTGCTGGTGGTCCCGGCGTTGCCGTGGGCTAAAGCGACGCTCGTGCCGTCCACCACCAGGATTTCCTGAGATCCGTTCTGCAGGCCCGCCACCGTCAGCACCAGCGACCGGACATTGTCCGCCGCTTCCACGGCATGGATCGCCGCGCCGCTGTACAGCGTTACCGCCGATCCATTCGCGGTGAACGTCGGATTGCCGGCCGCAGCCGTCAGGCTCGGCGCGTCGTTGACCGCGCGGACGATCACCGCCGAAGCGATGTTCAGGACCCGCGTGTCGGCTCCGCCGCCGGCCGTCCCGTGACAGTCCTGGATCGAGGTCAACGTCACCGTTCGGCCCGAGCCCAGCGGGTCCTCGTTCGTGTTCTGGTACTTCAAGCCGTCGATCAGCGTCTGGGCCTGGGCCACTGTCATGTTGCCCGTCTTGGTCAGCGTCACCGTCGCCGTTTCGCCGACGACACCCACGCTGTATTTGATCCCAGTCGCGGTCGTCGTCCCCGTGTTGCCGTCGGTCAGCGCCACGCTCGTGCCGTCCACCGCCAGGATCTCCTGGTCTCCGTTCTGCAGTCCCGCCACCGTCAGCACCAGCGACTTGACATTGTCCCCTGCTTCCACCACGTCGATTGCCGCGGCGCTGTACAGCGTCACCGCCGGCCCGTTTTCCGTGAACGTCGGATTGCCGACCGCGACCGTCAGACTCGGCGCATCGTTGACGGGCGTAACTGCCACCGTCGAGGCGATATTCAAATTCCGCGTGTCGATCCCGCCGTTGGCCGTCCCGCCACAGTCCTGAATCAACGTCAACGTCACCGTCCGGCCGGCGCCCAACGGGTCCTTGCAGGCGTTGCGGTATCGCAGGCCGTTGACCAGGGTCTGGGCCTGGGCGACCGCGATGTTGCCCGTCTTGCTCAGCGTTACGGTTGCCGTACCGCCGGCCACCGCCACGCTGAAGTCGATTCCCGCCGCGTTCGTGGTCCCCGCGGTACCGTGAGTCAAAACCACGCTCGTGCCGTCCACTACCAGGATTTCATGCTCCCCGTTCTGAAGTCCCGCCACCGTCAGCACCAGCGTCTTGACGTTGTTCGCCGCTTCCCCCAGGTCGATTGCCGCCTCGTTGTACAGCGTCACCGCCGATTCATTCTCGATGAACGTCGGGTTACCGGCCACGGCCGTCAGGCTCGGCGCCAGATTGGCGACGACAGAAGTCGTCGGGCTTCCAAAGGCCCAATAGGCGATCCGTTCGCCCATGTGGTTTCGCTCCTCGTCGCCGATCGCGTCTTCATCGATCGCCAACACCAAGCCGTTAGTCGTGACGGAATTGGGGCCGGAGAAAACCGCCCATCCGCCGTCCGACCCCGTCATCCCCGCGGAACTGACCACGGCATTTGCCGCCACCACGTTGTTCAGGGCGTAAGTAACCGGAAGATTATTGCCGACGCCGCGCACGGAAGCATCGCCGACTCCCGCTTCGAAGGACCGCCCGTCGAGCGATCCGGTGCCCGCTTCGACAACGATGTAACCAATCTGTTCGTTCACCCGGGTTTTCGTGATATCTTGCGCCACGTGCTTGCCCACGTACAAGGCGGTGCTGGACGGTGCGGTGTCCAGGGAAGTGCCGCGCGCCCAAAAGACGGAGAAACCTGGATCGTTGGCGGTCATCACCTGGCCGAGCACGACGGGAGACTCATACGCGTTGGCATACGTCTGCGGTTGGCCGACCCACGAACCCGCCCGGTCGGTGACGGTCGAGGTGAATTTCACCGCCTCCATCTTCACGCCGCTGGCGGATTGCGTATAGACGCCTTCCTCCATCACGATGTACTGAACGGCGACGCCGCTGACGGCCGCCGTGGACGTGTCGGCGCGCTGAACCTGCAGCTCGAAGCGGTTGCCGGCCGCGTTGCGCATGCGGGCCACCAGCGGCGGGGCGCCCGGCGTATAGGTAACGCTGGCGACGACTACCATGCTGTCATAGCTGTGATCCAACGTCACGGTAGTCCAGGCCGTGCCGGCGGAGACAAGGCCCGTTCGCAAGTAGGCGGTTTCCACGACCTCACCGACCGTCACAAACGTCACCGCCGAGGCGATGCTCAAGGCCTGGGTATCGATCCCTCCGTTGGCCGTCCCGCCGCTGTCCTGGACCGACGTCAAGGTCACCGTCCGGCCAGTGCCCCATGGGGCCTCGCTCGCGTTCTGGTACTTCAGCCCATCGACCAGCGTCTGGGCCTGGGCCACGGTCATGTCGCCCGCCATGCTCAGCGTCACCGTCGCCGTCCCGCCGACGAGCGCCACGCTGTAGTTGATCCCGGTCGCGGTGGTGATCCCCGCCGTGCCGTTGGTCAGGGCCACGCTTCTGCCGTCCACGACCAGCGTCTCGTGGGCCCCGTTCTGCAGTCCCGCCACCGTCAGCACCAGCGTCCGGACCTTGTCCGTCGCTTCTCCCAGGTTGATCGTCGTACCGCTGTACAACGTCACCGCCGCGCCATTTTCCGTGAACACCGAATTGGCGGCCGCGGCCGTCAGGCTGGGCGCTACGTTGGGTACGGTCGTGTCCCCGCCGCTTCGCCAGGCATCGGCGCCGACATTTGCCAGGGCCGGGTTGGTGGAGCGAATGACGAGATCGCTGGGCTTGAGATTCGCCAGATTGGCAGTCGCCAAATTCACACTGAACTCAGGATTCACTTGGTACACCGCGTTCGGTTCGTTCGTCAGCAGCTTCGACGGATCCGAAGTACTGGGCATCTTGAGGCCGGCGGTGGCGGCGTCCAGTTGGTACCACGCGTTGTTCTCGAACCCAAAGGTATACTTCGCCGGATTGGTCGCGGTGCCGCGCCCGATGAAGGGATCCGTGGCGACCAGATTACCCCAATTGTAGACGATCAGGTTATTGGCAATGTGTCCATCGTGCGCCCGCAACAAACCGTCGTTCTCGCTCAAGGCGATGATCGCGATGTTGTTGTTCGATCGCGCGAACGTGTTGTGATGGACCGATCCGCCGCTGGACTTTTGGAACTGAATGGGCGCCCGTACGCCGCCTACGAAGATATTGCCGGCGACCTCGATATCCTTGGCCTCGTAGTTGAATCGAGAGCCATCCGCCAGCACGCTGCCAATCGGGTCGCGGAAGAAACTCAGGCCGGTATCTTGTCCAATCGAGATCGCGATGTCACCGGCGTGGTGAAAGAAGTTGTTCTGGACCAGAATGTCACGGCTTCCGCCCTTCATGGTAACGCCTTGATCGGACCCCGTCGCGCTGCGGTTAATATGAACGAATTGGCTGTCTTGAATCAAACCGTACTGCGAACTCACGATGTCCATCGCCGATCCGCCGCCTCGCCCCCAGCCTTCGAGATGGACGTTTTGGACCGTGAAATAGTCCGTCGCTCCGATTTTCATCGAGTCATTGTTGCCGGCGCCGCCCAAGCCCGTGTTCAAGATCGTTATATTCTCGGCGATGATGTGATGGTTCGGACTCAATGTGTCGCTGGAAACCCGCGAACCCTTGATGTACAAACCAATATCCACGTTCGAGTCGAACTTCAGGTTGCTGACACGGATATAGCTCGAATCCGAGATGACCAACCCCACTTTATTGTCGCGAATCACGGGCGGGTTGTTGGGATCTTGAGCGGTGATCGTAATATAGGCATTGGCGGTCCCATGAACGTTGCTCACCCAGGCAAAGTCCGAGGAAGTGCCCTGGGAGTAGACGCCGGGAGCAAGCTTAATCGTATCGCCGGGAGTGACTACCTTGAGGGCAGCGAGGAATTCCGAGCGGTTGGCTACGTTGATGTCGGCAGCCAGGAGCATGCGGTCTTCCAAACGTTCAAAATGACGTGCTCGCACTCGGTTCGTGGAAGACTTGCGGGAGGAATGACGATTGCGAAAACCGGCGCGAATGCGAGCGAATAGAGCCATTTGTCTTTAGCCACCTAAACAGGGAACGGGTTGGGGAAAGAAAACCGCAATCCCAGCGTTTAGGCGGACACCGCCACCTTGATTTGGTCGTGGCGAGGCCCCGAAAACGTTTTGTCCTCCCGTGAGGACTTTCGCACAGCGTTTGGAATCTATTCGAAAGTTGCCAATTTCCGGCTCCGGAAATTAGTCATCTATCAATCGCTGGGATTTATCCTGTAAAGAAAGTGAGGAGTAAGACTAGGCGAGCGTCAGGAATTCCCTTAGTCAGGATACCCGGCATTGTAAGGATGAGTTTGATGGATGTAAAGCAAGATGCGATGTTTTTTTGTTTGCTCTTGCTGGCGGCGTCCACTGGAGAATCGTAAGTCACTATCCAGTAATGTCTTGAGCCGTGTGATGGATCCGAAAAAAATGTTCAGCCCTACTGTCGCACTGCATCGGAAAGTCGTTTTTTCCGGGGACAAGCCTGCCTTTCGAGAGACAGATATCAGACTTTCATTCACTCTGCCCGCCAGAGCGGGCGGAATCCGGAAAACTCCCTGCAACGTTGCGGCAGGCCGGGAAACGTCGCATTTGCCGCGAGACGGGCAATCCTGGCCTTCAGTGGAAGGCGACGGGGCGAGACTGCCTGGTCCTAGTTGGACGATTCACTGATCGTCGAGGCACCCGGTATACCGTCACTCGCCGGCTTGCTCCGGAATATAACGGCGAAGCGGCTCGGCCACGAAGAAGCCCCAGTTGTGCGATCAGGCGGTCCAACAGTGGTTCGACTTCGCGGACGAATCCGGCACGTTTGGCGCGTGGGAGAATGCCGGCCGTACCGAGCGGAACCAACCCGCACCGCATGGCCGCTTCGCGGCCGGCAGCCTCGTCCATGAGAATCGCCGAGCATCGCAAATCCACGGCCACTACTGCGGAGTTCCTTGGCCACGGCGGGAGGAACGACAACCGTCCCGAAGAGTTGTTTCAGAACGGTCAGTTGTTCGAGAAAACGCCAACGCTCGGATCGGCGACGTATCACTGACCACGATCATCCGGGAATCCCTAACCGATCCATTGCGACAAGTTCCGCATCCACTTGCTCCTTGGTTACCTCGTACAGGGCGATACCTGGTCGAAGCAGTTCCGCTTTTGTTATACCACTCTCATTCGGGCGCAGCGAGACGCGTACGATTCGCGGCGTTTCCGTCACAGCCGGATTTTCCAGCTGTCCGTCTAGGGCGTTACTCCGACGCGGCACTCCAGCTCAAATCCACTTCGCGGGCGATCTCCTCCAAGACAGACTCCAGGCCGCTGGGCTCAGTGCCTTGATCGGGCGTCCAGAACGTCGCCGTTTCGTCCTCGTCGTCCTCCGCGTCCAGCAGCGGGATCGGCCAGTCCGCCGAATGGATCTCCGACTCGAGTACCGCATCGTTCGCAGCCGCCGGCGCCGCTGCGGAATTCTCGCCTTCCGCGCCTGCGAGGGTGCCCAGTTCCCAGGAGACCAAGTCCTGAGCGCCGAAAGTATTCAAGTGGTTGATGAGCGTCAGCACATCGAGCGCGCCGACAGTCCCGTCTCGGTTGACGTCCAAGACACCTTTCAGCCCCTCGCCCAATTGCGGAGCGTTCAAGTGATTGATCAGAACCACGACGTCTCCCGGAGTCAAGTGTTCGTCCCCGGTGACGTCCATGTTCCAAACGGTGGCGGGCCCCCACGGTTGGACAGCGCTCAGAGACTCCGCGTTTTCGGGAGCCGACATCGAATCGAAGCCCGTGCCGGCCATTTCTCCCTCGCTCAGCGATAATACCGCCGACATGGAGCCGTCGAAGGCCAGATAAGCGACGCGCTCAGCGGGATGATACCGTTCTACGTCCAGGCGTCTGTCTTCGTCGATCACCAGATTTAAACCGCCGGCCGTCACCGGCGTGCTTCCGTTGAGGACCGCCCAGCCGCCGTCATTCCCCACCATCCCGGCAGAGCTTAATACGGCGTTCGTCGGCGACGTCAAGGCGTTCAAGGCATACGCGGCGGAAAGTTTGTTATCAACACCATAGACCACATTCGCCCCCACCCCGGCCTGAAAGGCTCGGCCGCCGATCGCGCCGCTGCCGGCTTCGATGACAATGTACCCGATGACTTCGTTCGCCCGCGTTTTGATAGGATCCTCGCCGACATGTTTGCCCACCGACAAAGCTTTGCCGGACGGCGCCGCCCCTGCCGACCCGCCGCGGGCCCAAAACACCGAGAAGCCCGGATCATTCACGGTCATCACCTGACCGACGACGACCGGCGAGGCATACGTATTGGCGTATGTCCGCTGCTGGCCCACCCAGGAACCGCGACGGTCGGTAACGGTCGAGTTATATTTCACCGCCTCCATCTTGACGCCGTGTTGGGCTTGCGTGTAGACGCCCGCCTCGACGACGAGATACTGGACGCTGACACCGCTGATCGCGGCGGTGGACGAGTCGGCGCGCTGGACGCGCACCTGGAAGCTGTTCCCGCCCGCGTTGCGGATGCGGGTCACCACGGGCGGAGCGCCGGCCTGATACGTGGGCGTCGCAACCACTACCATGTTGGCATAGCTGTGATCGAGAGTCACCGTCATCCAACTACTGCTGGCCGAGACGACGCCTGTGCGCAGGTATACGGCCTCCACCACATTGTCGACCGTTTTGATCGTCACCACCGAGGCGATGCTCAGGACCTGGGCGTCGATGCCTCCATTGGCCGTCCCGCCGCTGTCCTGGATCGACGTCAGCGTCACCGTCCGGCCGGAACCCAGCGGCTGGGCGCTCGCGTTGCGATATTGCAGGCCATTGACCAGCGTCTGAGCCTGGGCCGGCGTCATGTCGCCCGCCTTGGCCAGTGTCACCGTCGCCGTCCCGCTGACCACCGCCACGCTGTAGTTGATGCCCGTCGCGCTGGTGGTCCCGGCGTTGCCGTGGGTCAAGGCCACGCTCGTGCCGTCCACCACCAGAATTTCCTGAGACCCGTTCTGCAGGCCCGCCACCGTCAGCTTCAGCGACCGGACCTTGTCCGCCGCTTCGGCCGCATTGATCGCTGCGCCGCTGTACAGCGGGACCGCCGCTCCGCCGACTGTGAAGTTCGGGCTGGCGGCCGTGGCCGTCAGCGTTGGCGCGTCATTGACCGCGCGGACGGCCACCGCCGAGGCCACGTTCAGGGCCGTCGTGTCGATCCCTCCGTTGGCCGTCCCGCCGCTGTCTTGGATCGACGTCAAGCTCACCGTCCGGCCCGTGCCCCACGGGTCCTCGCTCGCGTTCTGGTATTTCAGGCCGTTGACCAGCGTCTGGGCCTGAGCCACCGTCATGTCGCCCGCCATGGTCAACGTCACCGTCGCCTTGCCGCTGGCCACGGCCACGCTGTAGTTGATCCCGGTCGCCGTGGTGATCCCCGTCGTGCCGTTGGTCAGCGGCACACTTCTGCCGTCTACGACCAATGTCTCGTGCGAGCCGTTCTGCAGTCCCGCCACCGTCAGCACCAGCGTCCGGACCTTGTCCGTCGCTTCTCCCAGGTTGATCGTCGTACCGCTGTACAACGTCACCGCCGCGCCATTTTCCGTGAACACCGAATTGGCGGCCGCGGCCGTCAGGCTGGGCGCTACGTTGGGTACGGTCGTGTCCCCGCCGCTTCGCCAGGCATCGGCGCCGACATTTGCCAGGGCCGGGTTGGTGGAGCGAATGACGAGATCGCTGGGCTTGAGATTCGCCAAATTGGCGGTCGCTAAATTCACGCTGAATTCCGGATTCACTTGGTACACCGCGCCGGACTCGTTGGTCAGCAGCTTCGACGGATCCGAAGTACTGGGCATCTTGAGACCGGCGGTGGCGGCGTCCAGTTGATACCACGCGTTGTTCTCGAACCCAAAAGTGTACTTCGCCGGGTTGGTCGCGGTGCCGCGTCCGATGAAGGGGTCCGAACTCATGAGATTACCCCAGTTGTACACGATCAGGTTATTGGCAACGCGTCCATCGTGTGCCCGCAACAATCCGTCGTTCTCGCTCAAGGCGATGATTGCGATGTTGTTGTTCGGCCGCGCGAACGTGTTGTGGTGGACCGATCCCCCGCTGGACTTCTGGAACTGAATGGGCGCCCGCGCGCCGCCCACGAAGATATTGCCGGCGACCTCGATATCCTTGGCCTCGTAGTTGAACCGAGAGCCATCCGCCAGCACGCTGCCAATCGGGTCACGGAAGAAACTCAGGCCGGTGTCCTGTCCAATCGAGACCGCGATGTCACCGGCGTGATGAAAGAAGTTGTTCTGGACAAGGATATCACGGCTCCCGCCTTTCATGGTAACGCCTTGATCGGAGCCCGTCGCGCTGCGCTTCACATGAACGAACTGGCTGTCTTGAATCAGTCCGTATTGCGAACTGACGATGTCCATCGCGGAACCGCCGCCTTGTCCCCAGCCTTCGATACGGACGTTTTGGACCGTAAAATGGTCCGTCGCTCCAATCTTGATCCCGTCATCGTTGCCGCTGCCGCCGCGGCCCGTGTTCAGAATCGTCAAATTCTCCGCGATGATGTGATGGCTGGGACTCAAGGTGTCGCTGGACACCCGCCCCCCCTTGATGTACAGACCGATGTTGATGTTCGCGTCGAACTTCAGGTTGCTGACACGGATATAGCTCGAATCCGCGATGACCAACCCCACTTTATTGTCGCGAATCACGGGCGGGTTGTTGGGATCCTGGGCGGTGATCGTAATATAGGCATTGGCCTTTCCATGGACGTTGCTCACCCAGGCAAAGTCCGACGAAGTGCCTTGCGAGTAGATCCCGGGAGCAAGCTTAATCGTATCGCCGGGAGTGACTACCTTGAGTGCGGCGAGGAATTCCGAGCGGTTGGCTACGTTGATGTCAACAGCCAGGAGCATGCGGTCTTCCAAACGTTCAAAATGGCGTGCTCGCACGCGGTTTGTGGAAGACTTGCGAGAGGAACGACGATTGCGAAGACCCGCGCGAATGCGATCGAAAATAGCCACTGTGGTTCACCTCATCTGGGAGTAGGGTCGGAAAGATAGAAGACCGCAATCCCAGCTTTTTGGTGGACAGTACCTATCCTTGGATCAATCGAGGGATCCTTCCCCAAACGTGTCCTACCTCAGATCGAGGGTTTTTTAACACAGCGTATGAACTCTATGTCGAAGCTGGCAAAGCCCGATGCGGAACTTGCAGCGTATCGATCGCTGGGATTTATCCTGAAAAGAAAGTAAGGAGTAGGACTAGGCGAGCATCAGGAATTCCCTTAGTCAGGATACCCGGATTGTAAGGATGACTTTGATGGATGTAAAGCGAAATGAAATTTTCTGGGATGTCCTGCTTCTAACGGCGTTCTATTACAAGCCGTAAGTCTATTTCAGGTAATCGTTTGAGCCGGTGAACCCCGCGGCAAAAAATATTTGGGTACTTTCGCGGTGTCGTCGGCAATCATTCACATTCCTAGACATGTCGCCCTTTGAAGAGACAGGTATTCACACTGCGAATCACTCTGTCATTTGGCGCCAATTCTGCACGGGCCACGGGTCAGTGGGAAAGATGGCCCGTTGCGGGGGCGCCGGGGGAAACGCCGTGAGAGCCCAGGCGAAAGGCAACATGCAGAGGGGCGGAGGTGGGACGGAACTCGTTCCGTTCGGTGCGGCGTCAGCCGCACTGCCGCGCCGATGAAAGGAACGGATTACGTTCTAAAGAGGCCGCGCTGGCGGTGTCGAGGGAGTCGATCGTCCGAACGAACGCGGCGCAAGGTGCGGGGAAGAAATCAGGTAACCCGAAGCGTTAGCGAGGGGATGCGGCAAACGGCACCTTCCTCGCTTGCCGCTTCGGGTTACAGTGGATAAGCCAATTTCCTCCCCTCGCGCAAGGCTCCGCCGCCGTGGGAACCAGCGGGCGACAAAGCAAAACCGAGGCAGGCCAGCAGGCCCGTTAGAAAGATATGCCGAGCAGAACGCGGCAGGATACGCAGCAGCCGTTGGGCTACGAAAGAGCCGCCGATGGACTGCCGATTGGCATCCCGGCCGGCGGTCGGCTTACCCGCCGGTGACATGTCACCGAATGGAGCACGGCGTCCAGTTCCTGGAGAGGCACATCCCAGCAGTAGCGAAGCTCGACACGCTGACGCGCCGCTTGCCCCAGTCGGCTTCGTGCATCGGCATCGTCGATCAGTTCGCAGACGCGTTTCGCAAACGCTTGTGAGTCCTGGGCGATAAGCAAATGCGTACCGGGCTCGGCTTCGATTCCCTCGAAGGCAGCGGGGGTCGCTACGACGGGCAGCCCCATTGCCATGGCCTCCAGCACTTTGTTCTGAATGCCGCGGCAGATCCGCAACGGCACTACTGCCACCGCCGCGGACGAGAGATACGGACGAACGTCGGAGACGCGTCCCGTGACGGTCACGCCGGGTAGATCCGCCAATTCGCGCACGGTTCGGTTCGGACGCGCCCCGCAAATCGTGAAGGTCGCTGCGGGAGCATGTTCGCGGATGCGGGGGAAGATCTCCCGGCAAAACCAAGTCACTCCGTCCACGTTCGGCGGATAGTCCATCACCCCGGTGAACACGAGGGAAGCCGCAGGAGGATTGGAGGCGACCGGCCGAAAGTACGCCAGATCGACGCCGTTGGCCAAGTAGGTGATGTTCGCCTCGCCGGCAAGACGCCGGAAATCGTTCAATTCGCTGGCGGTACAGACGAAGCTGTGATCAAACGTACAAGCGAGATGACGCTCGTACGCCAACAAACGCTGCGCCTCGGCCGCGTATACCCACCGCTGCGGAGGGCGAGCTTTCTGGGAGTACTCTTTCCATTTCTGCGAATCCAAATCGGCGAAATGCAGAATCCGCGGCAGGTGTGCCGCCGATTCGACGAATTGGGCCATGCCCGAACAGAACACCATCGCCAGGTCGATCGCGTTCTGGCGAATCAATTGCTCGACCATGCCGTGGACCCGCCGCTCGTTGAAATAGCCCCGCGTGAAGGGCTGTCCCTGCAGTAAGGCCCGGCAGGCGCGGAGCCGAGCGCGCGAGGGGGACAGCGGCACCGCATGCACGTGGGACGCGATCGAGCGAAGAGCGGCGGCGTTGTCGAGATCGGCTTCATCTTGTGCCAGACAGACCACGGTCACTTCGTGCGTACGCGCCAGATGACGCACATGATGAAAGGTGATGATCTTGTCGCCGCGATCCGGGGGATAAGGGACCCGTTGGGCGAGATACAGGATTCTCATTTCGCGTGCTCCTCGGTTCTAACAAAATCTCGCTTGAGCGGTACGCGGCCAACAAGGGACCGCGAAAGGAATAACGGTCGGTTTTTCAATGTAGTCATCACGCTCCGCGTGATGTCATGTCGTCACGGCGGAGCGTGACGACTACATTAGATGCGACACTTATTGATTCGCCGGTCCCAAGTAGGCCGTGCCACGTTATTGGTTGACCTCGGACCGGTAGGCATCGGCACCGACAGTCTTCAAACGCGGATCGCAGGACTGCACTCGCAAGTCGGCCGGCGAGAGTTTGACCGACGTGTAGTCGGCCTCCGGCAGTTCGGGATCGATCTGATAGACCGGGTTGGACTCGGCCGTCGGCAATCCCAGACGCCCGACATGGTCCGGCAGACACCGCGGCTGCGTTTGCGCGTCGAGTTGGAACCAGGCGTTGCCGGTGAAGTGAAAACTGGTCAAGTTTGGGTTGTCGGTTGCGACGCCCCGGACAAACGGCTCCCAGTCGGTCCGCAAAGCGGCATACCGGTAGACGATCAAATTGTCGGCGATGAAAGCTTGCCGAGCCCGCAGCAGGCCCTTGTTCTCGGCCCGCGTAATCTTGAAGACACTGCAGCGGGACGCGAGCAGACCGGGCAGGACGATCGTGTTGTGATGGACGTGGGAATTCTCCGATTTCATCCACATCACGGCCACGGGTGTATCGACGATCCAATTCCCTGCGACCTCAACGTTGCGCGCTTCGTAGGTCATCACGGTGCCGTCGGATAACGTGGTGCCGGGCGGATCGCGAAAGAATTTCAGACCCGTGTCCTGCCCGATCTGAATCGCCTCGCCGCCTGCGCAGTGCAGGATATTCCTTTGCACCAGGATATCGCGGCTGCCGCCCTTGAGGGTAATCCCGCTGTCGTTGCCATTGGGGCGGCGATCCGGATAGCTGATGTGACAGCCTTCGATGATTCCCGCTTGGCAGCCGACCACGTCGATCGCCGAGCCGCCGCCCGCGCCCCACCCGCGCAGGACAGCGTTTCGCACAACGAAGTGGTCGGTGCGGGCGATCTTGATCGCGTCGTGATTGCCCCACTCCGCGTTGCCCGTATCGAGAATGGTCACGTCTGCGATGCAAATGTGATGACTGGGGCTTAATTCCGAGAACGAGATATTTCCAGAACCGCCTGCGACATGGAGCCCGATATCGCGAATGTTCTCGAAACGCAAATGATCGATCAACAGATGGCTGCACCCGATGACTTTGATTCCCTCCGTGCGGCTGTCGGTAAACACGGGCGGCTGACCGGGCTCCAGCGCGGTGATCCGGATCGGAGCCCCGTGCCGGCCGGCTTGATCTTTCAAGGTGTGGCATCCTCGGTACACGCCCGGGGCGATCCGAATCGTGGTTCCCGGCAACAACGGGCGGCGGAAGGCCGCGTTCAGTTCCGCGTCGTTGCGGACGATCACGTCTTGAGAGTAGACGGCCGAACCGCACCATGCCGCTAGACCCGCGATCAGACCGGTGATCGCGAATTTCCTGTGGACACGCGCCGGCGACGGATGGCGGATGGCGGATAACGGATTGAATTGCTGTGATTCCATGCGAGCCCTCCTGCTACAGCCCGACGCTCGAAGGTGGCACCGCCACCTGAGGCGAACCGACGTGCGGTGCCAATACGGATTCAAATAACTGTTGGTACCTCCCCGCCTGGGCCGTGAAGGAAAACGACTGCTCCACACGATTCCGGCCCACCTGGCCCATGTGTGCTGCGCGGCCCTCCGCGAGCACGTCGAGGATGCGCCGCGCCAAGGCGTCCGCGTCGCCGGGCGGAACCAGGTACCCGCTGGCGCCGTCGTCGACCAGTTCGGGAGTCCCGCCGACTCGCGTTGCCACCACCGGGATCCCGACGGCAAAGGCTTCCAGGACGACGTTCGGCAGCCCCTCCGTGAATGACGGCAGCACCATCAGATCCCAATGCGGCAGATAGCGGTCCAGATCCGCACGGAAGCCCGTCAGCACGAACCGGCCGTCGAGTCCCAACTGCCGAATCTGCGTCTGCAGGGACTCGCGCAAGCGGCCCTCGCCGAACAGCACGAAACCGACGCCCGGGTTCGTCCGAACCACCTGCCGGGCCGCTTCCACGAACACGCCGAATCCTTTTTCAGGGCTCAACCGTCCCGCGGCACCGACGATCGCCTGCGGTCTTTGGGGAAAGAGCGCCGCCAACCTCGCTCCATATTCGGGATCGGGGGCCGCGAAGCGATCCAGTCGCACGGCGTTGGCAATCACGCGGATCTTGTCCGCGGCCACCCCGGCCCGAAGCACGCGCGCGGCCTGGGCATGGGAGACGCAGACGATGCAATCCATCCAACGCAACAGGAGGCGGTCCAACCGCTCGTACATCCGCACGCGCAGCGTCTCGGCCGTCCAGCCCCGCGAGACCGCCAGCACGGGAACCCCGGTGCGGCGGCCTGCCCACCAGCCCAGCACATCCGCCTTGTATCCGTGGCAGCACAGGATGTCGATCTGCTCGCGGCGCAACAGTTCGACGATCTCCCGACACAGCTGGTCTGGACGGGACAGCGTGCCGGGCACGACCGCGGTCCGAAAACCGCTGTCCCGCGCCCGCCCCAGGAACTCCTCACAGCCTCGATCCACGAACGCGGCGAAGACGGTCTGGAACGCGGGCGGCAAATGCCGGGCCAGTTCCAGCATCTGCCGTTCCGGACCGCCGAAGAAGCTGGACGTCGTTAGGTGCAGAATTCGGGGCATGATAGCGTGTGCTCCGTAGTGATTGCCGAAGAACCGCGCGAAGGCAGGTTGAGGAGAAACTCGCTCAGCTGTTCGGCCCGCCTTTCCCAAGTATTTCGCCGCGCCACCTCGCGGGCTTCGGCGACGAACGAGGCAGGTGCCGTCAACAGCGCCGCCAGTTGTTCGCAGAACTCGTCGCGCGTCGTGGCCAGGCGGAGCGGGCCTTCTCGTCCCTCCAAGGCTCGCACCCGGGTCGCCAGAACCGGCAATCCCAGGGCGAAGTACTCCAACAGCTTCAACGGATTGACGGCCTCCGTCAGTTCGTTGCGCACAAAGGGAATCAGCCCGACGTCGAAATACCGCGCATAGTTCGGTAACTCGCGGTACGGCACCAGCCCCAAGCAATGCACGTTCGCACAACGGGCCAGGGGGGCCAGGTTCGCTTCGACCTTTCCCAACAGCACAAAGGAAACGTTGGGAAACCGGCGGCTGAGGTGCGCCACCAGTTCCAAATCGACCCAGGGAGCGATCAGCCCGAAGAAGCCCACGATCGGCCGCGGCAGGCCCGCCAGCTCCGCGATCGAGCGAGCCCCGCCGGGATCGCCCTGGAAATGCGAAAAATCTACGCCGTGGGGCAGGTAGAGCGCCGCCGGACACCTCCGGCCTTTGTCCATTAGGTCCGGACTGGTGGCGGCAAAGCCGTCGACGCAGCCGAGCAGTTCGTCCTCCATCCTCCGAAAGTCCGCCGCATTCAAACCCGGGTACTGGCTCCACTCGTCCACACAGCAGTAGACTTTCGCCGCGGCGGACACGTCTCGCACGAAATCCACGGTCGAAGGATAGGTCGTAAACACGATGGCGTCCCGGATATCATACTGCCGGACGAGTCGCCGATAGTGCCGCCCCAGGACGGCGCCGTTCCAGCGCCGCACGGCCGGCTTGAACCACGGGATGATCGGCGGCGTTCCCGCATAGGCGTACGGCGCAGTTCGCGGCCGGGGTGGCTGTTGCCCGCGAGGCATCCTCCGCCGCCTCAACCAGCCGGCGGACACACGCGCGATCTTCCACGCATCGTCCCAGCTGGGACCCGGCAGACGGTTGAGCACATTCAGCCAGAAAATGCGGTTGTGAGGCCCCAGGTATCGAAACAAGTGTTGAGTCGAACTGGGCAGCCCCTCGGGATCATCCGAGAGCACCAGGATGTCGCGTCCGGCGATCATTCGTAGGACTCTTCTAGCCAGCGGCAATCGGAGGTGTCGTCCTCGATCAAAAGGATGCGTTGGAGCTTGAGTTGAGAAAATACCTGGCGAACCAAAGGTCTCATGCCTCGCAGACGGAGGCGGGCGGCAGCCGATCGAACCCGTTGTTGCAGACTGATCAGCCGGGCGACCTGCAAGCTGTCGATGCAATCCAGCGCAGACAAGTCGCAGATGACGCGGCCAGCCGCACCCGGCCGCACGTGGCGCTCCATCAACCGGTCAAGCTCTTCAAGCGTGGGTGTCCGTTTAGGCCACATCGCCAACAAGAGAGTGTCCTGCTCCCGCGCGACACAGCACCAAGGCAACGCCCCGCATCCGGGACATGGGTCGTCAAAGGGGAAGAGCGCCCGCTGATCGGGCAAGCAATGCCCGCAAGTCGGACATTCACAACACGTGTCCACAAGGTCGATATCCGCTGTTGTGTTCATCGTTGATTCTCCTCGGGATGAAATTACCCGCTCGTCTTGTTTTCGCGCCGAGCGCACTCAGGCAATCCTCGCCGACTGAACATCCTCACAACTTCGTAATCCGCGAGCCTCGCCTCCCAGGGGCGCCGGCCCGAACAAGCGATCGTAATCCGGTTCGGGGTCTGCTCCGTAGAAATCGAGTCCGAAACGCCGCACCACGTTCAGGATCCGGGCGATCTGTTCCGCCGTCAGCGTCCGTTGCCAGCCGCTTAACGGGTCTTCGCGGCGCAGCAGTGCCGAACCGGCTTTCGTGGTCTGGCTGGGCCGATGCACTTGGGCGCGAACTTCCGCCGGCATGCCGACGCCCCAATGATCGAACACGCGTTCCAAGGTAGCTTCACCGTGCCGCACGAGTTGCTCGTAGGTGATCAGTAGATAGGGGTGCGGCCGAGACAGAGCCAAGGGTGCGTAGGTCTCGATGCACCACAGCGCCGCATGGAACTCCCATTCGTCCGTCAATCCGTCCAGAACGCCCTGCAGGTGAGGATGCATTCGGAAAAACGCCTCGGCGCGCGGCGGATTTCTCACGATCCAGCCCTGCTGCCTCTGTGACGCCACGGTGGCGCAGGGATGCCGCAGGATCAACACGGGGGGCGGTATCGGAAACCGTACGGTCAGCCATCCCAGCAGCAGGTTCGCACGGATGAACTTGACGACCCACCGCCGCGGCCGGACGGCATGTGAAACCGGCATGAACGAGGTCGTCCACGCATTCAATACCCGGCCCTTCAGGACGCGCTCCAAGAATACTTCCCCCGCGGGCCAGCGATCGTCCGGACTCAGGCAGGGATGCCAGCCAAACCCGATCGCTTTGGCTTCGGGGACGTTTCCGAGATGCTCCGGCTCAAACATAATCGCAGTGCCCTTCGCGGAACCGACCAGCTCGGCCAGCCAGGTCGTACCGCTGCGTGCCGTGCCCGCGATGACGAGCGTCCGGCGCAGATCGTAGTCTTTGGAAGCCGTCCACCGCGTCAGTAGCGGGTTCAAGATACAGCGGACGGCCTTCCGCACGGTCGCGTTGCCACGTTGTCCAGTCAGTTGCACCGGTTTGCCTTCCTTTTCACAGGGACTTGATCGGCTGCGCCGGCGCCGGGGCGAGATTCCTCGCCTCGGGGGAACGGTGACCAACAGCGATGTCCGCGGGTACGGTTTCCAGCCGCGGTCGCGTCACCCGCCGCCAGGCCTGTTCCAGCATTCGCCAAAGGGTGTCCGCGGTGCGGGCGCGAGGCGGCTGGGGATCGCCGGGCAATCCGGCGTCCAAGCCCGGCGCATCGTGGAACGTAGTCGTCCGAAACTTGTCGCGATGCTCCGCCAGAAACCGGCACAGCCGTTGAAAACGGCGGAGCACGATCGGATCGAGCGCGCCGCGACTGGCCACGCCGTCGCGGCCGCGAATGAACTCAAAACTGTGCGAAACGATGACGGCGACAGCCCACCGCTGGCGCCAAGCGGTCAGCAGCGTTTGTTCGATCTCGCCGCTGCTGCAACAGTCCAGTTGCAGCCGCCGATGGCGATGGCCAAAGACCCGCATGAACGTTATGGGGACTTCGACGACGCCGTTGAGGAACTGCGGCTGAAGCAGCCGCTGGGTGACGCGCATGTCGCAAGCCGACCGCAGCCGCGGGTCGTTGTAGCTCGTGTCGTATCGCAGACCGTTTCGCGACAGCGCGTGCAGCGTGTCGAGATTGGCCCCGAAGCCGCCGGCCCGAAAAGCACACACTTGATCGGCTCCGCAACGCCGCAGCATCTCGAGTCCCCTGTCGATCAACAGGACCTGCTCGTCCAACGAGAAGTCCCGCATATGATGGCCCCGGCGCCCCGGCAGGATCGACTGCCGCATCCACTTGAGCCACTCCGGATGCAGGTGCAGTTGGACATCGTGGCCGTGCCGCCGGATCCTGGAAACCATATCCCGCACCGCTTCGGTTCCCACCACATAACCACACAAGGCCTCGACCAGAAACACACCTCGCAGCCCATACTCGTCGAGCGTCTGAAGTTGATATTCCAGCCCGAAATCGCCCCGTTCCGTGCGTCCCAAGACGTCGCGTTCGTAATCGAGCTTCCACTCGGACGCACCAACGTACGGACGCCGAGGCCAGAACTCGGTGTCGACGGTATACAGAACGTCCAGGATATGCGGAGAAGACGGAGACATAGATGGCGACAAACTTAATCTTTCCCTTAATCTTTTAATTAACTCCCGGGCAATCCTTCCCAGTTCTGTTCCAGCATCCAATCCACGATGCGGCGGGCGGCTTGCCCGTCGCCGTATGGGTTTCGATCGATTTGACAGCTGCGGTAAGCTGCCGAATCCGTCAACAGGGAACTGGCGTGATCGACGATGGTATCCACTTGGGTCCCCACGAGCTTGGCCGCCCCGGCCTCGACCGCTTCGGGCCGCTCCGTCGTGTCCCGCATCACCAGCACCGGTTTGCCCAGCGTAGGAGCTTCCTCTTGCACTCCGCCCGAGTCGGTGAGAATCAGCGTGGCGCGGTCCATCAGCCAGACGAATTCCGGATAGTCCGCCGGCGCGAGCAGCTGAATGTTGCGGTGATTCCCCAGCAACTCGCGGACCGGCTGCTGGACGTGGGGATTGAGATGGACAGGGTACACGAAGCGGCAGTCCGGAAAGCGGTCGGCCAGCGTCGCAATCGCGCGGCAGATGTTCCGGAAGCCTTGGCCGAAACTCTCCCGCCGATGACCGGTGATCAAGACCATCCTCCCGCAGCCCAGCAGGGCGTGTTTCTCGCGATATAACTGTCCGTCCTGCCGCAGCCGGTCCAAAGTCTCCAGCAGGGCGTCGACGACCGTGTTGCCCGTCACGCGCACCGCGGCGGAGGAAACGCCCTCGGCGCGCAGGCACTGGGCCGCGCGCTGCGTGGGCGCGGCGTGCAGCGTCGTGACCAGGCTGGCGACGCGGCGATTGAACTCCTCCGGCCAGGGACTCTGGAGATTTCCGGTTCGCAGCCCCGCCTCGACATGGATGAACGGCACGTGCCGGTAGAACGCTGCCACGGCTGCCGCCATCACGGTCGTCGTGTCGCCCTGGGCTACGACGCAGTGCGGTTTCCGCGCCGCCAAAATGCCGTCCACGCCTTCCACACAGCGCGCGGTCAAGGCCGCTAGGGTCTGGTCGGACGTCATCAACTGCAGGTGGTCGTCCACCGGCAAGCCGAACCAGGTGATGATCGGGCGGAGCATTTCGCGGTGCTGGCCGGTGACACAAACCAACGGTTCGAGGACGTCAGGCCGCCGCCGGCATTCATGCACCAGCGGCGCCATCTTGACGGCTTCCGGCCGCGTTCCAAATACCAACAAGGGTCTCAGCTTGGGCACAGTCGGTCCTTCACAATGGAGGCTTTGTCTCTTGATGCCAACGCTTCTGATTCCGGCTCTTCTGACTCGAACTCTTCTGGATCGAATTCTTCCGCCGCCGGTTGCTCGCCGGCTTCCGACTCGGCAAATTCTTCTGTTTGGCTCGCGGCCTCGGCATCGAGCTGAAGGGAGCCATAGCTGATGGCCATCGCCATCCACCAGAAAAACCATTCCCCGCGGAAATTACTGAGGAACATCGAGGCGACCAGTTGGGTGATCAGGGCCGTTTCGATACAGGAGCCCTGAAAGGCCGTGCGAGGATCGCCGCGGGCATGCGCGGCGGAAATGCCCCGCCGCAGTTGCCGCCAGGCAATCAAAATGGCCAAACAGTATAGCGCAAAACCTTGCACGCCCCAACTCGCCGCCACGTCGATGTAGCCGTTATGCACGGCGCGGTAGCGATCCCACCCGATGGGAATGATGTAGGCAAAGCCGCGGTCGCTCTCGAACGCTGCTTCCGATCCGTTGCCGAAGGGGTAATCGCTCACAAACTTGAGCCCTTGTATCCAGAACCGAATCCGTCCCGCCGCCGCTTGGTCTCGCTCTTGCTCGGCCGCAAACGTCGTGGCAAACCGCTCGTAGATGGAATTCAGAAACTCGCCGCTGCTCGTCGTCAGCACCGCCGTTGCGGCCAGCAAGGTGCCGATCAGGACATAACGCCGGGCCTGCCCCCGGGTTTGCGCTACCATCCAGGCGAGGGCCACACACAAGGAAAGGAATGCCCCGCGGCTGACACAGCGCAACACGATCTCCATCGACAGCCCGCCCGCTAAGGCTCCCGCGACTCGGTCCAGCGGGTTGGGACGAAACACCAGATAGCCCATCAACGGCATCACCATACACAACAGGGCCGCCAACAAGTCCGCCGTCCCGACGCCCTGTATGCCCAGTTTGACGAGCCGGCCTTGATGCGAGCCGCCGGCGCCGTGCACGATCACCTCAAATCCCAGATAGATCGCCCCCCCGGCAATTCCCAGCAGGAACAATCGCAGATCGAACTCGTCGCGCAGGGCGTGAACCAGCAGAAGCAACAATCCCAACTGCTTCCACAGCATCACCAAGCCCTCCCAACTTGTCTCGGGATGGGAGGCCGCCAAAAAATGCACGGCGGTGGCGTTCAGCGCGTACAGGATGAGCAACCAGAGCACGGGGCGGGCGAATCGAGTAGCGGCCTCGGAACGCGGCCTCGAATCGAGAATAACCCCCACGCATAAAATGCACGCCGCCAGCAGACTCCACCTGGCTCCGATGCTCGAGAGCACGCCGGCTCCCCACCACCGTTGGGTTGGCAGGGCGAAGAACGTCATCATGTAAACGAGGATCCCCCACGAAGCGCGGCGCAGAGTCAGCACCGTAAACGTGCAAAACAGGATCGCCCAGAGAAGTGCGGTAAGGCTCATGGATAAGACGCCTCCCCCCGCGCCGGCACGCGCCGCCGACAAGCGATGTCAAGGCAGGATTCGCCGAGGTAGTTGAGATCCTGCAGACTGTAACCAAAATGCCGAGTCCGTTGCTCGTAGGCCCGTTCCAGCCAATACAAATACAGGCCGATCGGCAGGTACTTCCAGCGGATCACGCGGACCCGCCGCTGTTTCCACCAGCTGAAATATTTGCCGTTCGCGTCATAAACGCGGGGCGGCGGCGGCATCTCGTCCACGTCCAGAAACCGATGCACGGCGGCCAGCGATTCTACCGGATCGCGCACGAATTCTTCATACTTCAAAACGTGCACATGGTTCAGGTGCGGCAGGTCGTTCAGCAGCAGACGATGGCAATGCAGCCAGTGATCGAGCAGCCGCCGGAGCGTGGTCAGGGTCCATTTCTGCGTGGCATAAGAAACGGCGACCGGATGCCGGGTGATAATCAAGAACCTCGCCTCGGGATACATGGCCTGTAGCAGCCGCGTCCGCAGAAGATTCGGAGGCGATTTCTCCACGAGCACCGGCCGGGTCAAATCCCAAAAGCGGCTCCATTCCTCCAGCATGCGGGTGGCGTTTTCTGCAGTCGCCAGCGGCGACGACTCCAATATGTGCGCCGCTTCGTGGAATCCAAACCTGCCGGAGCCCCCATACGACTTGCACCGCGGTAGGACAGTTTGCAGATGCTGGCCTTCGTCTTCCCGGACGCCCGTGTCGCGGAAACCGCTGATCTGCGGATGATCGCGCAGACAGGCGTGCAAAATCGACGTTCCGCTACGGTGCAGACCGGCAATGAAGACCAAACGCCGACTGTCCAGGATCGTATTGGCAGACATTCAGAGTTCCTCGTAACTGCCCGCACAGCGGACGCCGCGGAGTGAGCCGTTCGGAGCCGCGGCGCCGGGCCGGTTTGGTTGTAATCGGGAGTCGCCGGACGGTTCCGGCGCGAACTTCGTTCCTTGCGGTTCCTGCAGGACGCGCTCGAGCGGCTCGCCGAGCAGCCGTGCCAGCAACACCGCGGCGGCGCGCGGGAAATACTTGAGAAGCTTCAAGGCCACAATCGTGGCGGCAATTTCCCCTCGCCCCGAGCGCCACAAGCCGAATCTCGGCAACTCGTAGCGCGAACATTGCCCTGGAACGACGTCGCCCGGCCGGGTCGTAAATGCCAGTCGATAGCCGCCGTGAGCAACCTTCTGCACACCGGCTTGATGATATGCGCCGAAGGGATACGCAAAGGCTCGGGGGGCGACGCCCAGTTGTTCTTCCAAGATGCGGGCGCATTGCCGGAGTTCCACGGCGATCTCGTCCGCGGACAAGTGCGCCAGATTGGGATGCGTGTGCGTGTGCCCCCCGAAGCTGAAGCCCTCGCGGCGCTGCATCTGCCGCATTTCTTCCCAGGTCAGCAGCGGCACGGGCGATTCGGCGCCGGGCAGGGCGAGCGAGGCCAGCTTGTCCAGCAGAGCTTCCCGCGGCTCGGAAGCGAGATTTCTCAAAGTTTCCATCAGCCAGGCCCGTGCTGTCCGCCGGCTGGAGAAATCAGCGAGGGCCGCCGGTCCCCCCGGCGGAGTTTCGGCCACACCTTCGACCAAAGCCACGGCTTCCGACCATGCCTGGCGTGGCAGGCCCTTGACGATCTCGTCCAGTCTCAACCACCAGAACGTTCGTTTTGAGTCGACAAATCCCGTCGCTACAAAAATCACGGCAGGCACCGCGTGCCGCTGCAAAATCGGTCCCGCCAAGGTGCGGTTGTCGCGGTAGCCGTCGTCGAACGTCACCAGAAAGCGATCCCGGTCCAGAGGCCGCTCGCCCTCCAGTAGCGATTCCAGATCGCGCTCAGACGCCGGCTCGTACCAGCGGGCGAGGAGTCGAATGTGACGCTCGAAACTCACCAGCTTCGTCCCCTCCGCCTCGCGCGAAAGCCTCGGCTCTTTATCCTTCGGGTCGCGCAGATGATGATACGACAGGACGATCACGTGCCGCCGGCGACCCACCCAGCGCTCGACGCTGAGGAGCAGATGCCAGACGCCCAAAAAGTAGAGGACGTCAAGCAGGCTTCTTGCCAATCGTTGCCTCATCGTCGTTGCACCTTCCGTCCCTTGCCGGATGCCGGATTGCGGGTCCGTCCCGCCTGGACGCCCGCCTCTGACACCCGGATCCCGTGTCCCTGCATCACAAGTAATTCCACCGCCGCATATGCACATGGCATATTTCTTCAATCCGCCGGAGATCCTCCGCACTCAAACAGTCGGTCTCCCGCCACGACCCGGGCCCGGCGGGCCGATAGGCCCGCGTATCGGCCGTGCTGGCCTGCTGGTCACAACGGTGCTGCAGGGCTTGGTCGTCCGCGCGCCGGCCCAACGAAACAGCCAGACGCGTGATGAAGTCGACTTTGTCCGCGCAGAAGTCCTCGTACCGGACGTATGTCACTCCGGGCACTAATTGGCTCCGTTCGAGATAGATTCGCCAGCGCTGCGCCAGCCGGGCCACGGGATCCGTCTCGGCGATGCCGAGCCACGTCTGTTTGACCCAAGGGATCTGTGCCAATTGGGCAGGTCCGGCCGCCTTCCATGTCCGGTATGCCGACACGGCGACATCCCGCGGATCGCGCACTACATAGATCGTGTGGGTATTCGGAAAAGCCTCGACGAATTGCGGCAAGATCGCGGCAAATCCCGGCACCTTCAGGCTCTCGTACAATTGCAGCCGGGGATAGTCCTGGACGCGGCGGTGTCCTTGATACACACACTGGTACACGTCCCAGACCCACCGCTCGTCCCCCTCGATCAAGAAGCGGCCGGGCTGGCCGCGAAACAGCAGATGCGAAATGGGTGTCGTTCCGGAGGACTCACAGCCCACGACCAGATACTTCCGATCGCGGCAGGGCCAGAGATTCCGCCGGGCGGAGAGCCGCCACACTCGCAGCGCATCGCGGCCGCGCCGTATGCGCCTGGTCAGCTTGCCCGGCACCGCCGTCAGCAGGGACATCGTTCGGCCTCCAAAACGGGAGACGGGCCGAGCCGGGAGCGCGCCCGGCGGACGGCCAGCACATCGCCGGCCCGAGAATGCCACGAGGCCGTGCCTGCGGCTTCTTCGCGAGCCTTGGTACATACGCCGATCTTGGACGTGAATCCGCGGGCGTTCAGAAACTCGACGATCCGCTCATTGATCGCTTCCCCCGTCTCTTCGAACCGGGCGTGTCCCTTGATGTGCAGCCGGGAGGTGTTCTCCAAACTGTGCGACATGCCGCGCAGCACCTCGATTTCCGCCCCGTTGACGTGAATCTCTGCGTAGTCGATGTGCGGCACGTTCAATTCATTCAGAATCCCATCGACGGTGTCGGCCAAGACGGACTGCACGCCGCGGTAGTTGTCGGGGACGAGATCGTTATCGTGCACAATTCCGGGCACGGCGATCTTGTGATCGACGGCGCTCTTGCTGACGACCAGCTCCAACATGCCTCGCTCGCTCCACGCCGCGCGCTGAACGATCGTCACGTTGGCCGCTGCGGCCAGGACGGGGTCGTCGCTCAATCTCCGGTAATTGCTTTCCTCGGGCTCGACGACCACGATCCGCCCGCCGGGACCGACGATCTCCAGGTAATGCCGAATCGTCTCAGGACTGGGAGTTCCCACTTGCAGAACGTTGTCGCCCCAATTGATGAGGAACCGTTTGGGGATCACGGGCCAGATGGACATCGCCGTTGCCCGCAAGCCTCGCTTCACCGGGCCCTCCGCAAGCTTGGAAAACCAGGCCAGCAGGTTCTTCTTCCAGGATTTACGCGTCATACTCATGCACCTCCCACAAACGACAAGCGTTGGTTCGATTTGGCGGCCGCGCCCGCCAGGCCGCGGCTCAAGCAAAGTGCCTCGATCCGTCGAGAATGCTGAACACAGCGTTGCCGCATTCCGACGGCAGCGTCCATTGATCGACCGGCTGCAAGCTGCGCCGATCCAAGGCGACGATGCGCGCCCCGCCGGGATCGCCCGCGGACCGCCGGTGCCTTGATAATCCGACGAACACCCGGTCTCCCACCGCCGCAACGCCCCTCAGATACCCGGCGTCGCTGGCATTGCCGATCGACACGTCCTGCGTCTTTTTCCCCAGTCTCCCGCAACCGGCATCGACCTCGTGCACCACGAGCCGGCAGGACTGGCAATCGGTCGTGTAGTGCAGGCGGTCGAAGATCACCCCGTCGTGCGGCCGGCCTAATCCGCCGGCCAGCAGCGTGCCGTCGCGCAGGCTGACGATCTCGCCCGTGCTCCATAGCGTGACCCACACGTCACCGTCCACCAGCAGAGCATGGTTGGGATGCAGGACGTGCGGCCGGAAGAGGCAGAATCTCAGATCCCGCTCGCCGCGGCGAAATGCGTTTTGCATCAACAGTTTTCTCGTATTGCGCAACAGCGGGCCGTGCGAAAGATGCTCGTACGGTTTGCGCCAGCCGCGGAGACGTTCGACCCCCTTCTTCACGCTCTGCCGAAAAGCCAGCGCTGCATAATGCATCCGCCTTCCCGCAAGGTGGATCAAATCGTGGGTCGCCAGCAATCGCCAGTTTGCATCCAATTCTTCGATACAGTCCAATCCCGTGTTGCAGACCCAGAACCGATCCTGGGATACGGCCAGATGATGGACGTCGTTCAGGTAGGGGAACGTGCGCCGCGCCACCAGTGCAAAAGGGTTCAGGGTCAACTCCACCAACTCGCATTCGGTCGTCACGTGCAGCCGCTCGCCATTCAAGGCGGCCCCCGCGCAGCCTTTGTGGGAGCTGTGATACACCTGGTGGTCGAAGCGGAACACGTCGATGATCCGTTTGCTTTCCCACTGGACCGCCAGCACGTGGCCGTGACGTGTCGGCTCCGTTCCCGGTCCCGCGGTAATCAAGAGTGTGGTTGCTGGGTTGATCTTAAAAACTCGCTTCGGGCAGCCGCTTTCAGACGGCCGCGCACACCGGCGCCGGCATCAGATCCGTATACAATTCCGCATATCGGTCCACCATGCGGCCGATGGCATAGTGGGCTTCGTAACGTTTGCGCCCCGCGCCGGCCAGCGCTCGACGCTCCGCGCCGTCGCGGATCAGACGCTCGATTGCCGCCGCCAGCGCCGCCGAATTCGCCGGCGGCACCAGCAAGCCGGCCGGATCGGGTCCGCCGACCAGCGCCGCCGCATCGCCGACCTCAGTCGCCACGATCGGCAACCTCGCGGCCATCGCTTCCAGCAAGGCCATGCTCATCGCTTCCGTCCGGCTGGAGTTGATATACACATCGAAACAGCTCAGCCAATCGCCGACGTTCGCCTGGCGCCCGACAAAATGCACGCGGTCATGCAGGCCTCGGGCCACGGCTTTGCTTTCCAAGCTGCTCCGTTCGGGCCCCTCACCGACCAGGACCAGATGGGCGTCCCGGCCACCGCGGACGATCTCGCGCACCGCCTCGATGGCGGACGCAAAGTCCTTGAGCGGGATCAGACGGCTGACGCTGCCGATCACCACCGCGTCGCGTCCGATGCCCAAGCTGCGGCGCATCTCCGCCGCCGAAGCGGCCGGGGAACGGGTTTGCGGATCGGCGACGCCGTTGGGAATGTACCGCAGCTGGGGCGGCCGCAAACGGCAGTCGCGGGCGAGCCACTCCTGGACCGAATTCGCAATCGCGACCACGGCATGTGTCTGCCGCATGCCCCATCGCATGAGCAGCCGGCGCACGTGCCGCTTCCATCCGGTCACGCGGAACGGGTCCAGTTCCTGGCCGTGGACGGCGTGGACGTGCCGGACGCGGGGGCACCAGCGCCGCGCCACAACGGTCTCCAACAGCGTCCCCCAATTGTGCGAATGGATCAGGTCGACCGACCGATCGCACAGCACCTGTCCCAGGCCGCGCATCGTCCGCAGATCGTTCCCCGGCGGTTTGTACAGTTCGATGACGGGCACCTGGGGCCGCTGCAGCCACCGGCCCGCATCGCCGTTCTTCGTGAGGCAAATGATCAAAGGAGTAAATCGCGCAGGGTCCAGCTGGTTTACCAAATGAGCAATGCATCGTTCCATGCCGCCCATGTCGAAGACATCGATCACAAAGGCGATCCGCAACGGCGGCGCTCGCCGCGCGTGCGCGCCAAGCGGCCGGAACGGAGTGGCCCGCTGCAGGACGATTTCGGCGGGAGCTGTATTGGATTCCATCGCGAACTCTCCTCCTAACGCATCGACCATGCCGGAAACCTGAATCTGCGAACGCTCACTTCGCCGCCAGCGGCCGGACCGTCAGCATCGAAGCCACGAGATCCGTCCGCAGCCGCTTGCCGAAACAAAATACAAACGTGCCGAGGAGGCCGGCCAGCCCGATGAGGGCAATTTCCGCCGCCACGAACAGCAATTGGCCCGGGGGGGCGAGTCGAACCAGAACCAGCGCCACGGCCAAAGCGGGCAAGGCGGCCGCCACCGCGGGCAGCACTGCACGCCGCACATAAACGCGGAACGACACGCCTACCGCCCGGCAGCCGAGGTGAGGAAAAAGTATGCCCTCGGTGACCAACTGGGTCCCAATCAGAGCGGCGGCCATTCCGGTCAAACCGTAGCTCCACGTGAGCACTACGCCCAGCGCGATCAGCGAGGCAAGTTCCACCAGCCCCACGGCGGCCACCGCCCGCATGTGATTCATGCCGGTCAACAAGGCCCGGGGCGAAGTCGCTGGGACGCTCGCCACCATCGCCAACGCCAAGAGACACAACAGCGGATACGTGACGGCGGCGTACTCGGGCCCAATCCAAAACTCAATCAACGGCCGGCCCAAGGCGATCAGCGCGATGGCCAGCGTGAGCGAAACGGCAAGCAGCCCGCGAGAAACCAACAGAAAAGCCTGCACCAATCCGTCGCGCCGCTGCTCGGCGTCCAGCCGGCTGGAGACCGATACCAGCACCCCGTGAATGCCCTTGTTCAACTCGTTCGCTTTGCGCGTCAGCGCCTCGGCAATGGAATAAAACGTCACCATCGCAGGACCGAGCACGATGCCCACAATGATCGATCCCGACGTCTCAGATGCTCGCTTGGCAAACCCGTGGACCAGGTTCAGCCCGCCAAAGCGGACCAGCATCGGAACCAGACGACGATCGAAGTTGCGCGGCGAAACGACCATCTGCCGCAGGGCTCGCCTCGCGAGAATATATTGAATCGTTTCGCGGAGCACCGTCACGGCGTTGGTGAGCAGGACCATCGCCAACAGCCCGCTGCCGGAACTCACAATCCAAAGCATTACGCCGGCTTGAAGCACCTGCGCTGCGATCATGTTGGATTGAAGGAGATCGAACCGGTGGGCCGCGGCGAGAGCGGCTCCGAATACTTGGCCCAAGATCCGCAGCGCTACGTTGAACCCCGTCAGAAGCACTACCAGCTGCACCACGCGCGGACCTTGCGCATCAAGCTGGAACAGGTGCGGAAAAGCCAAGGCCACGCCGCCCGCCACACCCAGGGACAGCAACGACAACATCGCACACAGGCCCAGGAGCGTCGCGACCACTTTGTTGACCGACTCATAATCCTGCACGGCTGCGTATTGAGCGATATATTTGACGCCCGCCGTGCGCAGCCCGAGGTCGGCCAGGCTGTAGTAGCTGGTTAACGAAATCACCACGGCCCAAATCCCGTAAGCTTCGTTCCCCAATCCCCGCACGAGAACCGGCGTGACGACGAAGGCGATGACGAATGCGCACGCTCCCCCCAACCAATTGAAGAACACTCCCCGAATTGCCAGCCGCTTGGTGCTCAAGCTAGACTCTCCTTGCGCGGGACCGCGCCCCTGATGCCGCGCAGACGCCCGAGGTGCGAAACCCTGTAGCGTTTGGGGGCCCGTTGCCGGCCCGTGCTTCCTCGCTGATGCGTGCGTTTACGACAAGGCGCCCCAACGCGATGGTTGCCGGCGCGCGAGTTCTTCTCGCAAAGCCTGGACGCTCACCAGCTCGGGAATCCGCTCCGACGAGAAACGGACGCCAAAGGCCTGCTCGACCGCCAGGATCAAGTTGAAATGCTGCAAGGAATCCCAACGATCACAGTTTTCCATGCACGTCGAATCCGACACCTGACCGTCGCCGAGCCCTAGGGCATTGGCCACCGTCCGGCAGAGTACCTCGCTGTTCATGCGGAAACCTCCCAACGCAAGTCGATGAAACCTCGGTGTTGAACGGGCGTCTTGTCCGGAGCAAGACGATAAGCGCCCCGGTCGCCCGTAGACTCCTGCTCTTGAGAAAAACCCAACTCAGGACAAAACGCTTCCATTTGCGAGTTGCGCGGTCCGGGGACATACCGCGCTTCGATGGGGAGCGTCTTTCGTTCGCGAAGATACTCGATCACCGCCGTCGTGAACGCCGCCTCGTATCCCCGACCGAGCACCCGGCAGCTTTGGACCAATACGTCGATCTTCCAAGCGCGGCCGGTGTCCTGGGCGATCAGCAGCGCTACTACCCCGTGATCTCCAAACCGGTCGGCCAGCGTACCGGCAAACAAATGCCACGCGGGGTGGTGCAGCATGCCGCGTATTTCCGCTTCGGTATATCGGTGCAACGTCAAGTTGAATTGGTTGGTTTTCTGTGTCAGTTGCGCCATGCGGGAGACCAGATTGGGATTGTCGACGTGAATCGTCGCCGTCATGTTCAAAGACCGCAGAAACTCGACAGGGGATGCCGCCTGAGCGTTCAGCTCTTCCGCCGCTGAGCGAAGACGGTATTGGATCGTCCGCTGCCCGTCTTCCTGCGTGGGTCGCACGCGTTGAAACCAGCGCCAGCCAAGCTCCGCCCCCAGGGCCGGCAAATCCGCCGGGTCGTCGGGAAACTCGGGCACGGTGACCATCGGCAGCGCCTGCCGCACTTCCTCGCGCTCGCGGGGGTTGTCGTCGACGAACACAAAGCTGTCGAGTCCCAACCCCAATTGCCGCGCGAGCGTTTGGAGGCCGGCGGTCTTCGAATCCCAGCCGATCGCCACCGCCGCAAGGCGTTCCCGCCGCAGCGCCATCTCCGGCCTGCGGGCGAAGACTTCCTCCACGTCATGCGGGTTGTTGCGGCTGCACAACGTCAACAACACACCGCGGGCCTCGAGGGCCAGCAGGGCCTCCTGAAACATGACGAAAGCCCGCCCGGCTCCATCCTCCCCCATTTGAATGCCGTCGACGCCGTCTTCCCCGACGACCCCGCCCCACAGGGTGTTATCGCAATCCAGCGCCACGACCTTCTTCATGCGTCCCGCGGTCGCCGCCCAGCGGGCCGCCATGCGCTCGGCGAGAACCGCCATGCCGTGGGCTGACCCAGGAAACCGGGCGAGCTGATCCAAGCGAGGGTCGAAGAGCGTCCGCGTGCCCCACTCGGCGCCCACTCGCTCGAGGTCCAGGACGTCCAGCGTGCCCCCCTCCCAAGCTCTCCAGAGTTCTCCGTTGAAATTCATGGTGGCCCTCGTGAACGCGTCCGTGCTGGCGGGATTTCCCACTCCGTCGCCGCTGTTGGGGTACGGCGGCGCCAGGGTCCCTACGATCCAAGACGTCTCGGGAATTCGCTCCCGCAACGCTTGGAGGGACCCGATCAGCAGCCGTGCCGCATCCCGCCCGTCGGCCTCAGGATCGTCTGCGGACCGCGGATCGCGCAGCCATTTTCGGAATAAAACGCGCGCGTCCTGGATCACGAAGACTCCTGCAGGCGGTCCCGCGAAGAAGGCTTTATGTTGTCCCGCCAGCACGGTCAGTTCGTCCCCAAATCCGTAACCGTCAATCGCCGCTTCGATGCCGTACGCGCGGAGGGCGCCTGCGAGCCGCGGGATCAGTCCTGACCAGGTTGCCGGACCAACAATCGCCAGTCGTGTGCAACTCACTTGCCCACCCACTCCACCAGGCCGATGTCCGGATAAAGGATGAAACACATGCGTTTGCCGAATGCTTCGGATCGGACGGGCGGTCGCACCACGATTCCGCCGCGCTCGCGCGCACCGGCGATGCGTTCGTCCAGGTTGTCACATGCGAGACAGACGTGGTCCGGGTGCGATTTTGCCTCACGGACAAGATGTCCGGCCCGCGCGGCATCGCCGGGCTGGACGAGTTCGATTCTGCCGTTGGCGACACTCAGAATACAGACGTTCACGTCGTCGGCGGCAATATGCGTCGGCGGCAGTTCGACCGACGCTCCCACGAGATCCTGCCAAGCTCGAATGCTCCGGCCTATGTCTCGAGTCAGGAACGCGGTATGCAGAAATTCGGTTGGTTGAACCATGGGGTTCATGCTCGTCTCCTCGTCGAACTCACGGCGGCGCCACCGATGTTCGCATCGGTGGCCGCCTCGCGCTAGCGGAGATATTCGATGTTCTTCCAGTTGCTGAAGGCCATCCCCGTGAAATCTTGCAGGCGCCGGAAGTCGTCTCGGAACCGCCCCGCCAACCGCTCGCGGTGGGCATCGCTCAGAACGGGCTTGCGAATCGTCTCGCCGCGCCAGGTTGCGATCCGTTCGATCGTCAAGTGAACTCGCCACGGAAGCTTGCCGTTCAGCCGCTGTTGCATGCGGGGTGAATACAAGAGCCGGCCGACAGCATTTCGTCTCCGCTTGTCCGGCGTCGTGTTCAAACGTTCTTCCAGACGGCTGCTGGGAATCGCATCCGGCTCGACGCCGAGAAAGGCGCACAACTGACGAATCTCGCGTTGCGGATTCTCCGCTAGATTCTCCAGCGTCATGACGTGGATCGATCGTGCGGGAAAAAACGCGAGATACTGTTGGATCTGAGCAAAGTATCGGCCGGCCTCGAAGTAGATTTCATACTCGGGCGTGTCGATGATCTCCGAGAATTCGCGGCATTCATGCAGGGATCCGACACGTTCGGAATGATTGGACAACATCCGCTCGACGGGATCGCGGATGATGTACACAAGTTTGCAGTGGGGAATCAAGGCGTGGATCCTGGCCGGTACGTCTTTCTCGCGGGGAAACCACGTGTAATCGGGCGTCGCCTCGCCGCAGGTTCGGCCGTCGTCCACGAAGAACCGCTCGTACCACTCGCGGCCCCGATGCCAATTCTTGGAATTAAAAAACATCAGTTCCTTCAGGGCCGGCAGGAACAGTTGCGGATGGAAGCTGAGATAACGGTGCAGACTGGTCGTCCCACCTTTCTTGGTTCCAATGATCAAAAAGTGCGGCAACACGTGTTGTTCTCTTCAGGTTAAAGGAAACAGGGTGCCATGCGGCGACGGACGCGCGGCTGGTCTATGACGCGTCGTCACGAGACGCCCGCCCATGCCAGCAGAGGCTTCCGCGGCCACACCGCGAGATAATTGAACGGCCGGTACTTTCCCTCGAGATAGAGTTGTCGTCGCGAGGCCGACAGCTGCGTGGCGTTCTTGATTTCGTGGTCCCGGCACGGCCCCAAGCACAAGACCGTACCGCCGTTTCCGGCCACGAGCTGTCGCAGATAAGCCAATTCCGGACTGATCCGTTCCAGTTGCGGGTCGAAGAACCAGCCGGTTCCCGCGACGCCTCGGACGGCGGGTTGCCGATCGAGCAGAGCGGCCACCCTGCGGTAGAATTGCCGCCAACCGTCGGGCGTCGAAGTCCGCATCGCCGGCAGATCGCGGGAATCCGTATGCATTTCGTAGACCGGCCGGAAACCGCCCAGGTTCAGCAACAGGCGTGTGGCGCGAAGGAGTTCTCCCGGCCGCTTGCGCAGAAACCAGCTGCGAGGAAGTCCCCGCAAGCAGATCTTCTGCGGACCCGCCGGAATGAGCCGCATCGTGCATAGCGCCAACTCCTTGCAGAACGTCGGATACAGATAAAAGCCCGGCCCTTCGCGGCCCGTGTCGATGTCCGCGATGATGCGTGCGAAGTTCTCGCGATACAGGCAAGGAATATCGGCCGGCAATTGGCACCGCTCCAGGCGTTCCCAGGCGCGGAGAATCAATGTCACCAACACCAGCTTGTGATATGTTTCGAGGGCGGGCGCCCCCGCTTCTTGAACAATGGAATCGCAACGGTTTCGGATCTGGTCGCTCACGTGCCAATACGAGGCGAGCGGAGGATACGCATCGAGGGAATCGATGTAGCCGCTCGGGGGATGTTTGTCCAACAGATCGGGACTGGACCGTTCCAGCTCGGCGATCAGATGGCCCCTCCAATGGGCCGCATTTTCGATCAACATGTTCATCAGATAAGCGGAAACGCTTGCGCGGGTCCCCTGCATCAGCGAGGGACACTCGCCGAGGTCCGGCTCGTCGAATGCTCGTCCCGCGCGCTCAAGCCGGCCATGGCTTGATCCAAGCGGCCGAACGAAAACCGCCGCAATAGCGTCTCCAGCTTCCGTTCGGTCGACGACAGATTCAGGTAATGCCGCAGCCGCCCCGTTCGGGAACTGGCCTGCAGCCGCGGCTGGCCGGGATCCAGTTCCCAGGGGTGGATGTAGAACACGAAAGGATGTCCGGTTTGACGGCGGACGGCGGCCAGCCACCGCATCGTCCAGCGGACCGGCAATGCGCGAAAGTAGCCGCCGCCGGAAACCGGCACGTTCAGGCCCGCAATGCGATGCGTGGCCAGCGGAAATTGCCACAGCGGTCCGGCGGGAGTGACGATCCGATGCGGCGCGCGCGGGGCGTCGGGAATCCCGTAGCGATCGTGGTGGATCGGATAAATGCTGCTGTCCACCTCGAAGCCTTCCTCGGCGAGAATTTCCAAGGCCCACAGCGATTCTCGGACGATCGAAAAGCTCGGCGCCCGATGGGCGATCACGCGTTGGCCGATCAGGTCCACCAGGATGTCCCGCGACTGCTGCAGATCGCGCCGGAACTCTTCGGGCGTCTGCTGATAGATCTGCCGATGCCAGTAGCTGTGCGAACCGATCTCGTGCCCGGCCGCGTGGATCTCTCGCACCAACCCGGGATGGCGGTCGGCGACCCAGCCGAGAACAAAAAACGTTCCTTGAACGCCATGCCGGGCCAGCAAATCGAGCAGGCGATGCGTGTTGGGCACCACGCGACTGGGAAACTCGCCCCAGCGATCGCGGGCGATGCCGCCCTCGAAAGCTGTCACATGATAGTAGTCCTCGACGTCGACCGTAAACACCCCGGCCAGGTCGCGGAACTGACTGGAGTTTTCGAGGCAAGCCTCCGCGGATATGCGAACTCGCTCCCCGCGTTCGAGACACGCCGTCCCCGCCCGGTGGGGTTTACCGTCACCGTTGCCCGACGGGTGCGCGAGGGGAAGCAAACGCGGGTCGTTCGTGGCACGCGACCGCTCTGGGCGCGGAATATCGTCTCGGCCGATTGTCGCCGCCCGCTCGGCGGCTTGCTTGGCGACTTCTTCGGGTGTGGCCCCACGGCGGGCCGCTGCCGCATTCGATTCGGTGCCGGCCGCTTCCCCCGGCAACGCCACGCGACGGTCGAGCTTCATCAATCGCGCGGCGCGATCTCCCGTGAGGCCTACCAGGCGCAATTGCGTGCACAGCAGTAATCGCAAATCGAGCCAGATGCTGGCCGAGCGGATGTACTCCAGATCCAGGATCTGCTTGCGGCGGACGCTGTCGATGTCGGAGTCCGGCGGAAGATTGATCTGGGCCAGGCCCGTGATGCCCGGCAATGCAGCCAGACGATCGGCATAGCCCGGAATGTGCTGAGTCAGCACGCCGACGAACTCGGGACGCTCGGGCCGCGGACCGACCAGCGCCATGTCACCGCGAATCACGTTGAACAGCTGCGGCAATTCGTCCAAATGCGATTTTCGCAGCAATCTTCCCAGCGGGGTGATGCGGGGATCGTTGTCCTGTGTCCAAACCGCGCCCGTGCGGCCTTCGGCGTCGACGTACATGGTGCGGATCTTGTAGATATAGAATATCCGGCCGCATCTGCCGACGCGCACCTGGCGATAGATGCCCGGGCCGCGCGAGGTCAACCGCACGAGTGCGACGGACAATCCGATCAGCGGCAAACCCGGAATTAGCAACAGGATCGCCAGCAAGCGATCGAGAACGCTCTTGTAGCGAATGTAACGTGCGCAGGGCCACTCGGGGCACTCGACGCAGTGCTGTGTCAGGTTAACTTCGTCGTGTAACTGACTCGGAATGGCGGTCCCAGTACTCATAGTATATCATCCCCATGCGGCGGCGCCGCAAGCAAGATCGAAAGGCTGGATAATCCCCCAGTATTGGGGGCCAAAGGTTGCCGAACCCAATTTCCTCCTTGGGAACGTAGAAGTAGTGAAACCGAATTCATCCGCGCTACGATTCTGTGCTCGCAAATACGTGCTGAATAAACACGGGTATGAAATCTTCCAGAAAGTCTTCGCCCGGGTCGTTCTGGGCCGGATCGGACCCCGCCGGCAAACTGGCTGCGACCTGGATCTTCAACAGATAGGGAAGGCCGGCACAGCTGAACCGTGGATTTTCCGGCGCCGTCCACCGGCCGTCCGAGGACCACGCATAGTGGACCCGTAACAGAGATTTGTCCATCCGCGTCGATTCCAGAGTTGCAGCCCAGAACTCTGTCCGTCCGCCGCCGGCGTCCTGGATTGTCACGGCCTGCCGCGATCCCAGCACGCGATATTGAACGCTGGAGTAGCAGACGTCAGGCGTATGCACGGAAATCGGGCCCGTGGGCCCCAGAACGACGAAGACCGAGACCGCCTGCCCCGATACTTGATGGACGTACTGCCGATTGATGAACCCTCGGCATTGAAGCATTTCCTGGACGGTGGGAGACAAATCGAGCGTCTCGGCCATCGTCCATGAACCGAGTTCGGCGGGAAAATCGCGCAAGCGATCCGCGATGCGCTGCGTGTCCTCTTGCGAACCCCACCGGTCTGTGAGCGAGCCGTGCAGAACGCCAAAGAACGCCGTGAGTCCGATCGCGGAGGTCAACAGAACGTAGGTGTTGATGCGGCGCATGGCTCTTATATTTGGTCCGTGGTTCGTGGAAGTAGCAAATGACGAATTCCCGTTATTCGTGTGCCAGGACTTTCTTCAATTCTTCCAACAACCGGTAATCGGCCGGGGTCAGCACTTGCTTGGTCAGCCGGTTGTCGAGGGCCGTTTGCAGGACCGTACGAGCCTCGCCCGAATCGCCGACACGGTGCAGCGCGACCGCCAAATGGAAGTGATGCCGCGGGTCGGTTTGAGGCCCTTCGACCGCTTTCCGCAAGACGGGAACGGCATCGGCAGGCCGGCGGTCATGGACCAGGATCATGCCTTTGGTGTCCAGCAGCGCCGGCTGATGGCCTCGGATTCGAATGGCTTCGTCGATGTACTGAAGTGCGGCCCGGATCCCGCCCGGCTCTTCCGAGAGCAGCGTGGCCAGATTGTTCATCGCCACCGCATCGCTGGGACGCACCCGGAGAACCGCCTCGTAAAACGAGATGGCTTCCCGGGGACGATTTTGCAGCACGCGCAGATTGGCCACGGCAAGCAACAAGTCAGGATTCTGGGAATGATCGCCCAGGGCTCGCGTCAACACGGGCTCGGCGAGTTGCAGTTGTTCCTCCGAGGCTTGACCGGCGACGAGGATGTCGGCGAGGATGACGGCTGCCTGAGCCGTGCCCGCTTGATTGGCCGCCCGCAGGCACACCTGGACCGCCTCCGCCGTCTTGCCGTGGCGAACCAGCGCGGAGGCCAGCGGCGCGTAGTAGCCGTGCTCCAGGACGACGGCTTTCCGATACCAGGCCGCGGCCGCGGCATCCAAGGCGAGCGAACTGCAGAGTTCGCCGAGCGCAGCACAGGCCCGTGCCCGCTGCTCGCCGTCCGGGATCTTCTTTTCCAGGCCTCGGCCGAATGCTTCGAGCAGCGGCGGGATCTCCGCCGTGCGGCCTTGCCGTTCGAGCCAGCGGGCGCGCAGCAGGGCGGATTCCGGACGGTTCGGAGCCAATCCTTCCAGTCGCTTCAGCGCCTGGTCGGCGGTCGGCCAATCCTCACATTCCAACAGGAAATCGACGTACAGGACCAGGTGCCACGCTTGCGGCTCGGAACGTCGGCAGAGCGCCTCGTACTGTTCGCCCGCCGCTGCGAGCTTGGCTTCGCGTGCGGGTCCCATCAGGCGTTTGCTCTGCTCCGCGTAAATCCGGGCCAGCAAGATTCGATCGCCGTCGTCCGTCGTCCCCCGCTGATGGACCAAGCCCGCCAGCAATTGTTCGGCGCGATCCAAGTCAGGGATAGGGCGTTGAACGAGCAGCAACGCTTGGAGCCGTGCGTTCAGCTCTTGCGTCCGCTGGTCGCCTCCCGCCTGGCGCAGCAACTGCATGGCTTCATTGAAGTCGCCCTCGTCGCCGCGCGCCGCCAGCACGCTGGCCAGGATCCGTCGCGCATTGTGAGCCACCTCCTGGCTGTTCGCTTGCCCTGGGGCGAGTTCCAGGACGCGGCGCAGCGACGCTTCCGTCTGCCGGGTGTCATGTCCTCGATAGAATTCCGCCAAGCGCATCTGAATGGCGATCCGGTCCGGAGCCTGTTCAGCGGCCCGGCGGAAATGCGTTTCCGCCGCGTTCCGGTCGCCCAGCATCTCGTATCCCTGCGCTTGGATGAAGCAGCGTTCGACGTCGGGCAAGTCGGTCTGCCGGGCCAGGTCGTCCAGCAGCCGGCGCGCATCCTCGCGGCGGCCGCTGCCCAGCAGGAAGTCGAACAGGCCGTTCCACGCACGCACGTCGCCGGGAGCGACGGCGACGGCCTGTTGCAGCGCTTGTTCCGCCCCCGCCGGGTCCTGGTTCGACCGCAGCACTTGCCCCAGCCAGATCCAAGCCATCGGATCCGTGGGCCGACGATCCACGGCCTGCCGGGCCAGCGTCTGGGCGCGGTCCAGGTCCTTCAGCCCCGCCGCCACGGAGATCGCCAGCGACGACAGACTGTCCGACGCGGCGATCTGGTCCTGCAGGCAGGCCAAGTATTCATGGGCCTTCGCAAACTGCCCCGCCTGACACAGCAAGGTGGCCAGGCGTTCATAGGTTGCAGCATCCCGGCGACCCAAGCCGGCCGCCGCTTCATACGCTTCGAGCGCTTGCTGCGGATCCTGCTGACGTTCCGCGATCAGCCCTTGGAGCCGGTAGGCCGCGGCCCAGGCCGGACGCCTTCGCTGAATTTCCGCTTGCAGGCGAATGGCTTCCTGCAGCGGAGCGTCTCCGGGCCGGCGACTTTCGCCCACCAGCCGCAACGCTCGCACCAGGCGCCAACTGGTCCCCTCCGGTCCCTCCATTTGCCGCAGACGGTCCTCCCAGGGCGTTATGTGCTGCAGCGTTCCCAAATCCAGCGTTCGTTCGGCGATTTGGCGAATCGCCGCCAGATCCGTCAGATCCGCCGGGCGAATCGCAGCCAGTTCCTGCGCCGCCTGCTGCGATTTGCCCTCCGCCAAGCTCACTTGCATCAGCCCGACGCGCAGCGCCCAGTGCTGGTCCTTGGCAATCGTGTCTAACCCGCCGCGCAACATCTGGCGGGCTCGATCATATTGTTTTCGTCCCGTATAGATCCGGGCACTCAGCAGGCACAGCCGCACCGGGTCGCCGTCCAATTCGGCGGCGCGGGCCAAGATCCGATCGGCATCTTCCTGGCGCTGCATCCGTTCGTAGCGCAGGGCCAACTCCGGCCCCAGCGATGCGCTGTCCGCGATTCGCTGCTCGGCACGTCGCAGCCAGGACACCACGCGCTCGACCGCCTCCTGGTTCAAGGGGCCCGCCTCCTCGGCACGCACCAGCGCGTAATCCGCCTGGAACAACTCGAGACGCCACGGTTCGGACAGGCCCTCTTGCTCCGGCCAGGCCGCGAGAACGGCGAGTTCGCTTTCCAGCGGCTTCCAGTTGCGTCGGGCGGGCGGCAAGCTGCTCTGCGCGGCCAGGCGGGACCAAGCCAGCCGGAGCCGCGTGTCCAGCGAATCTCTGCGCGCCAGAGCCCGCTCCAACTGTTGGACGGCCTTGTCCGGCTGGCCGGCGTTGAGCCAAGCCAATCCGGCGGCGCGATGCGGCTCGTCCTGGGCGGCGTCCAGTTCCGCACCTTGCTCATAAGCCGCCGCCGCCTGATCCCATTGGTTCAGCGCGGCGTACGCTTCGCCCAGCAGCAGCCAGGCGCGCCGTTGGTCGCCCGTTTGGGACCGGCTGTCGGCGGCCACCGCTTCGGCCAACCGGACCGCTTGCCGCGGCTGGTCGCGCTGCAACAACAAACGGGCTCGCAGCAGATCCCTGACCCCCACCCACGAAGCCGGAGAAAGTGCGCCCGGCGTCTGCTGCACACCACCGGCTACCGGATCCAATCGCCCCAATACTTCCTCTGCCTCGTCCAGCCGATCCGTTGCCAGGAGTTGTTCGGCCAAAGGCAAGCCGAGCGCGATTTGGTTCGCACCATGCCGTTCCAGGCCTTGTCGCCAGGTTTCCACCGCTTCGTGGGTTTTGCCTTGCGCCGCATAGACCGCTCCAAGCCCCACATACACGGCGACCGCCGGCGATTTTTCTAATTCGATCACCCGCCGGTAATAACCGGCGGCCGTTTCGTACGACTGCTGAACGTCGTCCGGCGCAGCTCTGGCTCGCCGGGCTTTCTGTACAAAGTAATCCGCGGCGACAACGAGCACCGCCGGATTGTCGGCGCCGCACTGCAGCGCGGCTTGGATGTCCTCCTCCGGCCCTGCCAAGCCGTAGCGCGTGCGATAGTGATACCGCGCCACACGAACGGCCGCGTTCTGCGGATCGGCGGCCACGAATTCGTCGACCACCGTGTCCGCTCGCCCCTGCCGATCCACGGCCGTCGGCAATTCCTCGCGCTGCGCCTCGGTCAGCAGCCCCGGTTCGTCGCGCAAGACACGCGCCCACAGGGTGGCTAGTTCGAGGTCCCTCGGGTGGGCCTCTCGCGCCTGCTGAAACGCCGCACCCACAGCACCTTCCGTGCGGAGTTCTCCCGCCAGCGTCCCGGTCTGGAATTGCCCCCACAGCGTCAACGCCAAGATGCGCTGCGCCTCGGGCTGCTGCCCCTCGGCCTCCAGAATCTTGCGCGCCTCGGCTTCGGCTTCGACAAACCGTCCCGTCTCCAGCAGCAGTTGGGCCAAGCGAAGCCGGAGTCCCAGCCGCTGCGCTTCGGGCGCCACGCCGAGCGCCGCGTAGTACAGCTCTTTCGCCCGCGTCTTCTGGTGGGCGGCGGATGCGGAACGGTCGAACCGCTGGGCCAGTTGAATTCGCGCCGCGACGTCGTCGGGACGCACCTGCAGGTAGCGATGGGTATAGTCGGCCGCTTGCGACCAGTCGCCTTCCTGCTCGAATGATTCGGCGCGGGTCAGCAACGACGTCGCGATGCGGCGCAGTTGGAAACCGTACCAGGCATAGGCGCCGGCCGACAGTGCCGTCACGCCGATGATGGTGATCACCAGCAGCGGTACGTTCAGGGCCCGGCGCGTCACAACGGTGTTGGCTTTGGTCAGGGACATGGGACGTCAGGTGACAGGGATTGTGGAGCAGATTTCGGCATCACGGATCAGCTGGTGGCGGCCTTGCCATACTCGTAGTGGCCGTAGCGGTAGCGGTACTCGCGCACCGACACGCCGCTGAACACGCAGCCGACGACGTTCGCATCGGCTTCGGCTAGTCGCTCGTGCGCCTTGCGCACTTGTTCGTGACGGCTGACATCCCGCATCGTGCACAGGATTGTGGCATCGGCGGCAGCGGCGATCACCATCGTTTCCCCCGCCACCAACACCGGAGGAGTGTCGATCACGATGTGGCGATACAGGGGACGGGCCTCTTCGAGCAGGGCTTTGAGGCCGCCATTTCCCAGCAGCCGGTGGGGACTGGATTGAAGGCGGCCGGCCGGCAGCACATGCAACCGCTCGTACCAACTGGCCACAACTGCGTCCGCCAACGAGGACCGATGTTCCAGAAATTGGGCCAAGCCCGCTTCGTTCTCGATGTCGAAGACCTGATGCACGTCCGGCGAACGCAGGTCGCCATCGACCAACAAAGTCGGTTCATTCGTCGCTCGAGCGAGGCTCATGGCCAATTGCGAGGCAATGGTCGTTTTGCCTTCCCCGCTGATCGCGCTGGTCACGGCCAGAACGTGCATTTCCCGCAGCGATTTGGACAGGATCAAGCTCGTGCGTAGACTATCCACGGTTTCTTCAAACATCCGCACTCCGCTCTTCACCCGCCGCGACCGCGCAAAGCGGCTGTGACGCGACAAGACCGGCAGGTTGGGCACTTCGCCCAGGACGCGCAGACGCTCCTGCTCCTGCAATTGATCGGCGCTGGTCACGTGCCACGACCGCAGATCGTGCAGAAAAACCAGCAGGAACGGCAGCCCAAACGCGGCCAGACAGGCCAGGCCCATTTGTTTGAAAGGCAAAATCTCGACGGGGTACATCGGGATGGTCGCCTTCTCCACCAATTGAACCCGTGCCGGAGCGCGCTGCTCGGTGCGGAGCAGGAACGCCCGTTCGGCAATCCTATCCAGCACCAGGTTGGCGCGAGCCAGCTCGCTCCGCTTGACGGCCAGCTTCAGCGTCTCGCCGCTGAACTGCTGGATCTTCGCCAGTTGTTGTTCGTAGTTCTGCTTGAGAATCTCTTCTCGGATTTGAAACTCCTGGAGTCGCCCCTGCAATGCGGCCAGCTTCTCCCGGCGAACGGCCGCGGCGGATTCCATCAGGTCGGACTTGACCACTTGCCCCAGACTCGTGCGAAACGCGGCCTGGGTCTCCTCGTAGCGCTGGATTTCGGCGGCCAACGCTTGGTAGCGAGGCGAGTTCTCTCCCTGCACCGCTTTGGCCTTCGTGTCTTCCAGCAGCGCCCGTTTGGCGGCCACCGCCTCGGCGTGCGTGCGAATCTGTTCGTTCTGTTCCACGTGCCGGTCGATCTGGGATTGCTGCACTTGGGGCGGGTTCGCAGCGATGTCTTCCTGCAACGCCGCGACTTGCGCCCGCAGGACTGCCTGCTCGACGCCGACCGTGGTCAGTTGGCCCTGCAAGCCGGCCAGCGGGTGCTGGGATCCGGCGCCCTCCTGCGGCGCCTGGGCCGCGTAAGGATCCAAGCCGGTCTGGTCGATCGTCATCGTACGGACGGTTTCCCGCAGATGGTCGACGTCCCGCTCGCTGGCCATCCGCTCACGTTCCAACAGCTCGATCAAGCGGTTCGTGCGACCCGCCTCGTATTCGTTGACCAACGCGAGATAGGATTCGGCGACCGCGTTGGCAACCGTGGCCGCATCGGTAGGACGGGTATAGGTGCAGGTGATATAATAGTGCTCGACGCCCCAGGCTGGGGCCACCTGAATCATCTCGCGCAAGGCATCGATCGGCTCTTTCCGCCCGGTATTCAACTCGGGCAGGCTCGCGATTTCCGGGCGGCCGACCACCGGAGCGACCACCAGCGAGCTGGCGATCAAGCCCAGCTGGTTCGCGACGAAATCCCGGTTTGCGTTGCGATCCGCTTGGACCAAGTACGGCTGCTGCGGATCGATCCAGAGCAAAGCCTTGGCTTGATATTGGGGTTTGACCACGAAGTAAACGCCCGTCGCGGCCAGCGCCGCCGCCACGCAGCTTGCCGGAATCGCGAGCTTCCACCAGCGCCGCAACACGTCGAAAATAAAGGGCAGCGTAATCCCCGGCTTCGGCGGCTGCCCGGCAGTCTGCGGCTTGCGGGTCTCCCGGGCGTCGACAATCCGCTTGGGAGCCGGACGTCCCTCGATCACATTCGATAGCGTATTCATCGAAGCTCCTTTCCTGTTCTGTCCATTCGCATCACGGAACGAATATCCACCGGTTCCACGCTGTGGAACAACCGGTCCAGATACCACAGAATCGTTCCAAACAAAACGGCGGCCAGCGGGATCATGACCCAGCCGGCAAAGTCATGCGCGAATTGTCCGGCGGCTTCGCCGGATACGTGTCGCGCCAAGAGGGCGGTCAGCACGATCCGCAACGAGTTCGCCGCCAAGGCGATCGGGATCGTGCTGGCCAACAACAAGACGTTTTCCCACCATGTTCGCCGCATCACGATCATGCAGGCGAAAGCCAACGCGACCGTGCTCATCAAGACGCGCAGCCCCGAACAAGCCGACGCGACCTCCAGCTGATGCTCTCCCAATAGAATGGTATGCCCTTCGGCCAAGGCGGGCTGGCCGAGGCCCTGCAGGATCACGCAACTCAGATTGGTCGCCACGCCCTGCAACGGATAGCTCAGCATGTGCTCGGCGCGAAACGGTAAGGGCACCATGAACCACAGAAACCCAATCGCCGGCCCAGCCCAGGCCAATGTCCGCCAACCGCAGAGCAACCACACACTGCCAGCCACCCAGGGAATGATCGACCAAGCGTCAATCGCCTCGATGTAGAACCGCGCGGCGACGAGCCGCATCACACCACTGGCCGCGATCAGGCTCAACCCCGCCCATGCCGGACGCGCTGTGATCCCGGGAAAGCGATCGCGGCGAACCCACAAGAAGAACGCGGCCAACGGCACGACCAGATAGCCGTGCGAATAATCGGGCTCGCGATTCCAATCCCCGACCAAAGCGATCAGTGTCGGACCGTAAGCCCAGGCAAAAACGGCCAACAGTGCTGTCGCCGCCACGAGCTTGACATGCCCCAGCTCCGGCGCCGCTTCGGACGCCCCGTCCACCTGGTCGCGGCGCGCCGGATCCCGCTTTGCCAGCGCCTCCGGAGCCCCCAAGCGGCCGGACCGCCGCAATCCTCTCGACTTCTTGTTTTCGGGGATTGTCACGCGTTATCTGAAATAGAAATCAAAGCGCGGACAGCAAGGAAATTTGCAGTCCTGCGCGGCGTGCAGAAGAGAGCCTGTCGAGATACACTCCGTGCATCTGGGTTGCATAAACCCGGTGGGGACCTGCGCCGCGTTTCGTCCACTGGACGACTGCCCAATGCAGCGGCGTTGTGCCCACGCGAAACACATGCGACGGTAGATGTTATTGCCGCATTCGTCTCCGGCAAGTGGCACACCTGAGAAAAACAAAAAAGTTTTCCGGGACGCCGGCCGGACAACGAAACCCACCATCGATCTTGCGGATTCCAGTTCGCCGAGGCTGACCGATGGTGAACGCGGTCATTCCATTGGCCGCGGCCCCGCTGGAGAAAGAAAAGGAATTTCGTTCGCGACGAAATTTCCCGCCATGCGCTTGTGCCGGGGTTCCCCACGATCCTTGTCTGTCGGCGGCATCCAACTAGACTTTTGATGACCGTCGATCCACCGTCCGACGCGAGCCAATCGCTCGAGGGCGGTATCTGTGCATCGAAAGACCAAAAATCTGTGTGAACATGCGCCGGGGAAAAACGCCATGTCCTCGTACCGTCAACTGAGCCCGCAGGTTAATTCCGGTGACGGGCACTCATCAGCCGTCGCCGAGGATCGCTTGGTGGTGGAGCGCTGTGTCGCCGGCGAGGCCGGGGCCTGGGACGAGTTGTACCGGCGGCATCATGACGGCCTGTGCGAGGCCATCAAGTCGATGTTCGGATCAAGACGAGGCGATCCCGAAGTAATCGACGAAATCGCGGCCCGCGTCTGGTTCCGCATCGTCGCCCACGGCGCGGACTTGCTGCACCGCTTCGATCCCCGCCCGGGGTGTCGCCTGAGCACCTTTCTCGCGGCGGTGGCCAAGCGCGAAGTGGCCGAGTTCGTTCGTTCCGAGCGCCGCCGGCGCCGACGGGAACATGCCGCCTGTCGTGCGGAAATGCAGGCCGGCGAGCAGTGGGGGCCGTGGCCGGCCGCGGAATGGCCGAAATTTGTCGAATCGCTGACGCCCCGAGAGCGGCAGTTTCTGATGGAGAACTTGCTGAGCCCGGGCAACCTGAACGAGCCGCAAATAACTTCGGTCAATCGTTGGCAACTAAGCCGCCGCATCCGCGGCAAATTGTCCCGTTTTCTCGACGGCGGCGCCATGAGTCTACAATCTGGCCAAGAAATTCTTCACCGCCGTCGTCAGGATATTCCCGTCGGCGGCCAACGAGTTTACGGAAGTGAACCTTGACGAGGGAGACCAACGCCGATGATCGCACGCTGGCTACTGCATATCATCGCGTTCGGTGTCTGGCTGGCCGCGGCACAGCCGGTCGGAGCCGCCTTAATCCTGCCCGGCACCCGCCCATTGAGCGAGGCGTCCGAGGGCGTTTCGACGACGGCTGCCGACATTCAGAACTCTCACAACCCGTGGCAGGCGCCGAACGATGATGATCCGGCGTACGGCCCTGGACGCGATGCCGGCATGACCGAGCCCCCGTCGACGGGCGGCGGTGCCGGTGTCGGTTTGGCCTCCGTGACGCACCTCGGTACGATGGCGGAGCCAGCGATTGGGGTATGGATGGCTTTCTACATTGCCGCGTTCATTCCGGAGCCGCCTCCTTTCCGGCTCCTGCGGCCGCCACGTCCTGTCGTGCCTGCGGTCTGATTCCGCGCCAGGGGACGGTGGACAACCGTGACGGCTTTCTCCGCCCGCAGGCGCAGCGGCAATTTCGGATCGGCTCTCGGACGAGCGCGGCGACCAATCCTGTTGTCTCGCCGCCTGTCCGGGAAGCCCAGCAATTCAATTAATTTTAACGCGCACCATTGCGAAAAGGAACATGTTATGACAACGATCACAAGAAAGCATTTTTTGACGGGTACGCTCTGCCTGCTGGCAATTGCGGGGCTGCTGTCGGTAACCAGCCCTGCCAGCGCGGCGATTCTGTCGCCCGGCACGAGCCAGACGAATCCCGACGCGGGCGTCGGCACGTTCTATTCGACGACGTTGCCTGCCTTGGGGGCCTTGTTGGCCCAGCAAGTCACGCCGTTCAATCAGACCAGTGGGAACCTGACGGGCAGCGTAACCAGCAGCGTCTACGCGAATGCCGGCGGCGGTCTCACCTTCACGTACCAGTTCACTAGCACAGGAAGCAACGAGCTGGTCCGAGCGACCATCGCCGACGGTCCGTTCGCGGGCATCACGATCCAAGATGCCGGCTCGGATGGCAGCGGCTCATCGACCCCCGCAGGCGTCCCCAACTGGATTGATGGCGATCCCTTCTTCATCGAAGCGACGGTAGGAGGCGGGGTGGCCTTCCAGTGGCGAGTCTTCAGCACCGGCACGCAGCTGAATAACGGCGACGTCTCGGCGGTGGTTTTTCTGGAGACAGATGCCCAAAACTGGCAGCTTGTCACAATGGGCCTGAGCGATTCCGGGGCGACGGCGGATGCCCAGGTCTTGGCACCGTCTGAAGCGGCGCCTCCGCCTGCTCCGATTCCCGAACCGGCATCCTTGTTGCTGTGGGGCGGCTTGGCTTCGATCGGGCTGGCCCTGCGCAGGCGTGCTCGCCGCCGGACTGCTTAACGCTCCGTGATTCCGCGAGCATTCGGATAGAGGGACCGCTGCCCGGTTGGCAGCGGCCCCTTTTTTGTTGCCTCGTGCCGCGCGGCGGCCTCGCATGGAGCCCCCCGCTTCACGCCTGGCAAACGTCGCCAACGCGCCTAATGCGTCGTCCAGGCTAACATCCGGGTAGCCAAACTCGCGAGAGCTTGGAAACCGTAGCCGAACTCGCGAGAATTCGGAGGCTGCGCAGGTCGCTGGCCCCCGCGCAACACCTCGAATTCTCACGAATTCGCTACGCGCAGGGACACGTGGCGGTCATCAGGAACGGACGCAAGCCATCCATGTTCAAATGGAAGCAAGACAACAGCTGGGTCAGGGTCATGGTCAGAAGTCTGACTGAAGCTGAGCACGAAGAGGAACTACGGGCCCAACGGGAAAACGAGCGACTCAGATACGCGCGTATCAAAGGCATCAACCAACCGTGGGCGGTTGGAGGACTCGTACAATCGGGAAAGAAAGTTGGAATCTTCGATCCCCGTCGTCCCGACCACAACCAACATCTAGGAAGCATTCGCCTTCTGCGGCCTTTACTTGCTCGCAATTCGCCATCTGGCGCCAATATGGGAGGGGCTTTTTCAAGGCATTCCGCCGACCAAAACGACTTCCTTTAACGGTCTCCACAAAGGATATGCATCCGTCGCCCGGATGCCTTGGCTCCTGGAGAAGGAAGGCTGCTCCAACTTGGGATTCAGCGTCTTCATCGCTGAGCAGGAAAAGATACGCGCACGGCATCAGGGAGGAAAGTGATGTTCCGTTATATTTGACCAAGCTACGAAACGGAGTCTACGACTATCGGAAGGAACTGCGGTCATGATATTGACTCCTGAGTTGCCAGAGCACTATCGGCTGGCTGCAGAGGTTTGGCTCGTCCGGCATGGAGAGAGCGAGGTGAACGTCCGAAGCGATCCGGTATACAGTGGAGCTAACACGTGGAGCGAATTGACGTCACGGGCCCGCTGCATGCTTCAATGGGGCCGCGACCATTCGGCCGCGGAAAGACAGTTGCGGCAGCGGGTTGATTCGCGGACGAACCAAGCTTCAATGGGGCCGCGACCATTCGGCCGCGGAAAGTGCAGCGGGCTCCGCAGCCTCAGCAACAGCCGTTGCCCGCTTCAATGGGGCCGCGACCATTCGGCCGCGGAAAGGGCGATCTAGCCCTCGTCGCCTGGTGGGCCGAGACGGCTTCAATGGGGCCGCGACCATTCGGCCGCGGAAAGCGTGCGTCTCGTGCGCGGGTTCATCCGCATCGACGGGGCTTCAATGGGGCCGCGACCATTCGGCCGCGGAAAGGGCCTTGGCCTCCGCCATCTTGGCCAGCTGGCGGAGGGTGGCTTCAATGGGGCCGCGACCATTCGGCCGCGGAAAGACTGCGCCCGCTGTACAGGGAGTTGCGAGAGCCGAGGCTTCAATGGGGCCGCGACCATTCGGCCGCGGAAAGCCCGCACATCGCGAACCGTTTCAAAGTCCCCAGCTTGGCTTCAATGGGGCCGCGACCATTCGGCCGCGGAAAGAGCGACATTCCCGATATTGTCGCAACCACCAGACGCGCTTCAATGGGGCCGCGACCATTCGGCCGCGGAAAGTCGGCCGACGCGGCCGACCTGCGACCCGTAATCCAGGCTTCAATGGGGCCGCGACCATTCGGCCGCGGAAAGGCTGTCGTTCCCTTCCGGTGTGCCCCGAGGGACGGGGCTTCAATGGGGCCGCGACCATTCGGCCGCGGAAAGACCTCGGGCCGATCTATCACGACTTCGCCGGTATGCGCAGCTTCAATGGGGCCGCGACCATTCGGCCGCGGAAAGCAAGCCCTTCCTCTAAAATGCTGACTAATCTCGGAGAGCTTCAATGGGGCCGCGACCATTCGGCCGCGGAAAGACGGGCAGAGCTGTCAGTGACACCCACGTTCATTAGCTTCAATGGGGCCGCGACCATTCGGCCGCGGAAAGTTGAGCCTTGCAAAGTTCGGCGTACTTCACAGAGATTTGCTTCAATGGGGCCGCGACCATTCGGCCGCGGAAAGGACAGGATGACGGCAACTGTGTATGTGGAAGACGACGCTTCAATGGGGCCGCGACCATTCGGCCGCGGAAAGGTGGACATCCTAAACAAAGAGGAAGTCTCTCGGATCGCTTCAATGGGGCCGCGACCATTCGGCCGCGGAAAGCAGAGCTACAGGTGACCCAACTCCAAGTCGAGGTAGCTTCAATGGGGCCGCGACCATTCGGCCGCGGAAAGAACAAGCGAAGTCGCCCTACGAGGCGATTTTGATGGCTTCAATGGGGCCGCGACCATTCGGCCGCGGAAAGCGCGTCCGCAACGACAGGTAAATCTTCCGGCCGCCCGCTTCAATGGGGCCGCGACCATTCGGCCGCGGAAAGGCGGATCCGCGGCCGCCGATCCCTACGATCCGTGGTTGCTTCAATGGGGCCGCGACCATTCGGCCGCGGAAAGTTTCCGTTCACTTCCACGGTCTTCTTTTGGCCGCGATCGCTTCAATGGGGCCGCGACCATTCGGCCGCGGAAAGCGCCGGCCGTTGCTGGGTTGTTGATCGTCGTTGAATGCTTCAATGGGGCCGCGACCATTCGGCCGCGGAAAGATTCCCGCGCGGCGCTTTGAAATACTTCTGGAACTGGCTTCAATGGGGCCGCGACCATTCGGCCGCGGAAAGACAAAGCTTCCGTCGTATTCATACCAGACAATCGACGCTTCAATGGGGCCGCGACCATTCGGCCGCGGAAAGGGGGTTCAGCTGGTACGGCGTCTGGCGGGCCGCCGTGCTTCAATGGGGCCGCGACCATTCGGCCGCGGAAAGTCACGCTGCGGACCGGGTAGACGCCGCTGGAATCGGGCTTCAATGGGGCCGCGACCATTCGGCCGCGGAAAGCCGGAAACAGCTTGCCGGCCTCATCGGCCATCATCTGGACGCTTCAATGGGGCCGCGACCATTCGGCCGCGGAAAGGGCGTCCAGGTCATGCCAGCATATTCTAGCGATTTAATGCTTCAATGGGGCCGCGACCATTCGGCCGCGGAAAGCACGTCCGCAAGCTGAACGTCGCTCGTAGACACCTGCTTCAATGGGGCCGCGACCATTCGGCCGCGGAAAGCCGCCCCGAAGTTCCGCATTGACGCAGATGCCGTGGCTTCAATGGGGCCGCGACCATTCGGCCGCGGAAAGGAACCTGTATTTGTCCGTCGCCGATGATTTCCCCGTCGCTTCAATGGGGCCGCGACCATTCGGCCGCGGAAAGCTCAAATATCGGCTTGACGCTGACGAAATAAGATTAGCTTCAATGGGGCCGCGACCATTCGGCCGCGGAAAGACGCGAAAACGCGACGCGGCGAATAAGGACGCAAGGCTTCAATGGGGCCGCGACCATTCGGCCGCGGAAAGCAACGGTGCGCCAGACGGGGCACCAGTCTGATCAAGGCTTCAATGGGGCCGCGACCATTCGGCCGCGGAAAGCAGCGCGCCGTCGGGGATCTCGTGTTCGCACCGCTTGCTTCAATGGGGCCGCGACCATTCGGCCGCGGAAAGCCTTCCTTGCACCGGATGTCAAGCACCGGCTTGCGTAGCTTCAATGGGGCCGCGACCATTCGGCCGCGGAAAGTATGCCGGCATCTTTTTTTCAGCCAAGAAAACGAAAGCTTCAATGGGGCCGCGACCATTCGGCCGCGGAAAGGCCCGCCGTTTCCTCGCCGGTGAAGCTGCCAAAAAGCGGCTTCAATGGGGCCGCGACCATTCGGCCGCGGAAAGAAACTCCCCCATATGGGGACAGCGGCGAAAAGACCCGCGGGTCCAGCGCTCCGGGGACCCGCGGTGAAGGAGACAGGGAAGGACACGTCCACGTGTGTGGGCCAGGGAAAGTAGACTGCTCCTCCCCCACACGGGTGCAGGCGACGGCGGCGCTGCCAGTGCGGGCCTTTTCTCCGGCGGTCCCACCCATAGCGATATCTACTATAGTTTGTCCAAGCTTCAATGGGGCCGCGACCATTCGGCCGCGGAAAGTTCGAGAACCGGGCTTTCCGTCCGCCACGCTTCCAGGCTTCAATGGGGCCGCGACCATTCGGCCGCGGAAAGTGGAACTGCAGCCGGACGGGACGAAAAAGAAACTGGGGCGCTTCAATGGGGCCGCGACCATTCGGCCGCGGAAAGTTTCTAGTCTTAGTTTTCAGGGAGCAAGCGAATGACGCTTCAATGGGGCCGCGACCATTCGGCCGCGGAAAGTGAGCGTCAACGTGGGGCCGCGGACTGTCGATCTGGCTTCAATGGGGCCGCGACCATTCGGCCGCGGAAAGAAGAACGGCGATGGAGTCGCTGCAATACGTCGTCCATGCTTCAATGGGGCCGCGACCATTCGGCCGCGGAAAGATTGACAGCGTACGGACAGAGCCGAGGAGGGACCGATGCTTCAATGGGGCCGCGACCATTCGGCCGCGGAAAGTCCGCCAGCCGCTGGGCGGCTTGCGACCGATCCGTGAGCTTCAATGGGGCCGCGACCATTCGGCCGCGGAAAGCCGGCCGAATGCGTCCACAGCCATTTGGGCATACGGCTTCAATGGGGCCGCGACCATTCGGCCGCGGAAAGCACCTGTTATTCGCCGGGGGCCGGAATGTATTGACAGCTTCAATGGGGCCGCGACCATTCGGCCGCGGAAAGCCGCCATCGCTTGCAACACCACCCAAACGCCGGAGGCTTCAATGGGGCCGCGACCATTCGGCCGCGGAAAGAACGCGTGGTAGACGAACGCACCGCCCTTGTTCAGGCTTCAATGGGGCCGCGACCATTCGGCCGCGGAAAGGTTGTTCGCCAGGCCGATACGGGAGACGCTGTTCAGGCTTCAATGGGGCCGCGACCATTCGGCCGCGGAAAGCGGGCGTTTGGCCAAATGCGTTGGTGTTGAACGAAACCGCTTCAATGGGGCCGCGACCATTCGGCCGCGGAAAGGAAAGGTACTTGAGCGACCCGTTCGCAAAGTCGAGGCTTCAATGGGGCCGCGACCATTCGGCCGCGGAAAGCCCGCCCGGGATCGACCCCGTCGTCCTGAAACGGGTCGCTTCAATGGGGCCGCGACCATTCGGCCGCGGAAAGATCAGGACAGTCAGGTTTGCCCGAGGAAGACGGCCGGGCTTCAATGGGGCCGCGACCATTCGGCCGCGGAAAGGTTTCGTCCAGGAGCAGAATCCTCCGAAACTGAAGGGCTTCAATGGGGCCGCGACCATTCGGCCGCGGAAAGGCTATTTTCCGGAGCGGCAGACATGGCGGCCGATCCCGCTTCAATGGGGCCGCGACCATTCGGCCGCGGAAAGACGACGTCCTGGGGCCGCCGATGCGGCATCTGAACCCGCTTCAATGGGGCCGCGACCATTCGGCCGCGGAAAGGGCTCCGTTGGGTTCGGCACGATCCCCGCTTGGCTGGCTTCAATGGGGCCGCGACCATTCGGCCGCGGAAAGAACGAGGGTGGTCCCAATCGCGGACCGGTGCAGACTGTGCTTCAATGGGGCCGCGACCATTCGGCCGCGGAAAGGACAAGCCGCGAAAGAGCAAGCACAAGCCTCAGAAGGCTTCAATGGGGCCGCGACCATTCGGCCGCGGAAAGATCGTTTCCGGCGTGCAGCCGCGATGTCCTTTGCAGCTTCAATGGGGCCGCGACCATTCGGCCGCGGAAAGCGAGCGTCGCGTATCACTGCTACAACAACTTCGGGGTGCTTCAATGGGGCCGCGACCATTCGGCCGCGGAAAGACGCCGGCTGGAAAGAGAAAGACGGCGGGCTGGTTCATGCTTCAATGGGGCCGCGACCATTCGGCCGCGGAAAGCCAATCGGCAGGTCAGCGACATCGTGTTTCAGTCGGCTTCAATGGGGCCGCGACCATTCGGCCGCGGAAAGACGAGTGCCCTGAGTTTCCGTGGCGGTGGCGTGAGACCGCTTCAATGGGGCCGCGACCATTCGGCCGCGGAAAGCTGGCAAGTATCTATTCCGGTTACTGCCCGGCTGGTATAGCTTCAATGGGGCCGCGACCATTCGGCCGCGGAAAGTTCGGCACTTATTCTCTCATGGCAGTATCGGCCGGTGGCTTCAATGGGGCCGCGACCATTCGGCCGCGGAAAGAGTTAACTGCGTGAAAGGTACGCACAGAAAGGGAAAGCTTCAATGGGGCCGCGACCATTCGGCCGCGGAAAGAAGCATTTGAGTGGGAAGCTCGACTAGCACTCCGCACCGCTTCAATGGGGCCGCGACCATTCGGCCGCGGAAAGTACACTAGACGTTGAAAACATGCTTACCGCAGGGAAGCTTCAATGGGGCCGCGACCATTCGGCCGCGGAAAGTTCGGTTCGGACTGTTCTCCACCTGCGCCGCCCGAGCTTCAATGGGGCCGCGACCATTCGGCCGCGGAAAGCGGGCCAAAATCGCCGCCTTGACCGATGAACAGATCGCTTCAATGGGGCCGCGACCATTCGGCCGCGGAAAGGTGGAGATTGCAGCGGGAGAAATCCGGCCGGACGTGCTTCAATGGGGCCGCGACCATTCGGCCGCGGAAAGGCGACGAAACGCGAGGCCGAACTTGCGCAGGCATTGGCCGCTTCAATGGGGCCGCGACCATTCGGCCGCGGAAAGCAGAACCTGGAGGCCGCGTTCAAGCCCGAAATCTTGGCTTCAATGGGGCCGCGACCATTCGGCCGCGGAAAGGCAGCGGTACGCGAACCAAGGCAACAAGCACTACCAGGCTTCAATGGGGCCGCGACCATTCGGCCGCGGAAAGAGTGGTATCTGGGTCATGCTGCTCCCAGTCGGAATGGCTTCAATGGGGCCGCGACCATTCGGCCGCGGAAAGCCCAGAAACCGCGCAGCCGTACCTTCCGTTATTCGGCTTCAATGGGGCCGCGACCATTCGGCCGCGGAAAGGTAGAGATGAAAACGCTAAGTAAGGAAGCAGAGAAGCTTCAATGGGGCCGCGACCATTCGGCCGCGGAAAGACCATCCTCGTAAGTCTCTACGCACCAAGGGCTCCGGGAGCTGTTTGCGAGCGGTCCTCCGCAACGGCATGAAAAAACCGCTGGGAGGCGAGGGCTCGTGTCCAAACATGCCGTGCGCCATGGACTTAACCTCTTGCGAGCGGCGCCCGGGATTTTGCTGTCACATGACCGCTCGCGGGAACCGTTGACGAAAAAAATGGGACAGCGTGGAAGCAATCACGCTGCACAGTCGGTAGCGTATCCCAACACGTGCGGTCCTGCAAGACGCCAAGCTGCAAACACGACAAGCTGCAACCAGGTCGGTTCGTCGACCGCTGGAGGAAAGCTCGAGAACCAAATTTTCAAAGATCTGGGGCGGCGAGTCTCGCCGGAAGGCAATCTACTGGGCCCGCAGGTCCGTTCCCGTCAGCACGCCGTATTCTGCATCACCCGCCGAGTCGCGTCCACCAGCCTGCTACATCGCACTCTGCAGTGCCTGCCGGATCTCGGCTGCGGGATAGCCCGCAATGCGACGAATCGCCCCGGCACGGTCGCGGACGACGAAAATATCGCCATCCCAGGAGAAATCGGCCTGCCATTCGATCGCGAATTGCGTGGATGTTTCGGCAATCTGGTACGGTTGCTCCTCGCCGTCGCGAACCAACGGCAAGGCCAATTGGTCTTCGGCGTCCAAGAGCCAGGCATCGCCGCTCGCCGTGGAGAAGAAAACGAGGCTCCTCAAGCTGACGACCCGGCTGTCCCCCTCGCGGGCACGGGCAATGATGTATTGTACTTCCTTCTGGACGGAGAATTCCTCCCGCCGCACCAGATGCCGATGCTGTTCCACTTTGGCGGACGCAAGCTGCGCCCGCCCTTTTCCTCGCTCGCGACCCCGCTCCTGGGTAGCCTCACGCCAGTTTCGCTTATCACGCGCCATGATTAAAAGACCCTTCCACAGGATCGCGTTGCCAGACTCCGCCTTTTTTCGTTTCCTCGTTTTCCATGTTCCGAGGCTCTGTCTGGGAACCCACCGTCTGTCCGGCTCCGCCGGTTCTCCTGTTTGTTGTGTCCATCGTTCGTCGAATCGTTCGTCATCCACCGCCTGGTCGTCCAGTCGCGTCCCCCGCGACTGTATGCGGATCGCGGCGGAGCCGCCTGTGCAGTGCGTTCCCAGGCGGAGCCTGGGGACGAGACATCAGGACTGGCCAAAGCGGTTTCATACGGCCTGTACTTCCTTCGAAGACATCGGGATCTTTGAGCGATTGCTGGTCGTGGTCCGATTGCGGCGCAGACAGCACCTCCACCCGCTGCACGCGAGAACGATGGCAGAGCTGGAGTAGCGGACCGCGATACTCCCGGATGACGTGATCATGCTACTCATGCTCCAAGCCAGCGGCTGGCACGAATCGTCCCATTCCGAAGTGATTTGCGTAGCCGAGACTGAGCGGACCCGAAATCGGGTGCGAGAAGGTTAGCCGAAACATGCCCCCCGCGCGATTCGCTTCTCGGCCCCCGTCCTTCGAACGGCAGCGGCGGAACTCGCACGGCTGAGGCTGGCCGGCCCGAATGACGTCGGCGGCGGAGAGTTCTTCGATGTCGCGCAATTCGACGCCGCGCAGGTCGGGGACTTGCTCGGCCAATCGCCGCCACTCGCGCCGCAGGCCCTTTCGCAAGTACCGGCTTCGGCCGCGGATGCCGATTTCCCCGTGACCGAGGAATGGCGTCAGCGACTGCCAGACCGTCGACGGCCCCACCAATGTCTGCTCCAAGTCCGCTGTGCGCCGGAGGCCGGTCAATTGAATTCGTAGCTCGTCGAGTTCGCCGACCTTCAGCTTTCTCATCGCCGCTAAGGCCGCGACTTCTCCCAGACCGAAGCCGTCGCGAGCGAAGAGCGTCACGCCACCGATCCGCCTCGGATCGGATTCCGCCGCCGTCGGCCAGTAATGCGTATGTCCCGGTCCAGCCAAGCGGTTACCGCCCGCGTCCTTCCCGGACAAGACGACCGATGCGAAACGATCGGGCACATCCTCGCGGCGAAATGCTTCGGCTTCGTCGGGATGCCGTTCGCACCAGCGGCGGAAACACCCCATCGCCACTCGGCGAACCGCTTCCGCCAGGGGCAAGGTGTCCGTCACCCGCGGCAGCACGGGGCCATCCAGCACGAAGCGGGCGATGGTTGGTTGGGAGCGGGCAAGCGGGCGACGTTGGAAAGCCACAATTATGTTCTCTTCGGGACGGCTATAGTTGACCCACCGCGCCCCCGGCACGGTTGGCCATCGCTCCGCGTGAATCGTCTCGGTGTCGAGACACAAGTGCCAGCGCGGGCAATCGAACAGGTACTGGGCAGGTTTGACCTTGCCCTTGGCGAGCTTCGCCGGATCGATCGTGGGATAGTGATCGCTATCGAAGCAGGTCGCCGGGTCGGGACAGAAGACCGGCAGCGGATTGGGATGAGCTTCATCAGTCGGGCCACAGTTCCAGGTGACGGAAGACATTCCGCCGGCCGGAATGACACTTGCCGCCACCCACGCTTCGGCACGGCCGAGCACGCTGATGTTTGACAACAGCCGGCACAGAACTCGTTCGCCGTCCGCGTCCAAATTCGCATCGGGCCAGCCAACGAACACCGGATCGTCGCGCCCGACGCTTACGAACGTGTCGAAGACCAGCGTGCGGTCTTGCGGTCCCTTTTTCTCCCACGGCATGTAGTGGCGCGTGTGCGCGACGCGGTGTGCCGGCAGCCTGAACAACGGCGGCTCGACCAGCGGTGTCAGCAGTCGCTGCACATCGTTGTCAGGCAAATCGGGGCACGTTCGTTTCCAGACGGCGATCAGCGCCCGCAGCAGCCGCCACGGCGAAGGCGGCCATTCGGGCACGCCTTCATTGACATGCCGGCCCCAGGGCGTCGCATGGTAGCGCCCGCCGGGGAAGGTCAAACGGAGCGTGATGGACATGGATCACTCCTTCCCCTTCGGATTGTTCCACGTCAGTTCCGTGACCGCTGGACTGGCGAACTGCGACGTGCATTTGCCGACAAGGTCGCGAACCGTCGCCGACAACTCGGTGGCCATTGGCAACGCGAACGAGTCCGGCCGCTTCACGACGATCGATGTTTCGCCGTCGAGAAGTTCGAGTTCGCACGCCGAGCGGAGCCGCATCGTCGAATCGAGGAACGCACGGACTTTCCACAACGACAACGCCACGAGCAGTTGCGTCGCGTTGTCGCCCAGTCCGTAGCCACGGATTTGAGCCAAGTCAAGCGAGAAGTACGCTGTGATGGTCTTGGCGGTGAACTCGGTGCGGTGGAAGGGCACATTGCCGTAGCCACCCTTCGCATCGACACCAGCGACTTTCGGCTTGGGAAGGACGCGGTCGAACTTGACGCCCCCGCTATCGGCTCGCCCAACCCCACTGCCCTCAATGAACGCCGATAACGCTCGCGGATGACGCAATCGCCCGGCGATTTTCTCGAGAAACACACCGTGAACCAGCGAGTTCGGGTCGTACTTGAAACACACGGCCGCGAGCTTGCGTAGATTGACGACGCCCGCGACCTCGTCGGGTTCCTTCTCATTGCCCGTATCGCCTGTGTCCCCTTCGGCCTCCTTCTTTTTGCCTTTCTTGCCTGCGGCGGCAACGGGCACCATGCCAAGTTCCGGCCTCAGCGTTTCCGCAAACGGCCGCTCGTTTGTCGTCAGGCCGCTCATGATGTACGGCGAGTTCAGCCGGTGGAATTCCAGCAGACTGCAGGTCGTGTCGGTGCCGTTGCCGAGTCCGGCGAGCTTCACTTTCACGAATGGCAAGCCCTGCAGATCGGCCGCAAGATCGTCAGCCGCGTCGTCCCAGCAAACCGCTTCGAGCCGGTTCGCCATCGACTGGGCGGATTCCACGAGCAGAGTCGGCGTGCCGTCAGCCGCGTCGTAGACTGCCGGGCCAAGGTCGGGAAAACCTGTGGGCTGAATGCGCGTGCCGGCCACGGGTTTCAGATGGGCTTCGATCAGCACGCGGGGCGACGAGTTCAGTTTCGCGAAGTCGATGGGCATGAATCACTCCTCATTTTCTGGTGGATAAAGAACAAGGTTGGCGATCCGTTCGAGATCGCGATTCGCCAACGGAAACAGCATCGCGGCCAGCAGACGTTCAGGAGCGATGGACGGCACGAAGCCGTTGACAGGCTTGCCCGCTTGTTGCCGGTTGCGGTGGCCGATGATCGGCCAGCCGCCCGATTTGAGCCGGGAGGCCGCCCGGTCTAACCCCGCTTGGACTGGGTTCGGGCGCCCGCTCGTCAACAAGGCGAATACGTCCGGGTCGGGCTGCGTCGAGTCGCCGGTTTCGCCGACGGTCCATTGCATACCGCTGGCGACCACAGGCAGCGGTTCAACCAGCAGCCGCATGACGCCGAACTCGAAGGGGACCGCGACATCGCCGGACCACGTCGTCTGCGGCAGCTTGAACTCGACCTCGGACCAATTCAGCGCCGGCAAGGCCCAAAGCAGCGAGGCCAGCTTTTCGTCGTTCGTTTCCGAACGTAGAAACGCGACGACATCGGCCAGCCGAGCCGGGCGCGGGGACGCCAACGGAACGCGATTCTGTCCCGCTCGAAACGCTTCCATTTGTCGGCGACGAAACACGGCCGCGAGATTGCTCTCCAGCGAGCGATTCGACCAAACGGCCGACGTGCTGCCCGGCGACCAAGTGACGAAGTTGGTGACTTCGACTTCCTCCAGGAACGTACGGAACGGCCCGATCCCGTCGCGCTGCCCGCGAATCCCAGCGACGGCAGCGGCCAAGCGGAACTCGGGGCTGCCGTCGTCGGCCTGCTCCAGCCACTGCGAAGAAAGCCCTTGCAACGGTCGCAGGTACTTATCGGCCGCGAACCGCAAGCCGCGCGACAACGTCCGCTCGGCGTTCCCAAGTGCGATCAGAACGTTTTGTAAGTAACTATCGTCGTTGCCGTGTTCGCTGCGATTGGCCAAGGCGAACATCGATCGATCGATCTGCCGCAGCGCGGATTGGTAGCGGGCGGGCGTCTTGTCCTTGTCAGAGCAGGCGCGACGCCAGCGTTCCAGCCATTCCGTGATGGGCGGGTCGTTGAGCAGCCGAGCCTTGGGTCGCAACTCGACCGTCAGCCGTCCCAACGGAGTGGCGAGAAAGGCCAAGCCGTTTCGCTTCAAAAATCCGTAGCGTGCGAACGATTTCACGCCGCGGTTCACGCCAAGCAGATTCACGGCCAGGGCGAACTCGACGGAATTCCGGGCCTGCCGCCGGTCGATCTGAGCACGCCCTTCGGCAAACAAGTGCCGGACTTCCGCCAAAGTGCAAAACTCGTCCCACAGCGGCAGCCACAGCTCGGCACGCGACCCATCGGTCGTCTCTTCGCTGGCGGTCGCCGAGCCGTAACCGACCGCGACCGACTCGACGCTGAACGGGAACACGGCCCGCAGGCTGGAGGCTACTCCCAAGCGCCGGGCCGCCGAACCGGCGAACAGCAACGCGCCCTCGATCATCAGCATGAAATCCCAGGCGTTCACTCGCGAGTTCGCCTCGAAGCCTCCCTGGGTGCCGTTCGCGCCCCCGATGCCGCCCGGATTAAACTGCCCGATGGCGGTTCGGCCGAGGTTGACCAGGGTGTCGGCGAAGAGAGCGGCACTGAGTAACGAGCGAGATTGCGACGTCGATTCCGCATCCGCACGGAGCGGCGCGACCTCAGCCAGTCGCTGCATGAAGTTGTTCGTGAAATCGAGCCGTCCATCATTGCCGCCGGTCCCGAGCAGCGGGAAGAAGGTGACGCGAGCCTCGCCGAGCACGAAACAGACGTCGAGCCACGGCACAACTTCGTCCGCCAGTTCGGACCGGCAGCGGACCAGCAACGCTTCCTTGTCGTCGTCCTTGGGTTTGCTTGCGGGAACGAATTGGCGAATGCGACCGATCGTGTCGCGGTAAAGTTGAAGGCGTTCTACATCGGAACCGGCGATGGCTTCCAACGGCTCGCTGCCGCCGCCGTAGAACCCGCTCCCGCCGTTCCACGGCGCGACGATCGGCGTTGGCCTGTACCGTGCGACAAAAAACTCGATTAGCTCGTCGCGATCCAACTTGCTCTGCAACTGTGCAACACCGCCGCGCCAGGACAACACCGCCGCCGGGTCCGCCTGTTCCGCGACAAGGCGAAACACGCCCAAGGCTTTCAGATAGCTCATCAGCGGTTCCGGCGTACAGCCGGACAGCTTTACTGCGTGCGTCGTCATTTGGTTAGCTCCTGACTGAAAACAGAAACGCTTCGCATCTCCAATTCAGCTTCGATCTGTTTGATGCTCTGCGGACTCCCTGCCAAGCGGAGTCATATCAAGCACCTGTCCCTCGCGAAACTCCGGTCGATGCGACGCCACAACAACGGCTCCCAACCGTGGATCGAACACCGCAATCGCGCCCGCCGCCGATCCGTGCAACTTGTGAAACGCCATGCCGTATCTCCAAATCGGCGCCCGCCCCTCGATCACCACCAACGCCCCGCGCGGAATCTCCGGCAACGCCGGCAACGGCTCCTCGGGGCGAATCGGCTGGTCGACGCCGATGGAATAGCAGATGATTTCAGGCATGGTAGATCCGCGCGTCGGGAATTAGCTTATCGAGCCTTGGGGCTTTGTGTTACTCGCTCTTGATGAATTTAAACACTTGGCCCATCGAAGTTGATTGTGTGAATAAAACAGGGAGGTTCATTCCTTGACACCGCATGGATTCCGGGACGTCATCTGCGTTTTCGATCCATCCACTCTTCCAATTGCCATCCGCCAATTCGACGTGAACTTCGATTTTTCGCTTCTTCAGTCTGTCCACAGTTGCCTGATATCGAGGACCTTTTTCCAGCTTCGTTGGCTTGGATTGCGTGGTGTCAGAGGCTGGCGGCGGCGCATTTGGCGCGGAAGTGGGCGTGGGGCCTGGCCAGTCTGGTTCGGGCAGCTTCGAAATGCGGTGAGGGGAGGGCAACACCGGACGAGCGCGAAAGTCGTCGAGCGATAGGTATTCCGTTTCGATTCGAGAAGGTTTGCCTTCCCAACGGAGAATGGTGAAGAGCGCATCGAGCCGGGCGAGGTGGCAAAGCGCGGAAGTGGCGTTGGTGGAAAGCGTGGCTTCGCCAGTGGCTTGGCCGTGCTGAATCATTGCGGCGGTGAAGGCGGCGGTGAATCGGGTCGGATCGGCTGCGGCGGTGGCCGCGTTGTTGTTCCAATGGTCATAGCGGGCCGCGCGGTCGATCAGGTTGAGCCGGGTGTGAATGCGAATGCTGCCAAGGCCAAGCGGCTTGCCCATGCCGATCTTGTGAGCGCAACCGTCCGGCAGGTTCAGCGCGGCGAGCAGAGCGCCTAGCTCGATCTCGGTCAGATTCTCGAAGCGGACGCGGCCGGTGAACGTGGTTGGCGTGCCATTAGAACTGCTCGTAGCGACGGCTTGAATACGAGTCTGTTGCGATTCAGAAACGTTGGCGTTCGTGTTCTCAACCTGCTCCATTCCGCGACCGTTCTCCCAGCGGTGCCAGTAGAGTTTGTGGCCGCGAATCGCGGTTTTGTCGTTAGCGATGTACGTCGTGCGTTCGCTGGATGCTTTGCCGCCGTCTTGAGTCAGGTATTGCTGGTACGCGGTGACTTTGGGCGAGGCGAGGATTTGTGGGACGATCTCCGGCGCGAGCCATTCTCCGTCTTCCGTCACGGTGCAGTCTTCGCAGAAAACTCGGCCTTTGATCGAGGCGCGTGCCACGCGGCCGAACATCACTTCGGCAACGTCGAGTCCGGCAGTCCCCGGTTCGGCTTCTGACTCGCCAAGTTTCCCGACCGAGCGCATGTGAGCCGGCACAAGTTCCGCCGGAGTCCGGTCGTAGGGAAAGCGAAACATCTGGGCGCGGCCGAAGAAGAGCAGCCGGCCGTTGTCATCGCACACGTAGAAAACCGGTTCGCCGTCGCGAATCTGACCTGCCCGGCGCCTGGAATGGCGTTCCGGGCGATCGACGGGAAACGCATCCTGCTGCCAGCCGGTGATTTGGTCGTCGTCGTGAAAACGTTCCACAAGATCGGCCGGGACATCGATGAGCCGAGACTCGTCCCGGCCAACGAATACGAACTCTGCCTTCTTGTTCGGCGCACTTCCGGTGAGAACTGCCATGCCGGACTCCCATGCGTCACTTTTTGGGTTGGCGAACTCGATGGCCGTCGCGTGTATGCCGTGGCCTCTCTGAAACCAGCACTCGGTCTGCTGCCAACGCCAATCGGGACGATACGTCGGGTGTTGCCGATAGTCGAATTGCTGCGGAAAGATCGTGTGCGGAACCCGCAACACTTCCACCGCCGGAACGATGATCCAATCATCGCCACGACGTTCAGCGAAGCCGCCTTGTGGCTTACGATCGTTTCGGACCATGAGGCGACGGTACTCCTCGCCGACTCTACCCGGTGAGACGGTTCGGAAGAACGGCCGCTTGTTACTGACCGGTTGGATTTTCGAGTAGCTGAGGATTTCAACCAGGTTGCGAATCATGCCGCGTAGAGTGGAGCCGGGGATGGTCGGGCGATCCTGGTGATCGAGGTACGGTTTGGGACGCAGGCGGGATTCACGGAGATTCCACTCGCCGTTTTCCTGACGGACGGCGCCGCGAATGAAGATCGGCGTGAGGGTTTCGATCCTCAGGTCAAGCCAGCCGCTGTGCGTGCCGGGGATGAACTCGTCGTGGCGATCCCACGGCTTTACTCGCTCCATGACCGTCTGGCCGTCGCGTTGCCGCTCAATCTCGATGCCGTCGTCCACGGTGTAGATCTCTTTCGTCACCGTAACAAAAAAAAAAAAAGCGCGGGCGACGGGCTTTCCCGGCGGATCGTTGGGCGGATTGACGTGGTGCGGAATTTCTTGGCGAGTGGCCATCAACTTGTTCCTTTCGATGCGGCGTTGAAAACGTCGACCAGGCGGGACGCGGCGACTCGAACCGCGCCGGTTTCCTCGTCAGTCTCGAAGTAATGGCGGACCGCGAATCGCAGCGGCATTTTCGGTTGCTCCCGCGTGCCGAAGTCCCCGGCCGGGCCGTCGAGCGGCACGGCTTGCTCGCGGCCCGTCCCGTCGCCGACACGAGTGAAACCGCCGCTGGAGCCGAGTTGCTGGTTGCCGAGCAGGATTCGTTCCTCACAGGCAGGTCGACACGGATCGTCGTCGCGTGCGCGGCCTTCGCTCGGAACATCGACCAGCCACCGGCCGCGAAAGGCCGGCTGGTCCTCGCCTTCGTCGCGCCACAGCAGCAGTTCGCCGCGACCACCGAACAACCGCAGTTCCAGCAGATTTTCGAGAGAAATCGGCGGACAAAGTTCGCCGAACACGGACGAGCCGAGTTGCCACTGGCCGTCGTCGCCGTCGCGCCGGCCCCACGTCACGCCGTCGGTGCAATGGGCCAGGAGCCAGCGAAGTTCGGCAGCCGAATGGTCGCAGGCAGGCATCGGCGCTGTGCGCCGCGCCCAGGCGATCCAGCGGAGCGCGGCGGCCGGTTCGACGCGAGTGATCGTCGCGTGAGGTTCCAAGTGGCAGGCGGTCATGGGGAGTTCCTGTTGTCAGTTGTCAGTTTTTGGTGGAGCGCCCGAATTTCGGCGTCGACAATTTCGAGGTCGGCTTCCTTTAGCGGTGTCGCGGGATCGAGTGCGATGCGTTTGCCGCCTTGCGTCCCGCCGCGGAATTCCAAGTTCGCGGTTCCCGACGCGACGCCGCGGCCGACGGACGCCGTTCCGCCGACCGCGATGTCGCCGCTCAGCAGGTCCTTGACCAGCAGGAGCAGCAGCCCGAGTTGCCCTTCGGCCGGGTTTCGCAGTTCCAACGTCACCGTGACCCGTCCGCCGAAGTCCGGCTCTTCGTCGAACAAGGCGCTCTCGAAAACGCCTTGCGTGAAGCGGTCGATACGGATACGAGTGGGACGCAGACGCTTGCCGCCGTGGACCGCACTCTCGGAGACGCGGAGCTTCGACGCCTGCGGATTGAAGTTTCGATCGCTGGTGCCGTACAACTGGGGCCCGAAGAGTTCGTCGACGAACTTGTCGGCCTTATCGGTTGTGGATGCCGAACCACCGACGAGCCTCGCAATCCGTATTGCCCGATTGCGAAGAACACCGGCCAGACTCGTTCCCGGCAGCACGGACTGGCCGCCGGACTTGACGTGGACGACATCGGGAGCGTCGGCCTGACGCGCGGGGCTGCGGACCAGTAGGCCGCCGGAGAAGGTGAGCTTGGCTGTGATCCGCACTCGCTCGCGCTGGTCGACGGACAAAGTCAGCTTGCGAGCGATAGCCGACTGGATTCCGCAGGCGGCTTGGGCCGAGTCGTGCGCCTTCATATTCTCCAGCGGGAGTTCCGCATCCGACTTCAGCCACTTCAGCCAACCGTCCGCCGTGCTGAAATCGAAACGCCTTGCTTTCCACTGGCCCGTCGCAAGGCGCCCCATGCCGCGCGAACGGCGTGCTCCCAGGGAAATGTCGCCCGACGCAAGGCCGTCCAGCGCGGCCAACATCAGCGACAACAACTGCTCTTCCGACGGTGTCTTGCCGTCGTCAATCGGTTGGGGCACGACCAATTCCAGCCGGATGGGAAACGATGTCCCGGCGGGAAGCACTTCGCCATCGAACTTCTTGCGCGATTCGGCCGTCCCGTGCGGCCCGTCAATTTTCACGTTGTCGCGGATTTCGACGTGCTGCTTATCGGGCAATTTGCCGTAGCTGTCGAAGACGATGAGCGGACTTTGGGAGCCGTTATCGTCACCGCGGCTGCTACCGAAGAGCGCCGCGACCTCGGCGACTTCCTGCGTTCCATATCCGGCCAGTCGATCGGCCAGACAGCTTCGCAGCGATCCCGCGAGCGTCGAGCCGGTCAGCAGCGGGCATCCCTTCAGCGAGTCGCGCAGGACTGGCATGTCGACCGGCCCGCCCGTTCGACCGCCCAGCCGCGTCGCGGACTCCAGTTTCAATTGACATTCGATGATCCAGCGAGCCTGAATGCCGCGCACTCCGCCGAGATCACGGAGATCAGAAACGTTTGCATTCGTTGTCATCACTCTTCTCCTTTCCGTTGGCGATTGCGTAAAGCCAACAAATCCAGCACCGCATCGATCAGCCGGACCTTGAGCCAGTTCGGCCGCTCATGCAGCAGGCCCGCCACCAAGTCCGCCGCGTCGTTTGATTCGTTGTTTACAACGAGCCGGCAGTGATCGGCGACGGCTGCGAGATTCAAGTCACGCGGCACCGGGTCGGATTCGATGACTTCCCCGAGCCAGCGAGTGAGCGATGGGTTTCGGTCGCGATTCGCCTGCGACGTGCTGCCGACGCGGCAACGGTCGAGTTTGTCCATCGCCGGTTTCTTCAAGCGTTTTTTCTCGTCGGAGTCTTTGAGCCAGACCCGAAGGTTCGCGACTGCTTGTTCGCAGCCGGCATCGGATTGATCTCGCAGCAGTTCGCGCAGCCGGCCGATGAGGCTGTTGCTCGGCGGTCGAATCGCCGGATTCGCGATGTCACTCGCGACATCCTGAACCGCTCGCTCCAGCGCGGCCAGCGCCAGTCGTTGCTGAAGCTGCTGAATCAACTTTGGCGGCGCGGAGGACAGTACCGGCGTCGTTCGGTCGGGATCGGGCTTTCTCAGCTTGCTCTGGCCGTGTTCGCTGTGTTCCAGGAACACGATGCGACCGAAGCCTTCGGTGCGGCGTTCACCGAGTCCGGCGTTTTCCAGCGACTCGATCTCCGACAACGAAATGGTGTCCGTCGCCTGTAGCACGACGGTCGATCCAGTCGCCACAGCGAGCACCTGAGGAAGTTCCAGCCGCCACTTGCGGTTGAAGCCGCCGACCGTCTCGAAGCCGGCTCGCACGCACTTCACTGCGGCGCGACCCTTGAGCTTTTCCACAATCACATCGGCCAGCGCCGCCGGATCGAACTGGCCTGTGTCCTGGTTGCGAATCAGACACGGCGAGACGAGCTGAACGCGAAACAACTGTCCCGCGTTGATGACACCTCTCCAGCAAATCCTTGGCCACTCGCGGCGGCGATTCGGATCGAAACAAAACGTGATGCGGGCATCGCCGCCGTATTCGGCTCGACGCGAACGGCCAAGCAGCACGTTGCCGCCCAGCAGCGATTCGATTCGCTTGAGGATGGCATCGCGTTCCGAGTCACTGCCCGCCCGAATTTGGATCGCGCCTTGGAACGTCTGACCGGCGTCGAGCGACTCGACCGCAAACAACGTCCCGCGCGGCTTCTCGTCCCGTTGCGACGTGTCGGTCCACGAGCAGCCCCTTTCCCGATCTCGCTGTTGGTGAACACGACCGCTGACGTCTGGCGACAGTCGATAGCCGGAGCTTCCGAGCGTCACAAACGACTCGCCCAATCCAGCGAGCGACTCTTCAGGCCAGTGTAATTCACCATCGTCCGTTTCAAGTTCGTGAGTCGGCCCCGGTCGCCCGTCGTAGACCGCGAGGTCGAACACGTCCCACGGGTCGTTTGCTGCGCCGGGTTGTTGCTTGTCTCGGCGCAAGCCCGGCGGAGCAGGCAACGTGCGGCTGTTGTCGTGGTTGGGGTAAGCGTTCAGCCAGGCGACGTTACCGCCCAGCACCAGCGACTGGAACTCCGCTCGTGCCGCCTCGTCCCGGTCGGGATTACCAATCGCTCGTGCCAGCGCGCCGCGTAGCATCGAGCCGGGGATGTAGCAGAGCGTGGCGACGGTGTTGGGGTCGTGAGTCAGACCGGTAACGACCGCCGGTGAATTCAGGGCGAGGCGGTACGGTACGTACCAGACTTGCAATTTCGACGGATTCGCTTCGGGCTTTGGTACTTCAGGGACGGCGTGGTGGATTTCGGACGCCGCGCTCTTGAACGCCGAGAACGAGCTTTCTCCCAGGGCGTACTCAGCCGTCAGCCTTGCCGTGTCGCTTCCGCCAAATCCGAATCGCACATGCCCGCGACCGCGATTTCGCGACAACCCTGCGTGTCGCGTTCCCAGCAAAGCCAGAGCCAGGCAGCGAACGTCGTCGGCCGTGGGCGTATCCAGCCAGCGAAGTTCGGCGGACAAGTCCAGCCCGCGAATCACCACTCGCATCGACCGCAACGTCGCTCGCTGCGGCGCGCCGGTCTCTCGGTCCTCGGAGGTCTGCGACCGGATGTCCGTGAAGCCGGAGAGAATGGCATCGGCCGGGACCGGCTGAGTTTTACGTTCCACGGCGGCCTTGATCCACTCCCGGTCCTCCGCCCCGATGCTCGCTCGGCCGATGCGGAGGATGCCGGTTTCATCGAGCTCCGCATGCGGCCCGAAGACTCGCCTCGCCGCCGATTGCAGATCTGGAAACTGCGGCTGCATCGTCAGCCATGTGTCGCGCAGCAAGCTGCGGATCGTCTTGCCATTGACGAATGGGATGCCCAGTTCGTCGTGATCGACTTCGACGTCCACTTGCCCGGCCGTCCCTTCGCCGCGTCCGAATGTCGTGTCGGACAGCAGTTCCATGCGGATCGTTTGCAGTTCTTGCGGAATCTTGTGACTCATGGCGTCGTCTCCTGTGTCGGTGCGGCGGCGATCGGACCAAGTGGCAGGTGCAGGTCGAGCAGTTCGAGCGCGTCGAGCAGTGGCGTGCGGTTGCGATCAAGGAATCCGCCGTCCTTGTTGATCGGAGACGGGAGACCGAGGCCGGGAGTGACGACCTGCCAACGCTGGATGGCCGCCGTGACTGCTTCGTCAGCCTTCGGCCCGCTCCGCAGCACCTCGCGGAGTTCTTTCACTTTGTTGCGCCGACCGTTCCAAACCTTCGATGCTCGCAGCCCGGCTTTTGCATCATCAAGCAATGTTTCATCGAGCCAGTGCCACGACAGCTCGCAATTCTCCGGATCGAGAGGAACAATCGCGTACGGCCGACAGGTGAGCGACTGCGTGTGGCCGTTATCGCCGACGATCGCGTACTCGCGTTCGCGCACATCGCGGACACTCAATCCCGGCTTTGGCAAACCGACGTGCCAATCGATGCACGACGCGTGTTGCCCATTCTGCTCCATCGCACGCGACTTGCGTTTGGCCGACTGACAGAGCGCCTCGGCGAGTTCGTAGCTCCGTACGAATGGCGCGTGGTGCGGGACGATGGCAACTCCCGCGCAGGCCGTGATTGGCTTCTTGTCGGCATCAAGGTGCGGCACCGACTTCGCGAGTTCTTCCATCTTGTGCAACGCCGTCGCCGCCAGATCGAGCGCGATGCGGCCATCGCACAGAAACGTCAGGTCGTCGCCGCCAAGCAGAATCGGCCGAATCGGCAGCCACCAGTCGTGCCGCCAACCGTATTGCTTCCGTTCTTTCTCGGTGACTGCTCGCAACTCGAACGATAGATCGCGCGGTTCGGCTCCGTCGTCGGCTGCGTACTCGCGCCCGCAAGTCAAAAAAGGGGAGAGTTTGCCGTCTGTCGATTTTCTCGGCTGGATCGCGTTGAAGATGCGGTTCAGTACCGCTTGAAGTGCCGTGTCCCCTAGCGTTTTCAACGCTTTTGACCACTCACGGTACTGAACTTCAACGAGGCAGTCGTCCTTCGTTTCCTTCACATGATGGTCCAGCCAGTTCCGAATGCGGCTCCCAATGCTGTTACCGTCGATATGCACCACGCCCAGCAGGCTGCGCTCACCGCGCGAACTGCCGAGGTCATCCAACTCCAGCGGAAAATCGAACCGGTCGAGGTCAGCTCGCCCAACCGGCAGCAACCGTCGCCATCGCTCCGTCGAACTCTTTGCCAAATTTCGATCTCCGGTCTGCAAAGCTTGCCGCGACAGCGGCCGCAGCCGGTTTCTCGGATCGAAGTCGATCGCGGGCAGTCCGGTGTTCGCACAACTCGCCGTGACGCTCAGTCCGAGCAGCGGCACGTTCGGCCTACGTTCCAGTTTGGCCCGCGCCAGGTCCACCTGCAGCGCTCGCAACGCCTTGGCCAACTCGCCCGGCTTAAATTCGCGATGAGCGATGACCACCTCGACTCCCTGCGCGTCATCGAACACGCGGCGCGAGTATCGAGCCGAGTATTTTTTCGCCTGATCCAAAGATTCGAACTTGAGCACAGCATTCCCGCCCGCCGCCAGGAGCGTCTGCTCGTCGGCCAGCGCCGCCAATGCTCCCTCCGACTCGCCATCACCGATCGCTCGCGCCGTCGCCCAGTCCACAAGCCACGACGCGCCGACCACATCTCGCAGGCGGTTCGACCCAAACACGAATCCCTGAATGCCCACCACATCCAACCCCGTCAATACCGGCATTTCTCGTCTCCCAACTTCGTACTTCAGGCTTGTTCTCGGTCTACGACTCCAGCCATCGCTTCAATTCCGACGTGTCCGGCGGAACTCCGATTTCCGATTGGCCGAGCCACTGCTTCACGTCTTCGTACCCAAAAACCTTCGGGCCGTTCGGCGAGTCCCACAGGCTGGCGACGTCGTCGCGAAGCTGCTCCACAAAACCTCCGTCGTCATTCCGACCATTCAGAAGACAAGCAACTGCCGACCTCGCGAGTTCACCACCGACTTGAGCTGCTCGTGTCGCAACCTCAAACAGCTTCGATTTGCAAAGTTTCAAAGTTGTATCCGTTGTGCAGGACAGGACATGCACTCGGTGGCCTCGGATGATGACGACGTCGAGTTCGAACTCTCGGTTGGAACGAGTGCATTCGACATTGCAGTGAACGCCGTCGATTCCGATCACGTTGCGAACCACGCTTGCCACCCACTGTTCGAACCACAGTCCGCCTAGGAACTCCGACCAATCCTTGAATCCATCCTTGTTCCAATCAGCACCGGGAAAATCATCAATCGACAGCGACAGGCCGAATTGTGATATTCGACAAACATCTATTTTCGCGGCACTAAGCGAGAGCAGGTTGCCGTTCTCTTTCCTGTGAAGTCGATAGAGCTTCCCAGCCAGCTTCGGACCGCGAGTGTCGTCACTCTCGTTTTGCGGATTCGAGAACACGGCGGTGGCAATGGCAGTCGCATCCGCGAGACGCGGCAACTCTGGCTGAACCGACGACACCGCCCCATGCAGCGCAAGAGTTATCTCCAGGTCGAGCTCGACTGATTTATTCGCAAGCTCAATCGGCGCAGTCCCATCATCGAACCGAATCACTGCGTCACGTTCATCAAGATACGACGCATTTCCGTCCGGCAGCTTGGCAGCGGCGAACACCATCCGCGCGTGAGCGGCCATCGTTTTCGTGCCACCGGTGTAGTTCAGATGCGTGTCGGCGGGATGCTTCGCGAACAATGCCTGAAGCTTGTCGCGAATGTGCTTTGCATCCGTCGCGATCACGCACTCTTCCTCAATCCTCGAAAACCCCTTGTCTCCAAGCACCTTTCGCAGCCGCTCCTTCGGCTCTTTGGTCTGCTGCGAATACACCAGCACGACACACTCCGGCTTCAAGGCCATGGCGGTCAGATAGTTGGGCAAGGGGTTCGATCCGACCAACAGCACTAGCGTTTTCATTCGGCAGTTCCTTGATGGATTGACGGCAGGATTTCTAAGAAAGTGCTTCGGTCAACACACAGATCCAGAAGCGCCGAGTGAACAACGACCGTGTCGGTGCAACCTAGGTTCGCAAAAAGCAGGGATTCAGGCATCGTTCGCCTCCTTTTTGCTCGCCCGCACGTCGGCGGCTCTCAGGAGCGATTCGAGATAGGCCAAGCGAAACGGGCCGAGTTCTGCGAGCAACTGCAAGGCGTTTGCCGTCCAGCTTTGCTCGCCGCCGAGTTGCATCGGCGTCAGGTCGAGGGCGAGCGCGGGGCACGTTTCGCCGTCGAGATCGACTTCGGGCAGTGTGTCGCCGTGGTGGATGCCGAGCGCAAACAGCGTGTCGGGCGAAGCCGGTTCGTCCTCGCCCGGCAAGGCTCGGATCGCGAGGCGTGCTCGGCCGTGATGCCCCGCGATGAGATAGGCCACCGCGAACGGCAGGTCTTGTTGCAGGGCAGCCAATGCGGAAGCCAGCTCGTGCCGGAAGTGCTTGCGACCGTGCCGGAGCCGGGTCTTTAGGCCGGACTTCGCCCAAAGCTGATCGGCCGCGAGCGACGGATTGGCACCCCGCATTCCTTGTTGAAACGCCCAGTGGGCTTTGCCGAGATCGTGCCATCGCGTTGCCTTGGTCAAGTGCGCCCGCCAGCCGTCGTCGAGGTCGAGCGTCTTCAATAGGGCCGCAAGTTCCCGGCACACGTTGGGCGTGTGCTGTGCGATGGTGAGCGGTGGACCAGCCAACGCCGAATTCGGATCGCTGCCAGCACCTTCTTCCGACTCCTCGCCGTGCGACGGCACGGCAACGGACTTCTCGCTGCCCGCGTCCCAGCCCTTGCCGGATTTCGCCTCCGCGTTCCAGTCGTATCCGCCAATCTCGGACGGCAACAGGATCGTCAGACCGGGACGAACTTGTTTCGGGTCGAGTTTGATCCATTGCTCATCGAGATGGTCCCAGACGTAGCCAACTGCGCGTTTTTTCTCGGCCCGCGATTCGAGGAAATCGCGAGCTTGTCCCACGGGCACGTTGCACAACTCGTCGCGGTGCGGTGCGGGCTCGTCCCGACTGGGAGACCCGTCGCCGACGTCACGCCAGAAGACTTGGACGTCAATCTCCGGATCGTCGCCGCGGACGAAACGCTGGATGTCGATGTCGTTTCCCGACAGGTCCGGGGCCGTGTCGAATAAGTCCAGCAGATCGCGGCGACGAAGTACGTGCTGGTGCTCGAATGGCAACGTGATGTTTTCTCTCGTCTTGAAGCGGTCGAGATCGCGTGGCGAGATGCTTTGGCCGTGGAGTTTTTCAAGTTGGTTCCTGACAAAAGCCAAGTCCGCTGGCGAATACGGCAACGACAGCTTTTCCTCGAGATCAATCCAAAACACCTGCCCGGGGCCATCGTGACCGGTGCGGTTACAGCGGCCCATGCGTTGCACGAGGCTCGACCACGGGGCCAGTTCCGTGACGAGCGTGCGGGCGGAGATGTCAACGCCCGCCTCGACGACTTGCGTCGCCACGAGGATCCGGTCGCCGCCGGGCTGCTGAAGCCATTCGTTCAACTGCCGCCGCTCGGCCGGACGAAATCGCGAGTGAACCAGCAGCAGGTGCGGCGTGAGCGATTTCTTCCGCAGCTTCAGCAACTCGTCGTAAACCGCCTTGGCTCGCTCGACCGTGTTCACGACGACCAGCGTTTGCGTGTTCGGCTGGTGCAAACCCGTCCGTTCGCTGGAGCCGAGAATTGCCTTCGCGACGTCCTTCATATCCTTCGCCGACGTCACATCCAGCGGGGCGAGCGACTTCGCCGCCGTCATTCGCTGGAAGAGCGGGCGGCTTGGATCGTAGTCGTCATCGCTCAATTCAAGTGGCTCCGCGGAGAACTTGCCGCGAAAGTCAATCGTGTCGAGCCACCCCGGTTCCAGCGTGGCGGACATCCAAACCGACGGACAATTGCCGAACGTCTCCAACGACCGGCGCAGCCCGGCGAGCTGCGCCGACGTGCTGACGCCGCTGGCCATCAACTGCGGCTCGTCGAAAACCCACAGGCAGTCGTTGTTCAACAGGCCGAAGTCGATCGGCCAATGAAAGCGGCTGGCGGCGTAGCCGCGGTTCAGTGCCCGCGAGAGCAGCATGTCTTGTGTGCCGATGAGCACCGCCGGTTGTTCCGGGTGCAAAAACCACTCGTCGGTTTCCACACCGCCCATGAGCACATAGACCGGGATGTCCAGCCCAAGGTTATTGATCCACCGCCGTGCTTCCCGCTCCGTTTGCTCGACCAGCACCCTCATTGGCAGGCAATACACCAGCCGTCGCGGTGTTTCTTTGGGCTGCGTCTGCCAACGGTACAACCAGCCGAGAATTGCCGTCGCCGTCTTGCCGGCACTGGTGGGAACGCGCAACAAGTGCGGCAAGGTCGCTTGAGTCGCGAATTTGCTCTGGTAGGGATACGGCGCAACGGTTTGCTCGCCCCCCATCGCTCGTTGGAAAAACTCGTGAAACACGTTCATTGGAACAAGTCCGTCTGCCAGGGAAAGCTGTCGTACCCGGTTAACGCCTTGAACGCCGTGGGAAAATCGACATGCGGCATGATCGCGCTGCTCCCAACCTCTTCATCTAGGTGCAAATCCTTGGCCCCGTCAGGGTAAGGCGGAACCTAATTCTGCCGGGAGGGCTTTTGTGTTACAAGTAGGGGAAGCGGAAATCGTCAAGTGGTCCGAGGAAACGCGTACTGTTGCCGCTCGTCCCGTCAAAGCGGCCAGGGAAGTGTCGTCTAACAGCAGACCGCGTGGCGGAACGCTTGGACGAAGATGATCTTTCTCCCTGATGTCGATCTCTGGTTGGCCTTGGCTTTCGAGTCTTGAACCTGCGGTGACGGGCTCGCACGGAGTGACCTGATATGCACTTGCGCATCGTCTTTGAACCGTCTGACGAAGGTGGCTACACCGTCTTTGTTCCTGCCCTTCCGGGCTGCATCTCCGAGGGGGATACGCTCCAAGAGACTCGCGAGAATATTCGCGAGGCGATTGCGCTGTATCTCGAACCTGCGGAAGACGCCGACATTCCAGGACACAGTGGTCCTTGAACGGCAGCAGGTCACCGGACTCGGCATCGTCGGGCAGGCACTTTTCCGGATCGCGTTTGACGGACATGTAGCGCAGGAAGAGGGCCGAGTCGATTTGGCGGCGGAGTGCGCGCACCGACCAACGTTCGCGGACGGTCATCGTCAGGTAGAAATAGCGTTCGTCCGGGCGTTCCGACACTCCGAGAATCATGCGGTGATGGGACCAGGAAAGAGACTCGATGACCCGCTTCAGTTCCGCGTTCCGAACTTGTGGGGACAGTGTGCCCACAATTTCCCGATCGGGGGGTGGGAGTGTCGACGTGGCCAGATGGTCGTGTTTCCTCGATGGCTTTTCTGGGCACACTGTGCCAAGTTTTCCTGCGGGGGAATGCGCTGCGAGCATTGTAGGGGCGATCGTATTTCCGCTCAGCCAGCGGTCAATGTCATGGCAGGAGATGTAGAACTTCCGCATCCGCCACATGTTATCACTGGTGAGACCTGCGAAATCCGGAAAGGCAAGGCGCAGGTCTTGCGACAGTTGCTCCACCACGGCATCGCCCCAATTGGCGGTTTGCTGCTGCTGCACGATAATGTGCCCGATCTGCCAGTACAGGGCGACCAGTTCCCGGTTCACCGTGGCCAGGGCGCGATGGCGAGATTCGGCAATCAACCGCTTGACGTCCGCCAGAACCGCGGTATACCCGGCGGGGACGCCCGACTTGCCTCGCTTTGCCAGTTTGCGTTTAGTAGTGCTCATCCTGCTTCGTTACCTCCTGAGCCAAAGTCGGGTCGTTGGTCTCCCATCGCGAGGCCCGAACATCCGCAGCCCGCAGTAGCGATTCCAAATACGCCAGTCCCGCCGGGCCGAAGCGGTCGAGCAGACCGCGGCAGCGTTCGCGCCAACTGGCACCGGTGCGCGGCGAAAGGCCGAGGGCGGCGGGTTCCAGGGTGAGCGAAAACTCCGGCAGCGGCGGCGCGGCGGGATCGAGGGCGATGGCCGGCAGGCGGTCGCCTTCTCGGACGCCGCGAATCGGCAGGCCGCGGCCGTGATGGTCAGATTCTCGCCGTCCTGTTGATCATCGGCTTCGTCCAATGCGGTGGAAAGGGGACAGGATCCTTTTGCCGGAACGGCCCGGAGGGTGCTTTGCACAAAAGGGTCCTGTCCCCCTTCCGGGACCGCGGCCCGTGAATCCGGATCGAATCCGCGCTCCGGGCGATAGCCGCCGCACGCCGCCGCCACACACACGATCCGGCCGGGCAACAGACTCGCGCGGGTGGCCTCGGTCCACTGGCCTTCGAGCCAATCCCAGATCCAAGCACGCATGCTGCTTCGCAGCTTGGCTTTGCGGTTGGCCTTGGTTTCTTCTCCGCACAGCCAATCGCGAGCTTTCAGCCACGGGACGGCGCACAGTTCCCGCCGCTGCGGACGACGCGTGGACGGCGGCAACTCGGATTTCTCCAAGTCGAGCCAGAACACCTGCAAATCGCGCTCGTCGCCCTAGCGGATGAAGCGGCTGATGTCCAAGTCCGCTCCGGTCAGGTCGGGGGTGGTATCGAACAGCTCGTCGAATTCGCGCCGCAGCAGCAGATGGGCCGGGGCATAAGGATAGAGTCGGACTCGCCTCTCGGGACTGAGCGATTCCTCGTGCGATTCCAAGCTGGCGACTCAATCGGTTTGCAGCGTCGCACTCATCCACCACGTATAGCAGGGGCGAAGATGCTTCGCGCCGTCGTCGTCCCGGAACGCTTGAAGCTGGGCCGACGTAGCCAATCCGACGTCCATCAGCTGTACTTCGTCCATGACCCAGAGTGCGTCTTGATGCAGCAGGCCGAACTCCACGGGCCAGCGAGCGCGGGGGCTGGCATAGCCGCGGTTGAGGGCACGCGAGAGGAGCATGTCTTGCGTGCCGATGATGATCGCGGGCCGTTCGGGATAGAGGAACCATTGGCCGACATCTTCGCCGCCCATGACCAAATACACCTCGGGGCGATTGTCGGCGGGCATCTTTTCGGCCAGCGTCCGGGCCACATGCTCGGTTTGTTCGACGAGTCCGCGCATCGGCAGGCACCAGACCAATCGCCGCGGCCAACGGCCATTCGCCTGGCCGACGCAGTGAAAGCTCCACGCACCCAGCACGCCTTCGGTCTTTCCCAAACCGGTCGAAATGCGAATCACCCGGCTTCGGCACTTTCCGTCCCTGCCCAAAACCTTTTGCCAAGGCCAACAAGTCGAATGCCCTGTCAAGCCAGTGAACCAGGCTGCGAAGTCTTGCGGGTTGCTCATGAAAGGCTTTCCATGTCAAGTCAAACGCGACAGCCCACGACGGTGCAATCGGCAATTCAGTTCACCAACGAGATCTTGGCCGATCCGCGCCGCCGTTTTACCGACAAAGCCTGCAGCCCGCTCCATGTTGGCACAGGCGGTTGCCCTACCCAGGGTAAGTCGATGCCTTATTCTGTTGGCAGGGTTTTCAGGACGCAAGTAGGGGGAGCCAAAAAAATCCCCGCCGTCCACATCCCAGGGCCGCCACCGTCCATTTGTGGCTCGCAGACGCCGCCGTTTGCTATTACCCGGCTTTGATGTTGCTCACACTAGCCCGACGCGCGAGCGAGTGGCTTGCCGCAAAGCGTGGGCCACTCCCTCGCTCGCGCGTCGGGCTAGTGTGATCCTCTTTCGTGCCGTGACCGAGCGTCTGTTACACGCGCACGGCGACCGGCTGGCTGGTCTGATCGGACCGCGACATCTCGGCAAACCGAGCACCCTGCCGGTAACGGCCACGTACATCGAGCCGGGCGTATTCTGCGTCACCCGCCGGTTTCGCGTCCACCAGCCTGCTTTATCGCCCACTGCAATGCCTGCCGGATCTCGGCTGCGGGATAGCCCGCAATGCGACGAATCGCCCCGGCACGGTCCCGAACGACGAAAATGCCGCCATTCCAAGAAAACTCGGCCTGCCACTGGATCGCGAATTGCGTGGGTGTTTCATCAATTTGGTACGGTTGCTCCTCGCCGTCGCGAACCAACGGTGTTGGTCTTCGACGTCCAACAGCCAGGCATCGCCGCTCGCCGTTTTTCTCGCTCGCGAGCCCGCCGCTTGGCAGCCTCACGCCAGTTTCGCTTTTCACGCGCCATGATAAAACTCGTGAGAGTTCGGAAAAAGTAGCCGAACTCGCGAGAGTTTGGAAAACACGGAAGTCTCACGCCCTCCGATCCACACGATTGCGTATTGACAATGCATTAGCCGAGGGGGCGAATCAGCGCCTCGGTCGCCGCGGCGGGCTGGACCAACTCGTCCGTCACATCCAGTCGCAGATTGCGATCGCGTTGCGGCGGCGGCCGGAGGCCGCGGCGCAAGTGGACCAGGACCAGCGTACGCAATGACTCTTGCGAAGCTTGCGGGCGAATCTCCAGTCCGGGCAAAGCGTGATCGGTCCAAGCGACCAACCGCACGTCGCCGTCGCTCAATAGGGCATCGCTGCAGGCCAATTCCAACAGACGCCCTAACGTCTGGCGGGCTTCCTCACCGGCGGCGTTCAGGTAATCTCCACCCGACTTTGCGGGACGGAAATTCAGCTTCACGCTTTGCTCGGCTTCGAGCTTTCCGATCCATGCCAGTTCCAGCCGGCCGGCGGCGGCCTTGTACAGCACGCCCGTATCGTACAGCAGCAATGGCGTGCCGTTTTGCACGGTCCAATTTGCTGGGTCCGGTCCGGTCAATTGCAGATCGCCGCCCAGGTCCTGCATCTGCTCGGAGTGAACGAGGCCGGTGGAGTTCGAGGCGACTTGGAAGCCGCTCAGCGTCAGCTGCCGGTCGCGCCGCAACGTGACGTCCGCGATCGACTCCTGCGGCCCCGGCGCGTGGGGCACACGCTGCGGAAAGGGCATCGCCGCCGCCGCGTCGTGCTCAAAACGGAAGTCGTAGGCGGTCGACAGCGATGTGTACAGCGCCGTATAGCGGGTCAAATGCGCCGACGAGTAGCCGGCTTGAACTTCGAGCACCGCGATTTCCGTCCGGCTGCGGGCAAAACCGATATCCAGCTGCGCCAGCCGCACGACGACGACGGCACCCGCGATCGCGATTGCCGGCGCGGCGAGCCAGGCCCACTCCACACGGCCGAAGGCGCGGAACACGAGCCAATTGACAGGCACCAGCACCAACAGATAGACGACCAGCACGCGAAACACAAAGCCGGCCGCGGGAATCGCGATCCCGGCCGCCTCGCGGAGGGTCTGCCGAGCTGCCTCGGAGACATCGCTGGTGTCGTTCCAGCCGGCGACTTGCGTTTGCCCCGACGCCGCTGCATTCGGCAACGGCTCGGGGGCCTTGGAGACCGCCACCGGACTACGTCTCGACCCGCCGGCGGCCGTCGTGCGATCTCCAACGGAATTAAGAGAGCCGGGCCCCGCCACCGCATCGCGGCTGAAGTACCGCAATCCGGTCACGAAACGCCCGTCTTGCATAAAGGCGAAACCGGGCCAGTCGAGCCACTGGACGTCCGGTTCTCCCTCGGGCGTGGCGCGGAAAACTCGCGCCGGCCGCCGCAGCAGACAGGCGTTGAAGAAGCTGTCAAAGCTGCCCCAATTCAACACGGGCCGGTCGGACAAGGAAAACGCGGTGACGACCACCCGGCCCGCGCCCACCGGGCGCTCCCACACCAGGCCATTGGTCGCCGGCACGGCAACCGCTTCCGGATGCGGATGCAAGCGAACACCGACCAGCGTTTTGTCCGCAGGGAGGGTCAGCGTCGCGACGGCCTTCTTGCCCGTGCCAGGCAACGACCAGCCTCGATTCAGTTCGTCGAAATCTTCGCTTCGCAGTGCAATGGCTTCGGCGGCCAATGCCGGCAAGTACGGCTCTAGGAAACTGCCGCGCAGCAGATCCAGCGAACCGGGACCGCTGACGAGAATCTGTCCGCCCCAGTGCAGCCAGTCCAGCATGGCTTGCTGCTGATCCGGAGAAAGCCGATCCGGACGTAGGCCGTCCCACAGAAGGTATGCGATGGGGGTCCACGTCAATCCTTGCGAGGGAACCGGGATGCGGCGGTCCGCCGGTGGCAGGATCACGCGGTAGTGCAGGGTCGATTCGGCCAGGTCTCCTTCGCCGACCACCGGCGGGACGATCGAATCCAGGCGTTTCAGGTAGCCGTAGTGATCGGGGTTGTCGGCCAGCACGACGAAGAAATACTGATAGGCCGGCATCGCCGTCGTCGGCTCGTCCGCGGCGTGAACCTCTCGCCCGCCGCGCCGTGCCCGGAGCGTGTTCCGCAGCCAGATCGTGGCCGGACTCGCAATGCCGCCGCCGGGGGGAATGTTCGGAATGAAGAACGTCGTCTCCAATGCGCGCCTTTGGCCTTTAGGCAAGACGACGGGCCGGACGGACGTCAAGCGAAACGCCGTGTTCTGGACGGGCACCGGCGTTCGGCTGCGATCGGTGACCGCCGACTGCAGCTCGGCATGGAAGTCAAAATTGTTGGCCGTCATCTGCTGGGTGGCCGTCATCCAATGGCCGCTCTTGACCAGATTCCGCGCGTTGCCTTCGTCCCGCAACAGGATCTGCAGGCGTCCCACGTCAAAGTCCGGTTTGGGCTTTGCTTTTTGCTTCGCCTCGTCCTCTTTCTTTTGGGCGTCCGGATCCGGATCGCTCTGAAAGCAGCCGCGGCAGCCGGGCAGTGCGAGCGCGAACAGGAGGATTAATGCGAGCCGAAGGCCGGTCGTGAAGACCGGAGTGCTGTTCATTCTTTTCGCCCCCCAGCACGGTCACCCCTTCATCCTGGATTCGGACCCAGCCCGGCACATCCCGGCGGCTCGTCCGCCGTTCAACCGAAGCGGGCCACCAGACGATTCACCAGCGGCGGACACAAACGATCGAACCAGACCAGCAGCTTGCCGCCCGGCGTCAGGATGATTTCGTGTCGGCCGCGCCGAATCGCCTTGACGGTCCGGCGGGCCACCGCCTCGGCCGACATTGCTCCTAAAGCCAGCCACGGCAAGTCCGCCGTCTTTTCCAGCACATTGTCGAAGAACTCGGTCGCCGTAGTGCTGGGACTCAGCAACAGCACATCGATCCCGCGGACCGCCAACTCCGCACGGAGAGAATCGCTGAAGCCATGCAGTGCAAATTTGCTGGCACAGTATTCGCTCTTCTTGGGGACTGCGCGATGTCCCAAAACCGAGCTGACGTTGACGATCATGGGCCGGTTTCCCGCCTCCAGCAACGGGACGGCCCCGCGGATCAACTCGGCCGGGGCAAAGAAATTGACTTCCATCACCCGACGCAAACGGTCCTCCGAGGCCTCGGCAAATGGTCCGATCGCTCCGACACCGGCATTGTTGATCAGCAGATCGAGTCCGCCCAGTTCCGAATCAAATGATAAGATCTCCTCCTTCCATTCCGTCGTGGACTTGAAGTTAATCTGCGAAAAGAACGCCGCCATGCCCGACAAACGTTCTTTCGGCCACTTGTCGGCGCGCGCGCCCATGAACGTCAAGGCCACCGCTTGAGCGATACCCTCGGGAGTCTTGCTCTGCACGGCGCGGTAAAAATTCACTTGGCCAACGCGAAAGTTGCTGCCGTTGGCGGTGAGCAACTCGCGGACGAACTGGTCATACGGCAGGTTGTCCCGGATACTGATCCGAATCCAGCGATGATAGGCCTGGGCGGCGTTGGGCCACAGATTGATGGGAAACTCGGCTTTGACCCGCAGCACATCGCTCCACTTCATCGCCCAATAGTCCGCGAACTCCTCCCGTTCCAACAGGCGATCGATCAGAATGCGGCGCTTGTCGGGCGCTTGGTCAAGCAAAAACTGCCTTGCCTCCGCCACCGTCGGCAACGTGCCGATGACGTCGAGGTAAGCCCGCCGCACGAACACCGCGTCCGAGCATACGGCGGCCGGCTCGATCCCGGCTTGCTTCAAACGGGCGAACACCAGTTCGTCCAGCTTGCCCTGGAGCGGCATCTCCGCCGGATTGACAAAAATCCGCGCAGCCTCCTGCTGCGCACCCGCATCGGCCGCGGTTGCGGCCAACAGAAAGACGAAGACCAGAGACGTTCCCATACATGCCTCGGCGAACAGAGTTTTTCAAGTCCTACGTCGTAAGATGCGCGCCAGATCCGATTTATTGCAGGATGCGGGTCTTGTCCGCCATTTTTTCGGAATCCGCGGAGCCGAGCAGGAACGAGTGGTTCGGCAAGCCCAGAACTCCTGACACGGCGAGCTGACCAGAGCAGCGGTTCTCCGCCGCCCAGCCGGAGGCCACCGAGTTTGCCTCGGCGAAGTTTCATCCCTGGTCTTTACCCACGTCCTTCGTAGTCGCGAAGCGACGTCAGCGCGTAGCTGCGGGCGCCAGCCCGCAGATCATGATGGTACAGACGGTACCGAGCCGCGAAGCGGCGGCAGCAGGGCGCTGATTGCTGTCGCCGCTTCGCGGCTCTGCGATTTGTAATTCGCACCCACCCCACGGCTTACGCCGTGGGCTACGTGCTGGCGCCTCTTCGCGGCTGTCCCGATTCCTGGGTGAAGCTCCCCTGGGGTAAACCCAAGGGCCTCAAACGCCGAGTGTTACCGTCAGGCACCGCTTCGCCGACGCGAGCCAGTGACGTATTCGCGAATTCTCTCCCCGGTCTCAACCGTCCTTGCGAATCTGGACCTGTAACGCGCCCAGCATCCGCGTGATGGATTCTTCCTTGCGGTCGATGAACGGAACGTTTTCCAAGATGATGGCGCGGCGGTCGTCGCTGGGATGCAGGATCAGCCGGCCGGACCGCAGCAGGAAGTATTCGAAGACGTCGTTGATTTCCTTTTCGATTCGCAGACTCGGCGCCGAAAGACGCTCCA